>Ga0316194_10003165_pt1 | contig 11487 bp, 10 predicted proteins | sample CroRivsedime1_MG_FD_204936 | JGI IMG/M metagenome (GOLD analysis project Ga0316194, IMG submission 204936) | Coastal sediment microbial communities from Maine, United States - Cross River sediment 1 | ecosystem: Environmental > Aquatic > Marine > Coastal > Sediment | place: USA: Maine... | reverse complement strand
GAGCTGCTCAATGGCCGATTTGTACAGGCCGATAACCGTCAAGTCATTTTTTGTTTGCACGGCTTGCTGCAGATGGACATCCCCTAAATCTTCCAGGAAGACCAGCCCGCTGAAGGTATCGTGGAAGTAAATTGTTGGTACTGAGACACCCTGGCGGTCCAGGTGCCGCCCCAATTGAACAAAACTATCAATTTCCGCTACCATCTCTGTTTGCCGGATTCCATGGTCCACCATGATGAGGGATTGATTCGCTGTCGTCAGCCGATGCCACTGCCTTTCGGATCCGTCCCCTTTGAGCTTCTGCCAATGAATCCGTCCGGTGGGGATGGCTGCGAAGGCCTGTTGAAAAGCGATGGGCCAGGCTTTATTGATTGCTGCCTGTCGATAACTTTGCGGTGTCCCGATATCCTGCCAGCGGTCCTTGGGTGTAATAAAGGCTCTGAGCCTTTCACCATCTGCCAGGATTTTTTTGAACGCATCGATGCTGCTGTAAAATGTATTTTGCGGTATGTAATCCAGCACTTCTGGTTCCAATACCTGGATGCCGGTAAATGTCAGCAGGTTGTCCGACGGCCCCAGGGAGCCATCGGCAAGATTGTAAAATCCTGTAATCCATTTGTTTTGTATGACGGCAACACTGTTAAAGGCGGGGTCATCACAGAGCACCAGAGTTGCCGGCGGGTGATGGCGGCAATGAGCGCCATAAACTTCTGCTAAGTCAATATCGGCGACAATGTCGGCATTGATCACCATAAAGGGCTGATTATCCCAGAAATCAGCCACATTTTTTATGGCGCCACCGGTGCCGAGGATCTGCGGTTCAAATCGTGTAACTACCTCAAGGTTGTAATTTTGGGCCGCGAGAAACGTTTCGATTTTGTGATGCAAATGATGGGTGTTAATGATTACTGCCTTGCAGCCGGCTTTTTGCAGTTGGTCGATGATCACATCCAGCAGGGGACGACCGGCGATAGAAAACAAGGATTTTGGTGTATGGCCGGTATAGGGCTGCAAACGGGTTCCATAGCCTGCAGCCAGGATCATTGCTTTCATGGCTGCAAATGCTTCAGTGCATTTTGTATGGCACCGGCATAAATTTTTATTTTTTCCGTATCCTCGGTCCCTTTTATCCCCTTGCTGGTGAATAACTCAACCGCATTTTGGTAGCTGACTTTGGACAAGGCTTCTTTGCGTCCGACCTCTTTACGCTTATACATACGATTTCCTCTGTTGGTTATTTTTTTCAAGTGATCTTTGGATTTTACGGAATTTTGCGGGTTGCGCATGAAGTAGTTGAGCACGATCCAGTATGACTCTAAAAAGGTTTTAAGAAAAAGGGCAAACAGCTTTAGTTTACGAAAGCCTGTCGGGGTGACATCATAGGTGTCGGGAAGGGTTTGATGAGGGACCACAATTCCGTCATCAATGAAGGTCTTGATGGTTTTTCTGACATTAAATCCGGGTCCGTTGTCGATATCTGCGGCGAATTCATATTTAAAAAAACTCTGCCAAAATGCATATCCATCGTGTAACTCGGGGGCGGAAAACCGGAAGGTATCTTTCTGAAGGATCGCCATTGCCGTATATGCCGCCGGAATGAAAAACGCAATACAATTGTTTTTGTAATATTCCAGGTGAAGTCGTCTGTCCTCATTGATTAAAAAATGTTCTTCAGCATCTTTTTCCTTTTTATCTTTGCCGATCCTTTCGATGATTTTTCTCTGGGAATATGAATCAATGACCTGTTCAAAGGCCCGGAGTCTATCAGAAACGAGGGTGTCGGCCAGTTTGGCATTCTGAACTGCCAGGTATTTCAGGTAGATTGAATTGACATCGAGCAACTCGTTAAAAGAAAAAGTTTCTTTCGTAAAGTTGAGAATCGCACTGGCAACCACAGCATGCGGCGTTACCACTGATACCCGGTTGATGGCGTTTAACACCCGATAGCCCAGGTTTCGAACCAGGGCATTTTTTTCTTTGGCGGTCATCTGCCCCAGCGGTTGATTATAGCGGCTTAACAACTGGTTTAAGGATATGGGTTCATGGAATTGAATATATATTTTGCCGTAGCGTTTTTTGAGAAATTTACGGGCCCGAATTACTTGAAAAAAGTTTTCCGCTTCTTTCTGCCCGCCGCCAAGTTCGTGCAGATAGGACTTTTCTTCGATAATTCTGTCATATCCGATATAGATCGGCACGATAATCATATCCTCACAGGCACCGTTTTTAAAAGCGTTGATGAGGATGGACAGCAAACCCAGCTTCGGCATGAGTAGCTTTCCGGTCCGGCTTCGACCGCCCTCGATAAACTGTTCGATATGATAACCTTCCGCCAGCAGCTTATGAACATATTCGGCAAAAACCCTTGAGTAGAGCACCGCTCCCCCAAAAGAACGACGGAGGAAAAAGGCACCGCCGCTGCGAAATAAGGGGCCCATGGGCCAGAATGAAAGATTTTTTCCGGCCGCGATGTGGGGCACCTGCATGTTGTTGTGATATAGAACATAATCAAGGATCAGGTAATCAATATGGCTCTTGTGACAGGGAATCAGGAGGAGCGGACCCTTGTGAGACATATTTTTTACTTTGTTGAGAACCTCATGATTGGTTGCAACCCCGTCGAACATGGTGCGGGTAATCCAGGCCACAATTGTTGCCGCAATCTTTATGAAAGCCGGCTTATAATTGGCGGCAATTTCTTCTATAAGCCCATCCGCCTTGCGGTGAACTTCCTGGATGGAAATATTTCGTTTTTCCGCATAGGTATCCATGAATCGCTGAAAACGTCCTGAGGTCAGAATACTCTCCTTCAACTCCTCTCTGGATTTTCGAATAGGACCGGTGATGCTTTGGCGGTGCCGGTTCAAGCGTACCACCAGATTGCGGCGCAGCACCAAAGACTGATATTCCGTGGATTGATGCCGGATTTGAGCGGACTGCAGGTATTGTTTCAGGTTTAAGGGTTCAGACATTTCCACAAAAACCTTGCCGGGGTTTTTGGACAATGTGTACAGGCGTCTGATTTTGCCGGGTTTATCTTCAGGTCCGAACAGGATGTCGATCAAGGTCGGGTTCTCGTGGCGGGCGGTTTTGCTGAAAAACATCAACTGAGGTATCAAATAAATCGGCCGGTCAATGGATTTTTGCATGTCGATGAGATAGTGAATCGGATCGGTTTGGGCCTTGATAAATCGGCGGTAGAAATTCTTTTTTCCGACTAGCGATAAAAATCCACATCGACCGCTGATTAATTCCTGTTTGAGGTGTCCGCGGTCATAAGGATTGGGTAATGCCTGATACCGAAGAAAGAAAACCAACTTGGCAAACAAAATCCTGAGAATGCGTGACACCGGCTGCCAGAGATAGACCCTGTAGTCAAAGCCAATCTGAGGGAACGGCAGATTTTTTTCACGGTAGCGGTTGTAATAGAAGAGGTATTCGAAATTACTCTGGAATTTGGTGACGTACACCACAACCGCATTTTTATCCAGCTGTTGAACAATCTTCATCTGCTCGTCGTCGAACTTAATTCCGGAATAGAAGAGCTTTAGAATCAGGTTTGAGAAGCTGCCGATGTCCCGGGGAAGAAAATAGGTATAATGATCATGGGAGCCCTGCAAGAGTTTGTTGATCCATCGGGGGGATATTCCACCGGATTGCGCGGGCTTTTCCTTTTTTGGCATGATTGGAATCCGTAGGGAAAGTTTTTCCTCTTCAAGCTAACAGAATAGCAAATGGTTTGCAATATTTTATTGGCTTGCATTGCACGCTATGTTATGGTATCTCCCAATCCAATTTAAGACGGTTTTCCCATTTATTATAATTTAAACTCAAATGAAAGGAGGTCATGGTTATATGAAAACATTAGTTGGCGGCGCAATCGCAGCGATATTGGGAGTGATCGGGATTGTGGCCTGGTTTCCTCAATTCCTGATTGTTTTAGCCGGTACGATTCCTGTGATGCTTTTGCTTGGTGGTGCTCTGGCCATTTACCTGGGCGTTGATGAACTCAAAGACACCTGGAAGGAGGCGGAAACCCCGGTAGCTGATTCCGGGTCCGGTGGGGATGTTGGTGAGGATGTTGAAAAATATAAAACAGAGATAAATGAACTCAAAGAAGAGATCGAATCCTTAAAGAAAGAATAACATAGGTTAAGAGGTTCAGGGTTCAACGTTCAGGGTTGAAAAAACATAGACAGCTCGTATCAAATGGATCGTGTCTTCATCAGGCTAATAAGCCGTTTCACTCAACGGGGAATGACGGATATGCCGGATTCTGATCAATATTGGGAGCAGTATCCATCGGTTGTAACCTATGAACCCTGAACCTTTGAACCCGTGAACGCCTATTTTTACTTTTGCCCCTGTTTAACGGCAGAGGTGGCCAAATAATCCGCCCTTTCATTTCCCGGATGGCCGGAATGCCCTTTGACCTTGACAATTTGAAGGTCTTTGAATCCGTCCATGATTCTTTTGATGGATTCCACCACTTCCTGGTTTTTCCTGGCCTTCCAGTTCAGCACGAGAAGTCCGTAGGCATATTTGCTGTCCGTAAATAGTCTGACGGGGATATCCATATTTTTCAAGGCTGACAAACCGGCTTCGATGGCCTTAAGCTCCGCAATGTTGTTGGTGGCATTCCCGATATATTTTGAGATTTCCTTTTCATGTTCTCCGTAACGCAGCAGCACACCGATTCCGGATGGTCCCGGATTACCGGAAGAAGCCCCATCGGTAAATAGACAGATTTTATCCTTATATCCGGTTTCATCCCAGGCTGCCTGGTCGGCAGCTTTTTTCCCTTTGCTAGAATTTTTATTTCGAGACTTAGTTTTTTTTGGGTGCAAGGATTTTGTCGGGGGAGAGTCCAAAGGCCGAACATTATTTTTATTCACCCAGTATTCATAATCCTGTTTAATCTGATATTTGATCAACACCTTGCCGTCTTTCGAAACAGGCATCCCCTGGGCATCTGTGGCCATCCAGGCCTTGTTTTCTTTAAACCATATTCGTTTCCAGTCTTTGATTTCCGATTGCTGATCTTTGGTCACTGGGTACTCGTTATTTGTTAATAGTTATTGGTTAATCGTTTCAGGGGAATTAAATCCTTATACTCTAATAATGAATAACAAATAACCAGTAACGCCTAATTGAGCTTTTTTCACTTTCCGCATTCGCCATTCCCACCGGGGCGTAGGCATAGACCCCTATGGCTTCCGGCTCGTAGCGCGAGCCTACAGCTCGGAGAGGCCGGAGGCCGAATTCCGAAATCAAATCCCTCTGTCCTCTTTCGTCTGTCTTCTGATCAACCATACAGCTGAACCTCCCGGCTGATGGTTTTGAAATGGTTGAGGTCCTCCTGCCAGCCGGCCTCAATAACGTCAATCGGTTCCAGGTTTTCAAGCCGCCTACGGATGCCCCGATCCCCTATTATCAGGTCGATGGGCAACCGTTCAAATTCATATTCATAGGGCGGAAGCTTCCATTCAAATTGCCCCCGGTGTTGTGCCATAATGGCCCTGAGTAGGTGCAGCGTGGCTTTATAGGGGCGATACCGCAGAGGGTCCGTGACGTGAATCTGAAAGCCATTGCACGGGGTTTCCCGCCATTTGTTTGATGTCGGTTCGAAGACAACCGGTCTGAAGAGGACTCCGGGTATCTCCGTGGCCCCTAAAGCGGCAATAATCTTTGCCACATCGATATAGGGTGCTCCAAACAGCTCAAACGGCTGGGCGGTGCCGCGTCCTTCGGATACATTGGTACCTTCCCATAAAACCTGGCCGGGGTATACCAGGGCCGATACCGGCGTAGGCAAATTGGGTGAAGGGGCGACCCATGGCAGGCCGGTGTCCGCAAACAGCATACTTCGCTTCCAGCCGTTCATGGGAATTACGCCAAGATCGCATCCAATTTCAAAGTGGTCGTTGAACAATATCGCAAGTTCGCCGATGGTTAAGCCGTGGCGCATGGGAATCGGAAACCTGCCGACAAAGGATCTACAATCAGAAGCCAGCTGATTGCCCTCGATATCGATTCCATTTATGGGGTTGGGCCGATCCAAGACCAAAACCCGGACGTCGTATTTTGCGGCCGCTTCGAGGCAATACGAAAGGGTATAGATAAACGTGTATACCCGGGTACCCACATCCTGCAAGTCCACGATCAGGACATCGATGGGCTCGAACATCCGAGCGCTGGGGATGCGGGATTGTCCGTACAGACTGAAAACAGGAATTTGTAAAACCGGATCCAGCATATCCTCCGACGCGATCATATTGTCCTGCTTTTCGGCAAAAAATCCATGCTGGGGAGAATACAGTGCCTTCAGTTTACGCGGAAATGCTTGATGAATCAGTGTTCGCGCATGCGTAATCTGTCGATCCACCGAGGCCGGATTGCATAGAAGGCCGATACGTTCATCCCGGATCCATCGCTGAGGTTCTGCGATTAATTTTTCAAGACCGGTTTGTACCGTTATCATATCTATTATCCAATTTTTCCCAAGGTTGCAACTTTAGGGTATATTTGACAACATGTTGTGAGAAACTAAAGGTTTCAGTGCCCAATGAGCGCACAATTAAAAAATAATCGATAACATTACAACTAACGTATGGGAGGGGTTTATCCCCTCCCTGAAGATTAAGCAACCGCTTAACAATTTCAGCCCAATAGAAGCCGTCCTATGGGAGGGGATAAACCCCTCCCCTACATCGCTAAATGGCATAGGATTTCAGGTAGTTTCATACAAGCGGCGCCGCTGGCCTGAAAAGCGGCCGGTTTAATCATCAAGAAACCGTGCCATTTTGGTGTAGTTTCATATATGGAACGAGCGACTCGTCTTCCTGAAACCTGACACCAATATTTTAGGTTACTAACTATCCAGCGCCCTGTCTGCCCAGCAGGGCAACTTTCCCAAGCGAAGTTTCGAAAAGACCGGCGTTTTCTCAGGTGAACATGTGAACCCAAATGCCACAATGTTAGTATTTACTTTTTTACTATCATACCGACCGCTAAATCAAAAGGGGAAAGTATGCGGTCAGCTTTAATCCGAAAGACTTTAATCACGATCTTAACCAACGAAAGACCTAATTCGTGAGATGGATACGAAAAGGCCCCCAAATTGGAGTTGCTGTAGGTTTCCAAAAACACTTGACATGGAATAAAATTCCCAATAAGTTAGCCAATTCGGCCTGTCTCATTGTATATGTGCGTTCAAAGCCTTATTTTAGTTTTAAGGCTTTTATAATTCCACTCGCACGAAAGGGCGTATTTTGGACATCAATTTAGATGGATTAGTTGTCATCGTCGGAAACTACGGCAGCGGCAAGACGGAGGTTTCGATCAATCTGGCGGTGAATCGTAAGCGGGCCGGGTTAGATGTGGGCATTGCAGATCTTGATCTGGTAAACCCGTATTTCAGGACACGCGAAGCCAGGATTACACTAACCGATCTCGGAATTAAGGTGATTTTACCGCCGGAACAATATCTGCATGCCGACCTTCCGGTTCTCAGCCCCACCATAGCCGGCATGATTCGGGATTCCGGCGATCTTATGATCCTGGATGTCGGCGGAGATGATGCCGGTGCAAGGGTCCTGTCCGCTCTGGCAGATGCTTTCAGCGGCAAACGGGTGCATATGCTGCAGGTTGTCAATCCATTACGTCCGCAGACAAGCACCGTATCGGGCTGTGAAACAATGCGCAATGAAATTGAAAAAGCAGCCCAATTAACGATTACAGGACTTATCGGCAACGCTAATCTAATCGATGAAACCAGTGCCGAGGATATTTACAGCGGATATGAATTTGTTGAAACCGTGTCGCAGGAAAGCGGTTTGCCGCTGGAGTTTATTACCGTTTCACAGGAACTGCTGCCGGAAATCGATATGAAACGGTTTTCCTGTGCGGTCTTGCCCATTGCCAGGCAACTGGTTCCACCCTGGTTGAAGGTAAGTGAATTCAGGAACTGAGCATAGGCACTTAGTGCCTTTTTTCTGACAACATGTTGTAAAGAACTTAAGGTGTTCCGCTGAGGCGGAACCAAGTTTTAACAATTAAAAATCTTAAATCGTCCTTTGACGTCATTCCTGCGAAGGCGGGAATCCAGTGTTTTCAAATAGTTCTGGATGCCTGCCTTCGCAGGCATGACGGAGTTTCGGACTTTTTACGAGTTTGTCAATTTTAATTGGCCTCAGAATTCCACGTCCTTTGGGCGTGGTTGTTTATGATCAGGTGGTGCTTGTAATTTGTTATTTCCGGTTTATCCGGGTTAGCATATTATCATATTCGAGAGGAGCTTTTTCCATATGGCATATATGCATTATATCGACAAAGACCGCTGCAAAGGTTGCGGGCTATGCGTTTCCGTATGTCCCAAAAATGTTCTGGAAATTTCAGATAAGATCAATACCAAAGGCTATTTTCCGGCCTACCAGGCACGTTCGGAAGACTGTATTTTTTGCACCATCTGCTGCACCATGTGTCCGGATGTTGCCATAACCATCAGTGAAATAGAAGAAAAAGCGGCAGCACAAAAATAATCGGAGGATAAATATGAGTAAGGTATTGATGAAAGGCAATGAAGCAATTGGCGAGGCTGCCATTCGGGCCGGATGCCTTAATTACTTTGCCTATCCTATTACCCCGCAAACTGAAGTAGCTGAATATCTATCCAAACGCATGACTGAGGTTGACGGTGTTTTTTTACAGGGCGAAAGTGAAGTGGCCGTTTCCTATATGATTTTTGGCGCCGCGGCTTGCGGTGAGAGAGTTTTTACAACGTCCTCGAGCCCGGGGATCAGCCTGATGAGTGAGGGCATCAGCTATATTACCGCCGCCGAATGTCCGACGGTGTTTGTCAATATTATGCGGGGAGGGCCCGGGCTGGGGGGAATCCTCCCGTCCCAGGCGGATTATTTTCAAGCGACCAAAGGTGGCGGGCATGGCGATTACAGGCTGCTGGTTATGGCGCCGGCCAGTGTCCAGGAAGCGGTTGAGATGGTCATGCAGGCCTTTGCCCTGGCCGAAAAATATCGTAATCCGGTGATGATTCTGGGTGACGGCTTGATCGGCCAGATGATGGAACCGGTGGAATTCCCGGAGCGCCTCAAAATTGAACCCACGAACAAAGACGATTGGGCCACCAATGGTATGGGCACCCGCAAAAGCAATACGCGCAACCTGGTCAAAACCCTTTATCTGAACCCCGAAGAGCTCAACGCGCATAATCTAAAACTAAAAGCCAAGTACGAGCAAATGGCGCGCGAAGAGGTTAGCTTTGAAGCTTATAATTTCGACGGAGAGTATCAGCTTCTCATTATTTCATACGGTACCATGAGCCGGGTTTGCCGTACCGCCGTTGATATGCTCAAGGATGAAGGGATAGAAATTGCCATGCTGCGGCCAAAACATCTGTTTCCATTTCCATCCGGACCCATTCGTGATGCCGCCGGAAAAGATAGCTGCCGGGCGGTCCTTAGTGTTGAGATGAGCATGGGACAGATGGTTGAAGACGTGGAACGCAGCGTTGCCGGTAAGTCTCCCGTTCACTGGTATGGCAAGTGTGGCGGTGATGTTCCGACCCCCGAAGAGGTAATTGAGGCTGTTAAGAAATTAGTGGATGTTTAGGAGGGAGTAACCATAATGGGAAAGACATTTCATAAACCGGAAGCTCTGGCGGACACGATCACTCATTACTGTCCGGGCTGTACCCACGGAGTGGCCCACCGGCTGGTTGCCGAGGTGATCGATGAACTCGGGATTCGAGATCGAACCGTGGGGATTGCACCGGTAGGATGCGCAGTTTTGATGTACAACTATTTCACATTCGATTTTCAGGAGTCCGCCCACGGTCGTGCACCCGCTATGGCTACCGGGATTAAACGGGTTCGACCGGATCTGATGGTTTTTACCTACCAGGGCGATGGCGACCTGGCGAGCATCGGCTTGAGTGAAATTGTGCACTCAGCGAATCGGGGCGAGAAGTTTACGACTATTTTTATCAACAACGCTGTTTACGGTATGACCGGCGGCCAGATGGCCCCCACCACCATGCCCGATCAGCGGACCACCACTTCCCCATTCGGGCGCAAAACAGTCAGCATGGGCATGCCGATCAGGGTGGCCGAATTGCTGGCATCATTGCAGACCCCTTCATATATCACCCGCCAGTCATTGACCCGGCCTAAGTACATCAACAAGGCTAAAAAAGCGATTAAAAAAGCGTTTACCTATCAAATGGAAAATCGATGCTTTAGCCTGGTGGAACTTCTCAGTACCTGTCCCACAAACTGGGGAATGACGCCGATTGACGCTTTGAAATGGGCCGAGGAGAAGATGATGCCCTATTATGAGTTGGGTGATTATAAGACACCGGAGGATGATTGAATTCGGAAGGTGGAATGGGGAATTCGGAAGGCGGAAGGCGGAAGGACGTGAATTAAATGTGAATCGTTATTTGTTATTCGTTATTAGAGTAGGGTAATCCCTTCATTTTATAATTCAACTATAGATGGAATATAAGAATGAATTTTCTTCATCTGAGACTTATAGCCAATAACGAATAACTAATAACGAATAACCAAAAACTCCCAGTTTTTTGAGGATGCGTCATGCAAAGTGAAATTCAATTCGCCGGATTCGGCGGTCAGGGGATTATGGTAATGGGGCAGATTCTTGCCCAAGCCGCTATGGACGGGGGGTTTGAAGTGGTGTGGATCCCCTCCTATGGTCCTGAGATGCGGGGCGGGACCGCTTATTGCACGGTGGTCATCAGCGACCGACTCATTGGTTCTCCCATTATTCGCAATCCCAAACATCTGGTTGCCATGAATCGGCCTTCTTTGGAAAAATTTGCACCGACCGTAAAATCCGGCGGTGTGATATTTATCAACAGTTCCATCATATCCATCGGTGCCGGCCGCAATGATGTGGATGTCGTCAACGTGCCCATTATCGAAATCGCCAAAGAATTAGGTAATGTCAAGGCTGCCAACATTGTTGCCCTGGCTGCATTCGTCACCCGCAGCAATGTCCTCGATTTTGCTTTGCTGCAAAAAGCCGTCAAGGATAAATTTGCCCAAAAAGAAAAACTCATTCCCCTCAACATGAAAGCGCTTGAGGCAGGTCGAAAGGCGGCGCTTGCCAAATGAAACTTTCGATACCCGACCACATCCTAATGCTCAAACCCTATGTCGCGGGAAAACCGCTGGAGGAACTTGAACGGGAATATGGGATTACCAATGCGGTTAAACTGGCCTCCAATGAGAACCCCTTGGGACCCTCACCGAAGGCGGTGAAAGCCATCCAGCAGGCCGTTGAAAAGATGCATCGATATCCCAACGGTGGAAGTTATGATTTGATCGGGCGTCTTTCAAAACGATTGAATATAAATCGCGAAAACATCGTTCTCGGCAACGGATCCGACGATATTATTGCCATGCTCGCCCAGGTGTTGCTGCAGCCCGGGGATGAGGCTGTCCTGCCCCT
>Ga0316194_10003163_pt1 | contig 11492 bp, 14 predicted proteins | sample CroRivsedime1_MG_FD_204936 | JGI IMG/M metagenome (GOLD analysis project Ga0316194, IMG submission 204936) | Coastal sediment microbial communities from Maine, United States - Cross River sediment 1 | ecosystem: Environmental > Aquatic > Marine > Coastal > Sediment | place: USA: Maine... | reverse complement strand
CGGTCATCGGGGTCCGTAGCTCGTGGGTCAGTTTCTCGCCCAGGGATTGCAGATAGGCGTTGTACTCCGTCAGGCGACTCAGCAGCCTGCTGAAGCTGCGGGACAGGTCTCCGATCTCGTCACGGCTGCCGCCCTCCGGGAGAGGTGAGCGAATCCGGCCGCGCTGATCCAGAGACCTGGACGCGGCTTCACTCAGTCGGCGGATTCTCCATGACAGCCACGCCGCGAAGCTGGCCAGCAGCATTACCGCGGCGATGCTGATTAACAAGCTGGCGGCCAGCAGCTTTGTGGCCGCCGTATCCGTAGCACTCAAAATGGCCTCGGTGTCCTGCTCGGCCAGCAGGAGGGCGACCCCGGGAGAGCTATCGAACACCGAACGTGCCGAGACTAACAGCGCCCGGCCCCGGCGCTCGGAACGGAATCTGCGATCGGCTGCCCCGGTCTCCAGTGCGTCACCATAGGCGCCAAGGTCAAGCCGGCCCGCCGTTACGTCAGGCGGGTCGTGCTGCGCCTCATCTCCCCCCAGGGCAAGTCGAACCAGTCTGCGTACCAGCTGGGAAGACTGTCGGGCCTCGGGTGCTCCCGGTGGGCCGGTATCGCCAAGGATGAAGCCGGCCCGGTCCACGACCCGGAGTCGAGCTCCGGGCAGCACGCTGCGTTCCAGCGTCTTCTGCAGCACAGGATCCGTATGGATCAGCCAACCTGGTTGTGCCGCAAGATTGGGCAGCGTGCCGAGCGTCCTGTGTCTGTCACCCGCCGCGCTGTGAGTGACCAGGAACCCGATCCGCTGTTCGGCCATGGACGCAGGCAGCCGTATCTCCAGTCCGAACCCGGCCGAGCCCGGCTGCCAGTTCGCCTGCACTCGTCGCTCGGCGCGACCATCCGGTCGCGTCGGCGTGAGGAAGCCCGGCGCCGATGTGCTGAAGATCAGGTCCACGCCCTGGTCGTGGTCGTCAATCAGACGCAGCCTTACGACATCGGACAGGCCGGGCCGGGTGGCCGGCGGGTCCACGGTCACCCGCAGGAACAGATAGACAGAGCCGTCGCGCAGCCCGGTGAGAAACTCTACTGTCCAGCCGGCTGCCTGCAGCGTCTCGAAATACTCCGGCGGCAGTCCCCAGTCCTCGGCGTAGCCGTCCATGACGGGCGTGCGGTCGAGGCGGTAAGCGTAGACATCGGCGGCCGGCGTCCGGGCAGGCGAGAATCGGGCGCTGCCCGGCCAGGAGATGCTGTCCGCCGTAGACAGCGCGCCGGCCACCGATGCCGAATTCGCCGCCAGCGCCGCCGCCTGTCCCTCGCGTAACGCGGTCTCGACTTCGCGCAGATACTGACATCCCGCCCATGGCAACAGCAGTGTCACCAGGCTGATCAGGAGCAGTCTGGGGGTCAGCCTCACGGCAAGTCCGCGGGTTCAGCAGGTGCTGTGAAAGAGTCCGCCAACAGGCCGCTCCGACGCCAATCGGTTATAGAGCGCGACCGCCGCTCTCGTTTCCTCGATGTGGAATTCGACTTCTGCCTCGCGCAACAGCTGCAGCGTCTCTGGACAAGTGCCCAGCCGGCAGAGCTGGCCACGACTCAGGACGACCACACGACTACCGTGGTCCAGCAACTCGTTGACATCGGCCGGCTGGATCCCGGGTACGTGATGCGTGCCGGTCTCGTCCCAGTTCCAGCTGCGGCCGCCGCCGGGCCAGAGCTTGTAGTCGCGGCCCGGTCCGAGGCCGTCGACCTCAATCCGTCCCCAGCAAAGCTCGAGAATTCTCGGCGAACGGGGCCGCTCATAAACGGGGCATGACACGGCTACCCCCCGCCGTTCTCGACAGAGCCGGTTTGCCATCGGTAGCCGACTCCGTAAATGGTGCGAATCGCATCGAAATTGGGGTCAATTGCTGCGAACTTTCGTCTAATTCTTTTAATGTGTGAAGTGATTGTGGCGTCGTCCAGAACCGCGTTGGCCGCGTCCATGAGCTGTTGCCGACTCTTAACATGCCCTGGATAACGGGCCAGCGCATGTACCATCCAGAACTCGGTCAGAGTCAGATCGAGGTCCTGTCCCGACCAGTTCGCGGTCAGCCGGTCGACGTTGATCCGCAGCGGCCCGCGCTCGAGCAGTTCATCCGCGACCGGTTGCCGCAACGCTTCCTGTCTCCGGAACAGGGCCGCGACCCTCGCTGTAAGGTGCACAAGGCTGATGTCCTTGGTGAGATAGTCGTCGGCGCCCAGTCTGAGCCCGGAGACTGCATCGAGATCACTGTCCCGGGCCGTCAGGAAGATTATCGGCAGACTCTCGGAGCGGGCCCGGAGCTGGCGGCAGAGCTCGAAGCCGCCTTCCGGCTCGTCGCCCAGCATGATGTCGATGACGACCAGATCCGGCAGGCGTGACGCAAACGCGTCAAGCGCGGAGCGGCGATCTTCATAGGCGCTCACCCGGTAGCCCTGGCGGCGAAAGGCATCCGCGTAGTTGTCCCGGATCGCGGGTTCGTCTTCGACGATGGCGATGTGCTGGCTCATGGATCTCTGCTCTCCGCTGACCTCCAATCTGCCACAAGCCGCTGAGGCTCCGCCAGCGGGGCGCGGGGCGTTGGGTCAGAAACCGGAACGGGGCTGCCGTGCTGTCGTGATGTTGGCGTATGCTCCGGATTCACACGAATCGGGGAAATGCCGAATGCGAATTGCCCTCACTCAGGCGCCGCCCGTGTTCCTTAATCTGGAGGCGACTGTTGATCGCGCCGGGAATCTGGTGCGGGAGGCCAGCGATGGCCGGGCCGATCTCGTCGTCTTTCCGGAGACCTGGCTGCCGGGCTATCCGGTGTGGCTCGATGAGGCGCCCGGCGCTGTATTGTGGGACCACGGGCCGGCCAAGGCGCTGTTCCGCCACCTCCGTAGCCAGTGCCCACGGCTCGACGGGCCCGAGGTCCACCGACTCAAGGAGATCGCAGCCAGCACCGGTTGTTTCATCGTCATGGGACTGCACGAGAAAGATGCCGGGACGATATACAACAGCCTGCTGTTCATCTCGCCCCGCGGGGCGCAGGTGTTGCACAGGAAGCTGGTGCCGACCTACACCGAGAGACTCCTGTGGGGACGGGGTGATGGCAGCGGGCTGGTGACTCTGGAAACGGAGTGGGGCCCGGTGGGCGGCCTGGTCTGCTGGGAGCACTGGATGCCGCTGGCCAGGGCGGCCATGCATGCGACCGGGGAATACCTGCATGTGGCGCAGTGGCCCTGGGTGAAGGAAATGCACCAGGTGGCCAGTCGCCAGTATGCCTTCGAGGGACGATGTTTCGTGGCTGCATCCGGCTGTGTCATGAGTCGCGGCGAGGTACTGGAAGGAGCCGCCTCCGCGGGCGCGCCGGCAGCGGCGATCGCCTTGCTTGAATCGATCCCGGGAGATGATCAGCGCTTGTTGTTGCGAGGCGGTGGTGCGGTTATCGGACCGGATGGAGGCTACCTGGCCGGTCCGCAGATGGAGGACGCCCGGATGATGATGGTCGATCTGGATGACGCAATGATCGAGGAGCAGCGCATGACGCTCGACTCAGATGGCCACTACAGCCGCCCCGACGTGTTCACGCTGCACGTGAACAGGGCAAGGCAGCGAAACGTCGAGGACTCCTGAGCCCCACCGGCCGCTGGTGCTACCAGACCTGCCGGGTCATCAACAGGATTTCGCCGGAAAGCGGACAACACGGGTGCGATACGGCCGGACGACGTGCCGCAGTCGTGTATCCGCGCTGCAGGTAGAGCCTGACGGCATCGCGATTTTCCTCGAATACGATCAGGCTGAGAAGCTTGCAGCCCGCGGCCCTGCCCCGCTCGTTGGCGATCTCAAGTAAGCGGCTGCCGATCCCGCTGCCCTGAAAATCCGGCAGGACTGCCAATGCGTTGATGTAAAAGCTGCCGGGGACCATGAGTTCCAGTTCAACCATCGGGCGCACGATCGATGGAAGCTCCCAGAGGTCTCCACTGCCGGTAGAATCCGGCAGTCGGTAGCCCAGCATCATGCCGACAACCTGCTCGCCGATCTCGGCTACGGCGGCGTTCCTGAATGAGAAATTCACGCCTTCCCGGGCGGCACGGAGTGCGCCAAAATCGAGGGGAGTCTGATCGCCAGAAGCGTCCTGTGCCCATAGCCATAGCGGGATGCCTTCGCCCGCTAGGTCGATCAGTTCCGCGATACGCCGGGCATCCGAGACCCTGGCGTCCCGCAGGCCAGGATTATCCGCGGCGCCCACGGTCGTGCCCGCCTGAAGACAGGTCCTGCAAGTCCATTGTGGGGAGTGGCTTCAGCCAGGGCAGACCGTCCGTCATGGACTGCCCCCGCTGCCTTGCAACCATTGGCCGCAGCCGCGGAAGCTGCGGCCAGAGAAGATCAGCCGCACTTGCACGGGATACGGTTCGCCACTCATGTCGTCACGACACGGACTGTCGACAAGGATGGCCTTGAGCGCTCCCTGCCCGTTGCTGACCTGATAGACAGTCCGGCCTGCATCCTCGGCGGCCAGTCTATCCGGGGGGCCGAAAACGTGGCGACTCTGACCGTAGTCGGTGATGAGCACTACGCTGTGGCCTTCATCGATTTCCAGCATCCAGCCAGGCTCGTTCCCCAGCGCCCGGAAATCGACACCCGTCAGTCGCGCCCGTACCCAGGCGGCCCGCGCCTTGTTGTTGACGCATCCGGTGCGGCGCAGGCCATCTATCTCGATCGTCGCCTCTTCACCCCTGGTCCAGATCAGGATGTTGTCACCCTGATACTTGCCTCCGGATGCAGAAGCGACACGCGGCACGACAACGGTGCGGGTGGGCAATACGAGCCTCGCCTTGTCCCCGGCATACTCCACCAGGAAGGAAGCGCCATCGGTGCACTCATACACCGCGGTTGTGTTCCAGATATCGGCCGAACGAGTCGCGGTCGAGTCCGAGGGACCGGAAACCATCACGGCTACCGGTTCGTCGCCCTCTTTGGAGAAGGGTCCGGCGGACGGCGACTCCGGTGCCGGCGCCTGGCTGCAGGCGCCCAGACTCAGCAATACTACTGGCCACCAGAGGCGGGTGAGGGGCAGCCGCTTTTCTGTCACAAGGTCGAACAGGTTCGGGCCAGGGTGCTTTATGCTCGCGTCAGTCATCTGCAGAGCGTAGAAGGGCGCGCCGACACACTCAAGTGTTGAGTCGCCAGATGCCGAGATTCAACCACGCCGCGAAGCCGACCCAGACCAGGTAGGGGACCAGCAGCCAGCTCGCCAATGGGCGGACCCGGTAGCCGTTGATCACAAGCAGCAGGATCACGAGCCATAGCAGGACGATTTCAACCAGGGCCAGCCCGGTCAGATGCAGACCGAAGAACAGCCAGCTCCAGGCGGCATTGAGGACCAGCTGGGATCCCCACAAGATGACGGCACGTCTCCCCAGTGGATGTTGATCACGGTCTCTCCAGAGCATCCAGCCGGCAACGGCGATCATCAGGTAGAGGATCGTCCATGCGGCCGGGAACACCCAGTCCGGCGGCGTGAGGGCAGGCTTGACGAGCCCGGCATACCAGGCTCCGGGCTGGAACAGTGCACCTATCGACGCGGCGGCGGCGGTCAGGAGGAAGAAGCCTATGAAGGCGATCACTTTCGATTTGCCTTTGACACGTGTGGAAACCTCGCATCCTTGCTCACAAGCCGCGCCTAGTGGTCACGTCGGGGCAGATCATCGGGCCGCGCCTGATAACGCTCGAGCCGGCCACCGATACGATCGACAAGATCACAGATGCGAGTCAGGTGGTAGGTGACGTCACCGTGGCTGTCGACGGTCTCGAAAAAGAGGTTCCTGATCCTGCGGTTGCCCGTCAAGTCTGCGAAATCGAAGCGCACAGCGGGTTGGTCCGGCGAGTCCGCATAGTGGAAATCAACGACGTCGCGCAGTTCGGCTGCCAGCGCCGCAGGGCCGAGCCGATAGTAGGGTATCTGCACCCGGGAATCCTTCAGTTCCGTCTCCAGCAGCCCGAGCTCCACCGCCAGATCGATGTCCTTGAGCGAGCGCAGCAGTCCGCTGGCGATCATCTCCTGGTAGCCGAGCGTGGAGATCGGAATCTGCGGGATGAAGTCCGCGTTAACGAGCCCCCTCTCGAATTTTTCCGTGTCATTGTCGATCACGTGTCCCTGTTGCAGGGAGGTATATACATGCCAGACGGCATCCTGGTTGACGCGCACTTCCGTGGACAGAGTTTCGCACAGCAGTCGGTTTGCAACGAAGTCATCTGCAAGTCTTACCAGGCTGGCGGTCACTTCCCGTTCCTCGGCACGGGCGTCTTTCCACTCGTCGACCCGGAACGCAATCAGGATACCGATGACGACGATCAGCAATTCGAACAGCGCGGTGCGCCAACTGATTTCTCTCACTTACCGTCTCCGCCTGATATCGCCCTATTCGCCTGGTAAAGAACATGACACGGTGTCACCCGGCCTGGGTCAGGCGACCCCGTTGCAGGTAGTCATGCCACAACATGCGCGCCGCCACAGCCCGAAACGGCCTCCAGGGCCGGGCCAGCGCACGCATGGCCTCCTCGTCCGGGCGCTCGGCAAGACGCTTCACCGCCTGGATCGCCTTGGCGAGTGCCAGGTCACCTGCCGGCCACACATCGGGTCGGCCCAGTGCCATCAGCAGATAGACCTCGGCCGTCCACGATCCGATGCCCTTGAATCCGGTCAGGGCGATCATCGCTTCTCTGTCTGGCGAACGGGAGATCTGCCGCAGATTCAGCTCACCGGTCTGGCTCGCTTGTGCCAGCAAGGTGCAATAGCGGGACTTCTGACGCGTCACGCCGACTGAGCGAAGACCCTCTTCCCCGGCTTGCGCCAGCCGCTTTGCCGTGATTCGACCGAAGGCGGCCTCGATCCGTTTGAGTGTCGCCCGACCGGACGCCAGTGAGACCTGTTGTTCCAGCACGATCTGAACCAATGTCCGGAACCCGGGCCGTCGTTTCCACAGTGGCGGCGCCCCATGTGTCCTGAAGCTCGCATGCAGATGCGGATCGCGGCTGACAAGGACCCTGCAGGCCCGGGCCAGCGAATCCTGCGTCAGCGGTCGTTCTGCTGTTGGGGGCAAGATGTGATCTTCCCTGCACTCGATGACGGGGACTATCCCACGGTTACGATCGATGGCGCCACAGCCCGCCGTCTAGGCATGGCCAAAACACCCGTCTCCGGACCATAGTCCGGCACCGATCGGCGCGGTTCAAACAGCAATCAGCGCTCGCCAGCGTCCGCGTCATGGGCCCGCTGGCGGTGGCGGACTTCGCTCTGTCGCATGGGCATGGAATCGATGAGTTCGAACAGCTCCAGGGCGGTGGGTGGGCGCTGCAGTCGCAATTTCTCGCCGCCATCCTTGCCGATGAGGATCGCTGTAAAAGCCTCCGTTGCGACGCCGTATCGATACCGGAGTTGCAGGCACTCTTCCCTGGAAAGCTCCCGGCCTCCGAAGTGGCCACCGTCAGCCACCAACACTCCGACAACAAGGTCGCGATCCGCCAAGCCAGCCTCGTGTTCATCGAGCATTCCGCGGGTCGTGGCAAGCGTGTCGCCGTGGTTTTCCGACCCGAAGATCAGCAGAATCCGGCTTTGCCACTGATGCGGCTGAAGCAATCCGTCCGCCATGGCCAAAGAGCCCACCGCGGCCAGCAAGGAGCCGGTCAATGCTGTCGCCACGCGGGGCTTGGGGGCCTCCCGCTTGCTGATCAGATCGTCTCTACTCATCTCTACCTTCCCAGCCGATCCGCGATGATGGCAAATACGTCCGGACTCATGCCGAGGCCGACGTGAGTCGTGTTCACTTCCACGTGTTCGGTCGAGGCGTTGATCCGGTCGATGCAGGCCTGCCAGGACACCACGCCATCGCGTTTGCTGAAAATGGCCGTCACCGGCGTCTCGAGAGGTAGCTGGTCGCGGGCGGCTACGCTGGCCTCGATCTCGTCCAGATCAAAACCATGGCGTTGGTAGTGCCGAGATGCCAGCGTGTACTTCGGGCCACCGACCACGGGCGATCCCAGGGTCACCACCCGGGTGACCAGGTCCGGGCGCTCGCGAGCGGCCTCCCGCGCCAGGTATCCCCCAAGGCTCCAGCCGACGAGGCCGACGCGATCCTCGTGCTGCTGGCTCAGTTGCTCGAGTCTCTCTACGATCCTGGGGATGAGCTGCGGGACGCGACCCGTATTGCGTCCAAGCCCCCATCCTTCGACAGCATACCCGAGCCATGTCAGATAGCGACGCAGGATCCAGGTAGACTGATCGGAGGCTCCGAAACCGGGCAGCACCAGCAATGGCCGGTTTTCGCCGCGGGGATGATCAGCGAGACTCGGCAGCCTGGCGGCAAGACGGATAGGTTCAACAAGGCCGAGGACTTCACGCACAAGCCCCCGTCGCGCGGGTGGCCCGGGGATTTGATCGAAGTGGGGTGGGTCGACTTTCACGCGAAAATGATTCGTCGCCGGAGGTCAATCGGATGACCGACCACCCGGGTCCTGCCAGGCAAGATCAGTTACCCGGAGGTCACCGGGTCGCCGACCCTGACGACGCCGTCGTTGAGTATTCGGGCCCTGATTCCGGCCCGGTGGGCGAGACCGCGGACAATATCCGGCGGAGCTACGCCCGTGATTGAGAACTGTTTGGTCAGATGATCCGCCAAATATGCGCACGGTTCGCACAGCTCGGTACCCTCGACTTCCACGTCGCCGATACTAAAGCGGACGCCTACCAGGTCATTAAGAGGGATGCCATGGGTGACGATCTGCCGACGCGTGTCGTGGGGCGCCAGCGAGAGTCCGGTCAGTTCGTTGAAAAGCTCGACCTGCTCGGACTCGATGAGTGTCAGCGCCTCGTCGGCACTGCTGCCGTCGGCCGAGAAGTGCCGGTCGCCGCGGATACCGCAGCCCGCGACCAGCTCGGCGTTATCGAGCGGCTGCAATTCGCCGCCCTCACTGGATGCGATATGGATGGATACAATCGAACCCCGCATGGCAACCGCCCCCTTCTCTTCAGTTTGTAACCCTGCCGCCCGAGCCCTCGAACGCCGTGATCCAGTCGATCTGCAGCCTGAATGACCCTTGCTGGCCGTCAGCGATCATCAATCCTACCTGTTCTATCCGTCCGGTATCGAGCGGCGGAGCCGCCGGCGGTACCCGTCCGCGAAAGGTGGGCCGAAAAGCAGCGAAGGGGAGGTCGATCGTCTGCCACTGCCCCGGCTGTGTGTCGAATTCGGCCTGATACGCGATGCCATCCATTCCTGCATTGTTGTGGAGGCGGAGGCGATAGGCCCGGCCATCTCCCCTAGCCCGGAGCCGCAAGCCCTCCCAGGCGGACAGGTCCCGCGGTCCGATCGTTGCCCGGACGGAGGCGAAACCCCCGTTGTTCTCCAGAGAGACCTCGCCCTCGAAGATACCGACGCCGGCGGCGTCGATGCGTAACGAGCCGCGCGAAAGTCCACCCATGACTCCGTCATTGACTGATCGCCACAGGCCCGATTCTGAAGTATCGAATGCGAGCAGCTGTGCGTCCGCCGGTGTGGGTATCATCTCCATCGGACCTCCATCTGCCGTGTCTCCCGCGCCCGGCAGGGTATCTTCGGCCAGTTGAACCAGGACTTCGTTGCGGCGCGTGAACCACAGCGCAAAAGGCGAGTTATAGCGGGCGAAAACGGGCGCCCCCAGCGTTTCCAGGCCTTCGCGTCGCACGGCATCGAGGAGTTTTTCCTCCTGTCTGCGATAGCGCTCCTCGCTCCAGCCGCCGGAGTATCGCGATGCCGCCATCCAGCGCCGCGGGATCTGACGGATCTGGACCCGGTTATCCGTGGGCTCCGGCACATCCTCGGCCGTGTAACGAGAGGGCACGAAGAAGTGCAAAACATAGCGGCCATCCTGGCTCCTGGTCTGGCTGACCGGTGCGCTCGATTCGATCTGTTGCCCTCCGGGCCGCTGGCTCACCGGTGCGGTCATCGAGATCTTTTCACCACCATGGTTGTTGCCCGAGATGTAGTTCGCCAGGATCCGGAATGCCTGCCCGCCGACATCGGAGAAGTCGCCATCGACCACCGTTTCTGCGACCAGCTGCGGCAGGTAACGCCGGATCTCAAAATCCTTATAGATGCGGACGACTTCGTATTCGGGTTCTTCGTAGGCCATCGCCTGAGTACCGGGTTGGATCATGACAAGGATGGCCAGCCCGAACAGCACACGGGCCCGCAATCGCGGTAGCCCACCCACGGTTCTCTGGGCGGGTCTGTGATGTGCCGGTCGAATCATCGCGCGCACGGCCGACCTGTATCCTTCCAGTGCCACCATTTGTGTCGCTCCGGATCACGGGCCGGGTTACTGGCGTAATAGACGGCGCACCGGAAAACGTACAGAAGACAGCGATCCACACGTGTGCCGCGGATCCTGCACAGCCCTTCGTATATCGACTCCGGATCCGCTTCCCGCAAGTCGACGACTCGCGAATACCCGAGGTCAACAAGGTCCTTTTCGATACTGGGACCGATGCCCGGTATCGACTGCAGGCGGTCGCAAGCGGCCGTGTCAATCACCGATACTTTCCCCGCCGCCGGTGGCGGCCGAGTCTGCTTCAACCCCGGGGAAGGGGGTGATGTCCGGTTCGACAAAATATTTCCGTGCTCTATCGGAGAACAATACTTCCCGGGAATAGTGACGCAACAGCAGGCTCATGCCGTCCTCGACGATACGCCTGTTTGCATTACGGAAAGACTCCCATTCAACGGCCGGAGAAATGCGACTCGCGATCAGATCCAGGAACGCCCGCGTGATGGTCTCGTGGTACTTGTCGGCGGCCCCGTGGACGACCACAAATCGTCGCAGGGCGGCGACGAACCTCTCCCGGCCGTCCCGTTGTCCATATTGCTGCAGGCAACACCAGGCGGCGTGTACGTGCCGCTCGTGATCGAAGTCTTCCTCAGGCAGGCTGCCGTCCTCGAATGATTCCAGCAAGCCGAAATCTCCGCTCTCCAGCATCGCTCCATCTCTCCGCGTATGAACAGTACAGAGTTGCCCAGGCGAGATCGATTTTCAAGCTCGCGTGAGGCGTCCGCTCAACCCTGCTGTATCGCATCGACCGGGACCCAGCCGAATGCTCCCGCCTCATTGGAGACCCAGTACCACCCGGCCAGCTCCCTGTGTACGGTCAGCCGATCGCCCGGAGCGACGTCCAGTTCTGTCGCATCGTAGTCTTCGGTCGCGACGGCCTCTGACCCTCCGCTGCGCTCCAGTATCGACTCCGGAGCCCAACCGGATCGACCCGTCGGGTCGATGATGCGGATCCAGCCGGGAAACTCGGGATCAGAGTCGCCGACCCCGACTTTTTGTCCGCGGAGTACACGAACAGGATCGGGGTAGTTCGAGTGGTGGGCGGCGATCACAATTGTCGATTGCCTCATCGGCAGCTCTCCGCGGTGGCCTGAATCCGCTACTGAGACCAGCAGATCGGCGACCGGCTCAAGCAACAGCG
>Ga0316194_10003162_pt1 | contig 11492 bp, 9 predicted proteins | sample CroRivsedime1_MG_FD_204936 | JGI IMG/M metagenome (GOLD analysis project Ga0316194, IMG submission 204936) | Coastal sediment microbial communities from Maine, United States - Cross River sediment 1 | ecosystem: Environmental > Aquatic > Marine > Coastal > Sediment | place: USA: Maine... | reverse complement strand
ATCGTTTCCCGGGTGGATTCACATCCGGTGCCGGCTATAACCGACATATGTTCCGGAGCCGCCTGAACCACGGTCTCGACCACCTTTCTTTTTTCTTCTTCCGATAAACTAACATACTCTCCGTTGGAACCCAGCACCACAAATCCTCTGAGACCGGTTTGCCCCCATTTTTCAATGTTGGACGCCAGTTTGTCATAGGCGACGTTGCCATCCTTAAAAGGGGTGGGAATCGGTGGAAAGATTCCGTTCAGATCAACCTGAGTCATACTATTTTTTCCTTTTCTAAATTGGTTCTTAATAAAAGCTATCTCAAAATTGTAAATTACGTTTAAGGATCCCGCCAAACTGCACCGGAATTCTACATCAGATTATATACATAATAAATATTCAACAAACAGTTAAAAGCTCATAGCCTATTGCTCGTAGCTCATAGAAAAAAAGATTTTAATCCTTCGACTATCAGCTATCAGCTATCAGCTATGAGCTATGAGCTTATAGCTATATTAGCATTTTTTACTAAATCGCGATGCATCTTGGAGATAGCATCTATCCGGCCTGTCCTGTTACTACCTGCGATATGTGACAAACCCGGGTCTTTAACCCATGCCGGCGGACACCGTATGATAATTGAATCATACAGGCCGGGCAGGACGTCACCAGCAAATCGGCGTCGGTTTTTTTGAGATTTTCCATTTTTCGATCAAGCACTTTCTGGGATAGGTCATAGTGCGCAAGGGCATAGGAACCGGCTCCCCCGCAGCACCAGTCCGCCTCGGGCATTTCCCGGTATTCAATCCCCTCAATGTTTTTGAGTATTTCCCGGGGCTCTTTTGTGAGCCCCTGGCCGCGTGAGGCATGACAGGGATCATGGTAGGTTGCAACTACCGGGTTTTCAACGGAGACGGAAACCGGTTCATTGGGCACGATCAGTTCCACCATATCTTTGAAGCGGGAGGCAACCTTCTCCGCCTGCTCACGGCGCCCGTCGTCGGCAAATATTTCCGGATATTTCTTTAAAAATCCGGCACAGCTGGAACAATCCGTAACGATGACATCAAATTCATCTGAAGAGAGTACATCCAGGTTCTTTGCGGCCAGTTTTTTGGCGGCCTTGACGTCGCCATAAGAATGGGCCGGCAGGCCACAGCAGCAGTTATTTAAAATTGTTATCGATTTGCCGATTTTCTTTAAAATTTCCAGGGTGGCTTGACCGGCCTCCTGTTGAATGACATCGACACCGCATCCCACAAAGTAGCCGATGCGCATTGATTCCCCGAAACCCTCATAAACCCCGGGTTTGAATTTATCGCGAAAGGGCAGGGGCGGCAGCTTTTCGATGATTTCCTCGGCCCGGGAAAAATCGCGCCCGAAAATCCTTAGCAGCCCCAGGGCCCGGGCCATACTCGAAATTCCGGTGTTCTTCCCCAGTGCCACGGCACGGGCCGCAAGGTGCAGCCTGCGGGGATAAGGCAGCAGGTAGTCAAACAGCATCTGGTGGATGGGCTTGCGTTCGACCTTTTCAAGGTATTCGGTGCGTGCTTTAATCACCAGATCAGCAGTGGGAACGGCCGGAAAACAATTGGCGGTGCAGGCGCCGCACCCCAGGCAATCATAGAGGGGTTCTTCGAGCTCCTTGTTCCAATCCAGACGCCCTTCGATAAGGGCGCGTAAAAGAGCCAGCCGGCCCCGGGCAACCCCGGATTCATGCCCCGTGGAACGAAAAATGGGACAGGCGACCTGGCAGAAACCGCATTTGTTACATTGAGCTATCGCATCGTAGTGTTCAGCTATATCCATGTTTGAAAGCTCCGCTTTGCGTTAGGTTTGTGGATCGCTTCAGGCTTCGCTCTTCGAGCTACGACCCGACAAGTCGATAGAGGCTTGAGGCAAGGCCTTTAGCCACCTCCAAACTCAAACCTCCAACAGTTATTTCTTTACACTTTCCCGGGTAAACTGCCGGGTGCAAAAATATTATCGGGATCCAAGGCAGCCTTGATCCGGTGCATTACCTTCCATTCCGGCCGCTGCGTACCGAAGACATCATTTTCTTTCCTGAAATCATCCGGCGCTTTAACCAACAGTCCATGACCGTCACGCTGGTCGATCAGTTCACATATGCGCTTCCAGTCATCATTGCCGAGCGCATCCAGGCCTGCCAATATTCGGCCGCAACCAAAATCCAGCAACACCCGGGACATAGCCGGACGACCATCCAGGGCATTGATGAAATCGGCCACCCGATCCAGGTGAAAATCAGCCCGCAGAATAAAAGGCGATTGGCTCATCTCCTGGTAAACATCAGCAAATCTTCCTGCATGAACCGGATAGTCTGCACTTTCCAGAGATTTAAGATTCGCCGCTTCCAGCACAACGCCACATTTTTCCAACTGATAATCCACTGTTTTGGAAAATCCTTCAAACCCGACAACTATTTTCCAGTCAACAGAACCATTATCGGGAAGGCATGTCACATAAATCGGTGAAAGTTTGGACTGAACGATTTCAAGCGCTGTCGCAGTACAGGTGTCCAGAGACCCGGAGGCGGTTATGGCCGCACATCGCTCCGGTATCGTCGAAACCCGCCAGGTGGCTTCCGAAATAAACCCGAGGGTCCCGGCCGAACCTGTGATCAAACGGGTCATGTCGTAACCGGCCACGTTTTTAACGACCCGGCCCCCGGCGGTTACCTGGCGGCCGCGACCGTCGATATACCGCAGGCCCAGTAAAAGATCCCGCGGGGCACCGTAGGCCATGCGCTCAGGGCCGCAGGCCGCCAGCGCAACCAGGCTGCCGATAGTGGAACTTGAACCGAAAAAGGGCGGTCTAAGCGGCAGCCACTGATTATTGGCTTTCAATTGTTCCTGAAGCGCAGCCAGGGACATCCCCGACCCCACCGTTATGACCTGGTTGGGTGGATCATACTCAATCACATCTGTCAGGGACTGGCTGGTTACGGTTTGGGTCTCTGTATTCGGCAGATTACCAAACTGGCTAAAAGTGCCACCGCCCACCGGCACCACTGCCTGGTTTTGCGAAGCCGCTCTTTTGATCTTTTCCATAATTTCCGAGGCGCGCTTGCCGTTGCCGGAGGCGCCGCGAACCTGTTCCAAAAGAGTAGGCTCTGCCGCTTCACCATTTTGGTGGCTGTCCTTGGGTGGTGGAATCACTTTACCGGGATTGAGAAGGTTTTCGGGGTCAAAGGCATGTTTGAGCGCCCGCTGGGCATGGAAATCATCTTCGGAAAAAACCAGGCGCATGGCCTCCTGTTTTTCCAGACCGATGCCGTGCTCGCCGGATATGGTCCCGCCCAGTTTGACGCAGGCTTCCATGATTTCCCAGCCGGCTTTTTCAACTCTGTGCAATTGATCCGTATCCCTGGAATCAAACAACAACAGGGGATGCAGGTTCCCGTCCCCGGCATGGAACACGTTGCCGTGTTTACAATCGTATTTTTCGGTTATCGCGGCCACCGCGGCAAGGGCCTCCGGCAGTTTGGTGCGGGGCACGGTGGCATCGTTGACCAGATAGTTCGGTGCCAGGCGCGCAACTGCACCGAAGGCGCCGCGCCGGCCCTGCCACAACCGGTTGCGTTCATCATTGTTTTTGGCTTCCTGGATTTCACGACATTTGGTTTGCATGCAAATTTCCTGGATACGTTGGGCCTGATCTTTGAGGCCGGCCGACGGCCCTTCCACTTCAATGATCAGCACCGCGGCGGCATCCCGCGGATAGCCGCAGGCGTAACTGTCCTCCACCGCTTTGATGATCATCGCATCCATCATTTCCAGGGTAGTGGGAAGAATACCGGCCGAGATAATGTCGGATACCGATATGGCTGCATCGGCAATCGAATCGTAGGTGGCCAGCATGGTAATAATGGATTCCGAAAGCGGCAGAACACGCACGGTGATTTCGGTGAGCACCCCCAGGGTGCCTTCACCGCCGACCACGGCCCCGCGCAGATCGTAGCCCGGAGGATCGAGGGGGGCACCGCCGGTGCGAACAACCTCTCCGTCCGGCATAACCATTTCCATTCCGAGTATGTGATTGGTGGTCACCCCGTATTTCAGGCAGCGCGGGCCACCCGAATTTTCACCGGTGTTGCCACCGATGGTGGCCACTTTTTGACTGGCCGGATCCGGGGCATAAAAGAAACCGATGGTGGCCAGGGCGTCTTGAAGCTCTAAATTGGTTACCCCTGGCTGAACCACCGCATAGCGGCTCTCCGGATACATTCCCAGGATGCGGTTCAAACGGGACAGGCAGACCACCAAGCCCGCAACCGTCACGATAGTGCCGCCTGAAAGATTGGTACCAAATCCGCGCGGCACGGAGGGGATGCCGGCGCGGTGGGCCGCCCGCACGACCCGGGCCACCTCCTGGCTATCAGCCGGAAAAACCACAACCCCGGGTTTTCCTCTGGCCAGGGAAGCATCATAGGAGTAAAGCTCGGCGTTGGCACGTGAAACCGATACATTCTCCTTGCCGACGATTTCTTCCATTTCGCGAATAAAAGAATCAGTAATCATTGTTATTCACCTTTGATAGTATATTAAATAGTATTACTGGTCATTTCCCGAATGATAATATATTGACGTTTAAGCTGCTCAAAGTAATGCCTAAAGTTGATGTATTCTATCGATTTTATTAATTAAGAAACGATAGACTGCAAAGTAACCTATTATTATTTTTACATAATGACCTGTATAGATTGATCGTTCATATAAAAAGACGGAGCGTGGGCGACACCGCAATTTTAGGCAATTTAGGCAATTTAGGCATTTCAAACCTTAACCCACCTGGCAGCCACAAAGGCTCCCGTGTCAAGGCCGCGTTTTTGTCCATCGTGCTCAATTCCGGGTGCCGTCTGTGGATCATCTTCCTTTAAAAAATGGATGGCCGTTTTCACCGTTGCCTCAATCGAGGCCAGGGCACGCATATCGTTCGGCGATCTGAAAATCATCTGTTTAAAGAGGGAATGCCCTTTGTCAGCCGCTTTTTTTCGGCGGTCGGCCCAGGGGCTTAAGCTGTTAAGGGTGGTTACCACCACAACCCCGCCTTTTTTTGTCACCCGCAACAGGTCTTCGACAGCCGCTTGCCCGTCGGGAATAAACTCCAGAGCGGTCATAGAAACGACCCTGTCAAAGCATCCGTCGCCAAAAGGCAAATTCTTCATGTCACCGGCCACAGCCTGGAAAGGATATCCTTTGGCTTTCATTTCAGCACGCTTGAGCATAGGATAAGAAATATCGAGTCCCGTAATACGCGGGCCAAAGCTCAGGATATCAAAAGTAAAAACACCCGTTCCGCAGCCGACATCCAGGATCATTTCTGCCGGCCGGGGTTGCAAAAGGTCCAGCAGAAGCTCGTTTTCGTATTTCTTTACAAGGGCGCCGATGGGTGTTTCAAACCACCGGTCGTATTTCTCCGGCCATTGGTCGAACAGCCTGCCGTTGTCCTCCTGTCCAGTGGACATTTTACTCTATCACCCATTGTTTCTTAAAGAATTAATCACGAAAACACGAAAGTTTGAAAGCACGAAATTATTCTTTTCTTTCGTGTTTTCGTCATTTCGTGCTTTCGTGATAAAAAAATTTTCAAAGACCATGATGCCTATTTGACGGAGTTGCGCTTACTTCCGATGGTCGCGTCTTTGTCCCTGCGGTCATCAACCTTTAGGTCAATAAGGATGCGCTGCCCGCCTGCTTCTAGATGGGCCTGGTGCACTTTCTTAACTAGGCTGAACAGGGCATCCAGATCCGGCACCTCTATGGCAGTGGACATCCCGCCGATTTCATAGGTGTAGCCGGACTCTTTAATTACTTTAATGCCTTTTTTGACAAAACGACTTAAACTGGTGCCTTCCCCAACCGGAAATACCGATAATTGTGCGAGTATCATGTGGGTCTCCGTAGTTAAATCATCACCTCGAAATTTGCTGTCTGTTTCGTACCATAATGCTTAAATAAGCAACAGATACTCGATGCTCGATTCTGGATCCTCGATAGGCATTTGCGGACCAGTCAGAATGTCATCGAGTATCGAGAATCAAGTATCGAGTATCAATAGGCAATAGAAACCAAACCCCCGGTGACCAAAGGCCAGCGACCAGTAACCAGTAAGAAGAGACCAGTGACCATGGCTTTATGTTCCAAATTTCATTCCGACCTGCAAATCCTTATTCCTGGCATATTCAGCTGCATCCATTTTCGCACCCGCCGCATCCCTCACCTTTCCAATCCCGAGAGCACCGCCTTTGAGGGCCACAACCACTTCGCCTTCCTTAATTGCCACAATCTCACCAGGATCTTTGCCCGCCATGGGTTCCAAAAGTCGCGCCCCGTAAAATCTAACCTTGCCGCCATTGATCGTGGAATAGGCTCCCGGTTGGGGATCACACCCCCTTATCAGATTGTAAACATCCGATGCGGGTTTTGACCAATCCACAGCAGCAACCCTATCATCACAGGGCGGTTCGTAAGTTGCCAGAGACTCGTCCTGGGGGAGTTTGGGGGCCTTGCCGCTCTTTATAAGCGCTACGGACTCCACGATCGCATCGATACCCATTTCAAACAGCTTGTTGAAATAGATAGAGCCGGTGGTTTCATCAGGAAGGATCTCCACTTCTTTCTGCAACAGGATGGGACCGGTATCGATTCCCTTATCCACCCACAGGATGGTCAAGCCGGTTTGCCTATCGCCCTGGATGACCGCCCAGTTGATACCGCTGGCTCCGCGGTGCCTGGGCAGCAGAGAAGGGTGATAACAAATGGTACCAAGGGGGGGGATGTCCAATAAAGCCTCGGGAATGACGTCGGTAACAAAGGCCAGGATAGACAGGTCCGGTTTTAAATCAAGATACGCCTCGCGGACTTCAGGATCTTTCATCTTGGCGGGACGGAAAAGGGTAAGATCAGAACGCTCGGCTGTCGCCGCCATAGCCTGGCCCCTTTTATCCTTCGGGCAGAAGACCCCGACGATATCTTCGCCCTGCCGGATGAGGGTCTCCAGTAACTTTTCGCCAAAGGGCCCCTGGCCGACCAAAATAATGCGCATGACAAACACCTCACATACCGGTACTGCAAAAAAAGGTGGTTAATCGCTATTTATCATAAACTTCTTTTGACAAATTCGAAATCCCTGGCCCAGACCTGGATCATATGAAGCTAATGTTGGGCAACGTTTTTTCGAACCTTTACCAAAACAAAGCTAAATAGTATCCGTCGCGCCAGGGCAGGCCGAAATACGAAATCCGAAACAAATCCTAAATTCAAAATCTCCAATGTTCAAAACTACAGCCGCAGATTACACGATCACTGTCATAATCCGGTTTGGATCATTAGAATTTTGGCCATTCGTATTTGTTTCGAATTTCGGTATTCGAATTTCGGATTTTTTAATTGCCGCCAGCGAGGCCCTTTTTCCAAGACCTAATCTGTTTACTACACGACACTATGTAGCTGCTAAGATTTGGCCTCTGCTGCGCGAATTTCTTCCATGGTCCGCAGAATCTGCAGGGCATTTTCATATACCGGTGTGTCCACCATTTTGCCTTTGTAGGTAACGGCAGCCGCGCCTTTGGCGATACCTTCTTCTTCGAAAACCTGCTTGATACCTTCGGCCCATTCTACATCAGCAGCTGACGGCGTGTAGATCTCGTGGGAGGGCTCGATCTGACCGGGATGGATCAACATTCTGCCCTCGTAACCCATCTGCCGGCCTTCCTGGGTGCTCCGCTTGTAACCTTCTTCATCCTGGAAAGCGACATAGGGGCAGTCAATTGCCACACACCCTGCCGCCCGGGCCGCAACGGCGGTATGGAAACGGGCGTAAAGCTGCTCCTGTCCTTCAGAGGTCAGTGTGACGCGCATATCCTTGGTGAAGTCCACCGCGCCGAAAATAAGCGAATTAACCCGCGGGCTGGCGCAGGCGGCCGGATAGGCATTCATCACGCCTTTGGCGGTTTCGATCAGCAGCTGAATTGCCACACTGCCGACCTCCAGGCCTCGTCTCTGCTCCAGCTCTTCCAGCTTCCAGTCCAGACGTTTGACGTTTTCGGCATCACCACATTTTGCCAGACAAACACCGTCCAGACCCGGGTAAACAATGGCCTCCAGGTCATCGTTGGTCATCTGGGTTTCCCAGTTGTTGACCCGCACGTAAAGGCGAGGGGCAACCTGTTTATCCCGGCCGGCCTTCAGATATTTCTGGATCATTTCCCGGCCCTTTGCTTTTTCCGCCGGGGGAACCGAGTCTTCTAAATCCAGGGTCAGAACGTCGCATGGGATGGTAGGACCTTTGCCGACCATCTTTTCATTGTTGCTGGGTACATAAAACACCGATCTCATAACAGCCATGATCGTTTCCTCCTCTTTTTTCTAAGCATTAATAAGTTCTTTAATTTTGGGTGCAATTTCTTCAGGGCTGTCAACCACATGGGCCCTGGCCTCTGTTAAGGCCTTGATTTTGCCCTGGGCAGTGCCCCTGCCCCGTTCAACGATACTGCTGGCATGGGAAAATCGCATGCCTTCCGGTGCCCAGGCGCCTGCAATAAAGACAACCAGCGGTTTGGTAAAGTCTCCGTTGGCAACCGCCTCGGCCGCCTCTTCTTCCAGGGTTCCGCCGATTTCACCAAAAATGGCCACCGCCTTGGTCTGATCATCTTTCTCGAACTCTTTGAGAACATCGGCCATGGTTAAGCCCAAAACGGGCTCCGTGCCGATGTGCAGGGCGGTACTGATGCCTAAACCTGCTACCTTCAGTGCCCAGGGCACCGTACCCGATTGGCCGCCGCTGCGGGATATAACTCCCACCGGTCCCGGCTGAAACAGCTTCTTGGCCCAGTCAACACTTCCGCCCAACCAGCCCATGGCGGCCTTACCCGGACTGATGATGCCGAGGCTGCCGGGTCCCAGTATTTTGGCGTCGTTTTTCAAGGCGTAGTTTACCATCGCGATCACATCATGTACCGGAATGCGCTCCACCGGTGAGACCACAAATTTTATGCCGGCGTCAATGGCTTCGTATACGGCACTCTTTAAAGCCGGTCCGGGAATAAAAGTTACAGCGGCATCCACCATCCCCTCACTCTTGATAGCCTCCAGGACGGTGTTATAAACCGGCAGGCCATGAACTTCTTCTCCACCGCGACCCGGTGTCACACCGGCGACCACCTTGGTCCCATAGCCCTTCATAAATGCGGTCCGCAATGATCCTTCCCGGCCCGTCATTCCCTGAACAATGACTCTTGTATTTTCATCTAACAGTATTGACATATTCTCCCCCTGCTATTCTGTCCCGTGCTTTTTCCTGTAATCCGCCAATCCCTCGATGGGAACCTCGATGGTGATGGCTCCATTGCCCCTGAACCAGCATTCGTACTCGCAGGCCAGACACTCGGTGCCCTTGCGTGCCAGCTCATCGGGAGATCCTTCCACTGCCGGTTTGCCGTCTTTTAAGACCAGAATTCCCCGGCTATAGGTCTTACAGGCTTCCACACAGGCATGGGTTTTACAGCCTTCGCATTTTTCGTCATCGATGATGACCTTGATTGTTCTCTCGTTAAATTCCATATGACTTCCCCTTATTTTCATTGAATATTTTCGATTGAATATTGAATATTTAATGTCAGCCTACGGCTGATCAATTCTAAAAATATAAATGATTGAGCGCAGCGTAATCCACAATTATTCAATAGTCATTAGTCAATAATCAATTTCTTTCCTTGCGGTATTCATCGACCAGGGCCCTGACCCGGCCGCCGATGAATTTGGCATCGTAGACATGCTCGCGGTCATAAATTTCTATCCTGGCGTCGAGACCCGCCAGGCCTTCTTTCAATATCTCCTGGGATTTTTCTTCCTTGTTGCCGCAAAGGAGCAGTACCACTGGTAATCCCGGCTTTTTGGGCAGTTCCTCCCTCAGGGCTTTGACGATACCGTGGGCATGATGCCATTGTTCCTGATTGGCCATCATAAAGCCGGCCAGGAAATAGGCCTCAATACCCGGTATGGACATGATCAGCTTTGTCACCCGGTATACCTTGGAAGCTGTGGGATTTCCACTGGTATCGGCGTAGTCGGCGACTTTCAAGTCCACTTTGTTGAGGGCATCCATGCCGAGCATGGCGGCCCCGCCGCCGATCCCGTGGTAGCCGACATAACCGCCCTTGGCCACCTCTTCGGGCTCTGCCATCTGGGCCACATAGCTGGTGCCGCGAAAATCGCTTTCCTCAAAAGACCAGGCTATCAGATCGAACTCGGTGGGCTCTTTGAGAAACTCACGCCCGATTTTGATCCCCAGATCGGGGTGCCTGAAAAGGGCCTGGTCATCAACGGCCATGCGACAGTCGGCCGCCAGCACTTTATTATCTGCGGTCAACACGAGGGGATTAATCTCCAGGGTGCGACAGTCCATTTTCTGAAAGGCCTTAAAAAGCTTGAATACAATATCAGCCACCTGGCGCAGAACTTTGCCTTTGACCCCCATCGACGAGACCATGTTCAGGGTGTCATAGGGCATCAGGCCCTTGATGACATCCACATTCATGATCGCAATTTTATCCTCAGCCACCGACTCGATGTCCACACCACCTTCGGGACTGAACATCAGCACCGGTCCCCGCACTTCCTGGGCCGAGTTGATAATCACACCCGCGTAAAATTCTTTAACGATATCAAGCTTTTCCTCAACCAGGACCTGTTTGACCTCGAGACCCTTAACTTTCATCCCCAGGATTTCCGCCGCCACTTTTTCAGCCTCATCCGGCGTGTCCGCAAACTTGACGGCACCGGATTTTCCCCTGCCCCCGGCCCAAACCTGGGCCTTGACCACCACAGGCCGGCCTAATTTTTCGGCCGCCTGTCTGGCTTCCCCGGGGGATTTTGCGACTACCCCTTCGGGGATCGGGATACCCGATTTGCTGAAAAGTTCTTTTCCCTGATACTCAAAAAACTTAGCCATGCTGCCTCCATCAATTGGTGTTTAGTTCGGTTTTGTAAACCCAAGAACCTGTCTGGTAAGACCAGCAAACCATTAAACATAAATGCCATTCCCTGTCAAGGGCTTTTTTGACGGGCATTATTAGGGGTTGACATGAAATTTTCTAAATAATATAGTCTCTTGCCAATGGTTTGAATACCAGCCTTTTTGTCTTATTCTGTTATTCATGATTGACAGATAAGGTCCCGACTGTTAACAGCACCCTAATCTTGGAAATAAAATCCTATAAATATGTATTATGGTCAGTCCAGCATTTAAACCGATCAAACAGGAAAAAATCTCCACTAAAATCGTGGAGCAGATTAAAACCCTGATTGCCGGGGGTGAATTGAGGCCTGGCGATGCGCTTCCGCCGGAAAGAGAGCTCATGGCGCTATTTAACGTCAGCCGACCTTCGCTGAGAGAGGCGCTCAATACCCTGGCGACCATGGGGTTTATCGAAATCACCCAACGCCACCGGACGATCGTCAGGTCCCTGGCCGCGGGCCGTA
>Ga0316194_10003159_pt1 | contig 11500 bp, 12 predicted proteins | sample CroRivsedime1_MG_FD_204936 | JGI IMG/M metagenome (GOLD analysis project Ga0316194, IMG submission 204936) | Coastal sediment microbial communities from Maine, United States - Cross River sediment 1 | ecosystem: Environmental > Aquatic > Marine > Coastal > Sediment | place: USA: Maine... | reverse complement strand
CCCGAGTGCTAGCATGAGGCCTATTTCCCTAACCCGCTCGAACACCGCCATGACCAGCGTATTGACCAGCCCGAATGACAGCGCCATAAAGATCACGATGATCCATACCAGGATGAAGCCGTCCATCACGCCCAGCATCGTACCGAGATAGGGATCGAGTTCATACCAGGGCAAGGTGCTCAGCTCCGGCCCGGCCGCAGCGCTGATTTTTTCGTAAACAGGATCGACTTCCCTGAACCCCGGGCCGATTATCGCGATCTCGTGCACGCGGTCGCCGATCTTCAGCAGTTTCTGTGCCGTCTCAATGCCTGTGAATACGTAGCTTTCTTCAAGGCTCTGCATACTCGAATCAAACAGACCTACGATACGGAACCCCCTGTCGGCGATTTCGTTGTCGGGGTCCTGGGTCATAATGACGATACGCTTGCCTAATCCCGTATCAAGCGTGTCTGCGAGTTTACGCCCGATGATTATTCCTGCATCCGCCGGGTTTTCCAGAAAACGTCCTTCCGCCATGTCGCCCGCAACGAAAGAAATTGAACTCTCCCACTCCGGATCTATACCAACAAAAGTAACACTGCGGGATTCGCGTTCGCTGGACACGACCGCTGGCACACGCACACGGCTTGCCCATACCTCGACATCAGGGCCCTCGAGCATCGCCAGCAATTCACCCGAAGGCTGCGCGATAAAGTTCACGACATTTGGATCATCGCGATACTCAGGATGATGAATCTGCACATGACCGGGCAGGCTCTTCACCGAATCGCGGATCATTTCATTCACCATGCCGCGCATGAGGGCATTCATAAACAGCATGGCCCAGATACCGACCGCAACGGCAGCGATCATGATGATCGTGCGCCGATGATTGCGCCACAGGTTCCGCCAGGCCAGGCGGATAACTATCGCCGCAACGCGCATCAGGCCGCCCTCATCGCCTGCACGGGTTCCAGCCAGTGCAGACGTATTGCAGGGTAAACTGCCGCGATCAGGGTGCCAGCGAAGACAATAACCGGCCCAAGGAACAGCGGCACTAGCGAAAGTTGCGGATATATCTTGGCGGGCATATTAAAGCGCTCGGCCATCTCTTCCATGCCTGGATAGCTGAAACCGTTCGCTCCCAACCAGAGAATCAGGCCGGCACCCAGCAAAGTGCCCAAAATCAGGCCCATTAGCCCCATCAGCATCGTTTCCAGCACCACCAGTCGCCCCAGGCGTCCGGGCGTCAAACCCAGCGACATGACGATACCGAATTCACGGGTGCGTTCGAGGACCGACATCAACACCGTGTTCAGGACACTGAACGCAACCAGAATAATGAGTATGCCGTACATAAACCAGGCGCTGGCAATGTCCGCCTGAATGGCCTGCTTCAGGCTGGGCTCCAGTTCATCCCAGTCGAACACCACCAAATTCTCATCGGCGGGCAACAGACCCTGCACCTGCTGCTTTATGCCAGGGACCAATGAAAGGTCAGCGACTCTGATCACAATTTCATGCGCCTGGTCGCCCATGCTGAAGACGTCCTGAAAAGCACCCAGCGGCAACTGAGCAATACTGCGATCCAGGTCGGCCATACCCGTATCGAAAATACCGGTCACGATCACAACCGCTGCCGCAAATGAACCGTCCCGCCCACTACCCAGTAGGGTCAGCTCATCGCCTATCGTGACTTTAAGATTGCGTGCCAGCACATTGCCAATGACCACCTCCGCAGCAAAATTATCTGCCGGGTAACGCCCTTCACTCAGCAAGCCGGGCAACGAAGAAACACTGGCTTCATATTCAGGCTGAATACCAATGACCTGAATGCCGAAACTACGTTCATCACTCGAAGCCAAAGCAAACGCGGTGCCCCGCACAGCGACCGTATCTACGTCCAGATTCTGCCGCAGGGACGCCGCCAGCCCGGCCGCATTGGGGATGCTCTGGCGCATTTTCTTGTCGTCTTTATACCCCGGTGCCTGCACCTGCAGATGCCCGGTAAACACGGCCAGCGTGTTGTCGATCATCATGTCGTACATACCGAACTGCAGCGACACCATCACCGCCAGGATGATGTTGGAAAAAACCATCGCCCCTGTGGTTAACCAGGTACGCCGGGGCTGGCGCCAGAGGTTTCGCCATGCGAGTCGCAGAGTGAGATTCATCGCGCGCCGGTGACCTAGTTACGGGGATTGCGCAGGTTCGCGAGCGTAAACATACCCGGGTCGAGGTTTACGTCATAGCTCATTGTTTTAACTTGCATTTCAGTCCACTCTTCCGGTGCATCCTGCTTGGACATGCGCTGCCGCAACGCAATTACCCGGCCACCCATTTCGCCAATCTCCAGGGCCTCGAGCGTCTGCACCAGTTGGTCTTCCTGGTCGTAGTAGCGCTGCTCCAGCAACACAAGATCGTCCCGAATGCGCAGGACTTCCCTGCCCCAGACGACCGCCGCTTCTTCCAGCGGAACCGACTCAATAACGTAGACCGTCTTGCCATCGTGCTCGGTTGTCTCCAGCAGCGTGTGCGTGTACTGATCAACGATATCGTCTGATCGCGATACATCTTTGTTCGAGAAGTCGGAACCCATCCAACTCTGCCCCATCATGGACGACGGCACTTTAATAACCCGGTTCACTTTGGGCGAATAGTTCCACATGCTGTTATCGATCATCAGTGTGCCATTGCCACGATCTTTTTGTGGCGCAGTGACCCGAACCAGCGACTCCTTGGTCCCCTGCGTCCACGACTGCATGGACATCGTGCGCTCCCAATCCGGACGATGAATGATCATCGTCATTTCACCAACGGATGCGACGCCACGCCAGTGATCTATCGCCTCACGAACCAGTTCCCGGGGGTCTAATGCATGTGCAGGGGCTGCAAATACGACCCCGATCAAAAACAGGCTCAAGAAATTTTTAAACACATTCATCAGCTATACCGCCACTCAGTTTTAACGCATCTCGCAGGACTGCCACTGACTATACTTTATAGCCTTCCCTCGTTCACCCGGCCATAAGCAAATCTGGCACAATAACCTCATTAAGGACAATTATTGCGTTGAACAGGCCGTCTGGATTGGGCGCAAACTACGTAACTGAAAGAAGCCATCGAAATGCGTTAGCGGTCATCGCCACTACCCCGCTATTCAATTAAGCCAGAGCGGAACCATTAAATGCACAGGACAAACGAAAACGGTGCAACCATTGCTAGCGTATGAACCCTTTATCAGGCTCGGTGTGTTTGCCGGAATGCTGGCTTTAATGGCACTACTCGAAGCGCTGCTGCCGCGACGAACCAGGCGCATAGACCGGCTTATACGCTGGCCCGGCAATTTCGCGATCGTACTGATAGATACATTCGCCCTGCGGCTGCTGTTTCCGGTTGCATCGGTCGGCTTCGCCCTGCTAATGGCTGAGCGCCAGACAGGGCTATTCAACCAATTCAACATACCTGTAGAAATTGCCATAGTCGCATCGATGCTGCTGCTGGACCTCACTATTTACGCCCAACACATCGTGTTTCACCGTATTCCGTTTCTATGGCGTTTCCATCGCATGCACCATACCGACCTAGATCTCGATGTCACGTCCGGCACGCGTTTTCATCCGGTAGAAATACTGCTGTCAGTACTGATCAAGTTTGCGGCGATAGCGCTGCTTGGCGCGCCCGCCATTGCGGTTCTATTTTTTGAAGTACTCCTGAATGCGGGCGCGATGTTTAATCATGCAAATTTGCGCCTGCCGAAAAGCCTGGACAGTGCACTTCGCCTGTTAATTGTGACACCGGACATGCACCGGGTGCATCACTCCGTAGTGCCCGCTGAAACTGATGCTAATTTTGGCTTCAACCTGTCGTGCTGGGACAGAATTTTTGGCACCTATATTCCTCAACCCCAGGCCGGTCACGCCAGGATGACAATCGGGCTGCCCGATTATCAGGACCCGAAGGTTCAGCGTATTGACAATATGCTGGTACAGCCATGGAAGAATCCCGGCCCCTAATCATTCGGGTTTAATACGTCAGGCCAGCAGGAACTGACTAACAAGCCAACCGGTCACCAGGAAAAGAATCACGCCTTGCGCAGACCGATTCACCATGCGTATCAGATTATCCATTGCAGCACTCCTATTTGTTTAAACACTTAGAAGCAATAGGAGCAGGCTATACATTCCAGGAAATGCGCTCTAGTCATCATGCGTCAATAGCACGTCCCAACCGGTAGGGAGATAACAAACATGTGACAATCCAGCGATTGCATGTCCTGCCGTTAAAGGCCTAAGCTAATCAGAACAATCTGAAAAGCTGCACCAAGGGAGACCACCGTGAAGAAAACCGTCGAATTCATCAAAACCACCGCAATTGGCGGCCTGATGCTGATACTCCCCGTGGCGGTCATCATTTTTATATTGGCCTATGTCTTTAACTTGTTGGTATCGCTGAACAACAAGCTTGCACAGTTCCTGCCCTACGAAATATTCGATAACGCACTGGTTATCATGGCCATCGCCATAATCAGCATTATCTTAATCTGCTTTGCCGCCGGCCTGCTTCTAAAGACAGGATTAGGCGAGGGCCTCGCTAAAGGCCTCGACAATTTCCTCATCGCTAAAATCCCGATGTACGGTTTCATAAAAAATGTGACCCAGCGAATTACGGGCGTTGATGTACTGGCGCTGACGCCGGCAGAGGTGGACCTCTACGGCAGCGAAGCTCGCGCGCTCGCCTTTGTCATTGAGGAAATACCCGACAGTCGCTTTGCAGTCTTTGTGCCAAGCTCGCCGGTGCTGACCGTAGGCCAGGTCTACATACTGCCAGCCAGCAGCGTAAAGATGCTGGACAAACCTGTGCGCGATACCATCGATGCCATTTCGCAATGGGGCTCGGGCATGACGAAACTTTATGCAGAAACTTCAGCTACCAGTGATGCAGACGAGTCAGGCCCGACCGAGACTAATGTCACTGGCCGAATATAACGATTACCAGGGCAATTCCTTACCCGTGTAACTCATAAAATCGCCCGACTGGCGACGATTCTGGTAGTAGCCATCAATAACCGTTATGACGGCAGCCGCGGATTCCTGCGGCGAGATCATCGGTATGGGTACATTCTTGGCGAAATCAGTAGCCACAACACCCGGATGGATTAACCCGACAATAATTTCCTTGCGGCCTGGCTCCTTGGACCCACGGAGTTCTTTGGCGATAGTCTTCATGCTCATGTTTAACGCTGCCTTACTGGCACGGTAGAAATTCTGACCAGGGAACGTCATCTGAATCGACCCAACCAGGCTGGAAATATTCATGATCTTTTTCTGTTCGCTCATCGCCACGTTGTCGACAAACAGTTCCACCATGCGAATCGGCCCCACTACATTCACCGCCATGATTTCGTCAAAAGCCGTGTAATCGAAGGTACCGAATTTCTGCCTGTCATTACCGCCAAGTATCCCGGCGTTATTAATGAGCACATCGATAGGCACGCCCGCATAGCGCGCAGCTAAGGCGTCCATCTCATCGAAGTCGGTGACATCCAGCCGTTCAATCAGCACGCTGTCGTAGTTGGCGGCCAATGCCTGCAGGTCACTGGCCGTTGCCGGGTCACGACAGGTAGCAATAACCCCCCAGCCCAGTTCCGCATACTGGCGCGCCAACTCGAAACCGATGCCACGACTGGCACCCGTTATCAGCACCGTAGGCGTCTGTGGTTCTGGTGGTGGAATGACAGCAGTTGATGCACACGCAGTCACCCCAAGGCCCGCAAGTACCGCTATGGATAACACTTTGATCCGGTCACCCGCCCGTAAAACTATGGCTTTCAATTGGCTATTCATAAGCTACATATACCAGACATACGCCCTTCCATGCAGCACGACCAGCCAATTCCTGCGTCCGGCGCCATCTGGCGGAGCAGTGACGTGGAAGCCACGTATCGCAAGCAGCGCACTTCTCGGCTAGAATCCGCATCACAAATAATTCATTCGTTACCTGACAACCACACCCAAGGATTTCCAAATGCCCGTCATGCAAACGTCGGACCTGACCCCCCGCCAATACTGGGACGAAGTCAAAGCGAACCCTAATCGTGCAAAATTTGGCTTTGGGGAAAAAGCCGCCATCATAAATATCGATTGCCAGCGTGCCTACACCGATATCGACACTTTTAAAACGGCCTACCAGACCGATCCCAACCAGATTCAATACATCAACGAGTTATCGGCACTGGCCCGCGCCAATAACATGCCGGTCATCTGGACTTACGTGGCCTATATGGATAACGCCGATGATGCAGGCGTCTGGGGCACACGGACAAACACACCCGACTCGCTGCAAAATATCAGAGTGGGCGAAGAACGTTCAGAACTGGATCCACGTCTGGAGATCGATCATGCACGTGATGCCATCATTAACAAACGCATGGCCAGCGTCTTCCATGACACCCTTATCCCCTCGCTGTTGGTGTGGCACAAAGTGGACACTGTCATCCTCACGGGTGGCAGCACGTCTGGTTGCATACGCGCCAGCGCCATCGCCTCATTGTCGACCGGGTATCGCACCATCGTTCCGGAAGAATGCACTGCGGACAAGCACGAGATTCCCCACTTCGCCAACCTTTGCGACATTATGCTCAAGTATGCGGATGTGGAACCCGTCAGCGTGGTCAAGGACTGGCTGGGGAACCACCCGGGCTGCGAACCCATTCGGCAGGCACGTAAGTGCGACTTCTAAGCCACCCTTTCCAAGAATTTTTGCATAAACAGAACACTCTGCCGGAGTAGCCAACATGAAGGAAGATCCAGAGTTATTTGACTACTGGCCCTATGACAACCGCCCGAAGATCGAATGGCCCAACGGGGCTCGGGTTGCGTTCTGGGTAGCACCCAATATTGAGTTCTATGAACTCGATCCCGCCGTTAACCCGCACCGCAAAGCCTGGCCCAGGCCGGTACCGGATGTGAACGGCTACGCAACCCGTGATTACGGCAATCGCGTCGGCCACATGCGCATGATGCGCGTACTCGACCGCTATGGCGTGCGCGGCTCGATCTCGTTGTCCACAGCATTGTGCGATCACCATCCCGAAATTATCGAACTGTGCAAAGAGCGTGAGTGGGAGTTTTTCAGCCACGGCATTTACAACACGCGTTACACCTACGGCATGGATGAGGCGCAGGAGCGCGCCATGATCGAAGACGCGATGGAGACCATCAGGAAACACACAGGTCAGCAGTGTTCAGGCTATCTGGCACCCGCGCTGACGCACACCGACATAACAATGGATCTGTTTGCTGAAGCGGGTGGTATTTATACGTGCGATTTGTTCCATGACGATCAGCCCACCCCTGTCAAGGTACGCAATGGTAAGAAATTTGTATCAGTGCCCTACTCACTGGAAATGAATGACACGATTGTTTACGCCGTCAATAAAATTGAGCCACGACGCTATGGCGAAATGATCAAAGCCAATTTCGATCGACTTTATGAAGAAGGCAAAGAATCGGGCGTCGTCATGTGCGTGCCACTGCACGGCTACCAGGTAAGTCATCCGCACAGACTAAAAGCCTTCGAAGAAGCGCTGGAATACATTACCGGCCACTCGGATGTATGGGTGACAACCGGTCGTGAAATCGCCCAGCACTTTATAGATAACAACTATGACGAAGCCATTGCTGACATCAAAGCAAAAGCCAGTTAATCAGGATTTAAGAGAGATACGACAATGCCATTAGATCCAAGTTACCTCGAATACCCGCACCGCAAGTACGGCATGGACCATGACCATTACGACTGGTCGATGCTGGTATCGCGCAAACCCGTGAAATGGCCGAATAATGCCAAAATCGCCTTGTGGGTCAATGTTTCTCTGCAGTACTTTCCACTGAACCAGCAGGGCAAACCTTTCCCGCCGACAGGCGGCATGACCACAGCTTACCCAGATCTGCGCCACTACACCTTGCGCGAGTACGGCAACCGGGTCGGTATATTTCGTCTGCTAAAAGCATTTGACGAATATGATATTGCGCCTACTTTCGCGGTAAACGCTCAACTGGCTGAACGCTACCCTTACCTGATCCACAAACTGGCAGAACGAGGCGATGAAATCATTGGCCATGGCTGGAACATGGACACTCCGCACTATGGCGGCCAGGATCGCACCGAAGAAGCAACCGTAATCGAGCGGTCGCTCAACACGCTCCGAGAAATGACCGGGCAACGCGTTGAAGGCTGGCTCAGTCCATCCAAGTCGCAAAGTGCCAATACGCCAGAACTGCTGGTAAACAATGGCGTGAAGTACATGTGTGACTGGATCAATGATGACATGCCCTACCCGTTCCGCACGCCGGCCGGCGAGATCATCGCGATGCCATTGTCGACCGAACTGGAAGACCGGTTCATTATTCAGGCAAATCTGCATTCGGAATCTGAATACGCCGACCAGATAGAAGATGCATTCGATTTTTTATACGAAGAAGCAGAGGAACAGGGCGGCCGCATGCTGGCGCTGTCGATTCACCCCTGGATGCTTGGGCAACCACATCGTATAGGCAGGCTTGAACAGGTTTTGGAATACATCACCGGCCGGGGCGATGTCTGGTCAGCCGGCGCGAGCGACATTAGTGCGGCCTGGCAGAAAGGCCAAGGCTGAATTCAGCAAATATTTAGCGTACGGCAGGAACGACCTGCTCGCCGATCAATTGAATTGAGGCGTAAGGGTCGTCGTGTACCCGCAACGCTATCTCCGTAAAACCACCGGACGCAAAAACCTTCAGCTTGTCGATTTGCTCATCGACCGAGCTCAGGTCTCCGGTGCAACTAAGCTGATCTATTAGCCTGTCTACGATTCGGTCCGGCACGCCGTCGATAAAGCCGGTTTTCTCGCGGTAGGCTTTGAGAAAATGTTCCATGTTGTCCTGCACTACTCGTGCGTCCGCATCACTTAATGTTGCCTGCAACCATGGCTCTGCCAACCAGCCACGAATCACGAGTTCCCGACGCGCCTCACGTCGTGCAACCTCAATATCCTGGTTAACGTGCCAGGCCCAGAAATTACTGATCCGGAATTCATCTTTATGACGTCCGGCCGCAGCCAATGCTTCATGAATAATACGGATGCGCTCGGGCATCATTGCAGCATTCACGTCACTCATCATTAAGCCATCGGCTATCCCCGCTGCCATGTGCAGCATTTGCGGTTGACTCGCAGCACCGAAAACCAGCGGGGGTGTGCCGGTCGCCCAGGCCGAGGAATAGCCCCACGCCTTGTACAATTCACCGGAATAATTAACCAGGCCTCCGGCAACAGCACCCTTCACAATCTCAAGCGCTTCCTTCTCATGGCCTACACGACGCTCGAATCCGGCTGCTATCACCGCATTCCATTCGCCACCACCGCCGACGACCATGCAGGCGCGACCATCCGTCATTTCGTTCAGGGTCAGCAGCGCATTGGCCATATGCAGCGGATGCATTTCCCAAGGCCCGATCACGACCACACCGAGGCGTATGCGACTGGAAGACAGGGCCAGTGGCGCCAGGCTCAGGAACGGATCACGGCTTGATGCGTAGTTCTGCACCCAGATTGCTCGTATACCCGCCTTTTCGGCCAGCTGACCTAACTCGAGCACCTGGGCAGGACTGAGGTTTGGCTCCAGAATAATATCGATATCCACCAGCTAAACCCCCAAGCGTTAAAAAGCATAAGCATTCCCAGTCTTGCCTAGAATAAGATTGTCATGCAATCAGCAGATTCCGATACAAAATCAAGTCCGGATTACGGGCAGAATCAGGTCGTCTATTCTTTTCGCCCATAGTTACACCTTAGAAGCGGATGCCCACCAGACAGGGCACCCGTTTGACTTGACTGACACCACTAATCGATCACATGCATTTTTGAGCAACCAGGAGATAGCCCCCTTGCCCCCGTCACAACTCGCAACTAAAGCTACGTCAGTAGAAGCCCGCCAGTACTCCCAGATTGAGGTAATACCGCAAACAGGCTCATTCGGAGCTCTGGTAACCGACATACAGATCGCCGATGCACTTACTGACGACGCATTGTTAGCTGATATCCGGCAGGCGTGGCTTGATTACCAGGTTCTGTTTTTTCGCGATCAGTACCTGAGCCCGGAACAGCATCTCGCCCTGGGCGAACGTTTCGGCGACATTCAGAAGTTAGGTTATGCGCCCAGTCTTGAGGGACACGAGGGGGTATGGGTTCAGGAATATCCCGATCTGTTTGACGGCATCGTCGCCGATATTGACTGGCATGCAGACAGCTCATTCCGTCCCTGCCCGACGCGAGGTTCATTGCTATATGCGCTGGATGTACCCATAGGCGGCGACACGGTTTGGGCGGATCAGTGCGCGGCCTATGAAGATCTGGCCCCCACATGGCAGGCATTTGTTGAGGACCTGAGCGCAGTGCACGACAATATGCAGCGCAATTTGCTAGGCATACTGGAGAAGATGTCTGCCGAAGAATTTGCAAAAATTCGTGCCTACCTGCCCCCTAATGAGCACCCGGTGGTCTGCACCCACCCCGAAACCGGTCGAAAGTTTCTGTTCGTCTCGGAACTGATGACCCGTGAGGTAGTCGGCATGAAAAGGGCCGAAAGCAGCGCCGTGCTGGACTTCCTGTTCGCACATCAGACCCGCCCTGAATTTCAGTGCCGCTTCCGCTGGGAGCCCAATTCACTGGCGTTGTGGGACAATTTCTCGACCCTGCACCGCGGTATCTTTGATTTTGGACAGGGTCATCGGCTCATGCACCGGGTCTCTTTCAACACGCCCTGGATCCCGTCCTGAGCCCTAAGGCCTTGTAATAAAACTGATAAAGACACGGCCACAAAGTTGAGGTAGGATAGTCTCGCGTTTCTCATCAGGTTCCATCCAGGTTGATTACGCAGGAGTATTCCGCCCGGTCGGGCAGAATGTTAGTTGCCGTAAATGCGGCATTAGTAAAATGTTAGATGCCGGTATATCGGCACAAGAGAGATATAGATATGTCAGATCAAGTAGAAGGTACAGTTAAGTGGTTCAATGATGAGAAAGGCTTCGGATTCATCGAACGCGAAGGCGGTAAGGATGTATTCGTACATTACAGCGCGATCAACGGAAACGGTCGTAAATCGCTGTACGAAGGCCAAAAAGTCACGATGACTGTCACCGAAGGTCAAAAAGGCCCGCAGGCGGAGAACGTAAACCCCGTCTGACGCCAGACAGAAGCCCAACGATCGGCACACCAGCGATCGAAGAAAAGACTACCGCAAGGTGGTCTTTTTTTTGGCCGCTTGATTGAGCTCGCAGCGCATATACCCTGCCCGAATCAAACTATCTCGACCATATATGGTTTGCCATGGCAATCGATTCGCGACAAAGCAAAAAGCCAAAACAACATCGCGCCCGTTAAAAGAGTCGTATCGTGGATTCTGCTGCACATGTCAGGTTAGGATATGACTATATAGATTAGCTTTCCGGTTACTCAATCCGGAAAGACCAACCAGGCATG
>Ga0316194_10003157_pt1 | contig 11507 bp, 15 predicted proteins | sample CroRivsedime1_MG_FD_204936 | JGI IMG/M metagenome (GOLD analysis project Ga0316194, IMG submission 204936) | Coastal sediment microbial communities from Maine, United States - Cross River sediment 1 | ecosystem: Environmental > Aquatic > Marine > Coastal > Sediment | place: USA: Maine... | reverse complement strand
CCTACCAGGCGCGGCGCGTCAAATGTCGCCGGATTCGTGCCCAACTTACCATATATTTGAAGCATCGGCGCTAGAAAGACCTGTCAGTTCGGGACAGGGCCCCTTGCTATTCTCCAGTGTCGGACGCTCCTGCGGCGATGCGATAAGCTGTTGGTCCGATTTCGTACCAGGAACGGAAAGCACGGGTGAAATTCTCTGGCTCGTGATAGCTAAGACGAACAAACGCCCTTTCCGAAAGTCGATCGAATATCCCCAAGTCATCAAACAGTCGTCAACCCACGCTTCGGTGTGGTGTCGGCCGTAATCTGGCCTTCCGCGCCGGCCGAAATCGAGTAGTTCAGCCAATTTCTTGACGATTCCCGGCATCGGACCAAACGCTATCAGAGCCGCGACGCTCAGCGTCACAGAGGGTGTGACCGCGCTGGCCATGGGAAGCCCGACGCTGGCGGCGCGGACAATGGCGGTCGCGACAGGCATGGAACAAGCGGCTCTGCTGTCCGCGACGTTCACAGCAAAGGCGCATCTCGCCCAGCGCCTCGGTGCGGCGCGCAAGGGTCAGAATCCAATGCAAACCATAGCGGGAAAAGACTTGGAGAACCGCCTTGGGTGCTACTACCATATTGAAAAAAGATCCAAATGGGGTATGTCGGCTAAGGCACTTGACCAATGAGGAGCATCCAAATGACGCATCCGAAAATCCAAAAGGTTGCCAGGTCACTATCGCTCGGACTCGGCTTGTCACTTGGATCGTTTTTCGTGGTGCCCGCGCAAGCTCAAGAACTTGATGGCGAGGCCGTCAAACAACTAGCGCTTAAAGGCACGTGGGAAGCGGAACACGCAGAATATGGTCTGTGGAACTGGAACGACGACGGCACCGTTTGTTTGAGGCTGGGTAACAAGGACGGAGATTGTGCAGACACGGGCACTTGGACAATCACAGACAATGTTCTTTGCTACGAGCTTACCTGGTGGGGTGAAACAGTTGATGAGCGAAAGAATTGCTTCACCGTGCAGCCCCTTGACGGCGGTCGATTTGAAACGCTTTTTCATGGGGGCGTGATGGTTTCCCGGATGTTCGTTTTTGAAGTGCTGGAATAAATTGGGAGGCCCGCTTCCGCTGCGTTGCAAACGGATTATTTCGCCCCTTCCATCGGGTCACGCAGTCAGGTTTCGAGGCCGATCCTGTACTCCTTGAGCTTTGCGACCCGGGAACATCTTCACTAATACTATGGTCGCGGGATAAGCCTCTGCCACGCGGCCGCCTGACGGGACGAATTACCGCTAAAGAAAAGGCCGGTGAGATTGGTCTGTATGACCTTCGAGTGTCCCAATGGTCAGCCAAATGGTGGATGCCGTCTGAGATTTGTGCCAGCCGGGCGCCGCGCGGTAATCCTGGGGGCCGCTCGTTGGATAATCTGACTCAGCTGGACAGGCCCGCCTGGGGCGGCTTCCCACACGGTGGCCGCCTGATGGCTTGGGGCTCCGCCGCGTTCGCGTCCAGGTGCGTTAGGATCTTCTCGATGATTCCCGCATCCTCGATAGGCGATGATCCGCACAGCATCGCCGTAAGCCGAGCAGGTCTCGATGTCGATAACGAAGACCCGTTTCAGGCGCTACGTCAAAGTCACCAATGCCCAGCATCCAGTGCGCAGCCTTGGAGCGTAGGTGGGGCGAGCGCCGTTCGGCTGAGCGACCGCTTATGCTGCCCAAGGGACTGCCACAGCTCACCTGAACAGTGACGGGTTCTGAAAGCGGTCATCGATCTGATGCAAGGTAGGCGGCGGTCCCGCAACCCAGAGCGGCCACCAATGACTGCTCTTCGTAGGCACCTAATCTAATATCGCGCTGGACGCGCGCGCACTGCCGAGTCGCCGGTGCTCGCCCTCGGATGGTTGCTATCCGCCAACGCCAGCCCTTATCGACTGCTACATTACGGAGATGTGCTCAACATCAAACGCCGCAGTTCGCTTGCAATGAAACATGACGTCATCGTGGTTGGTGCCGGCGTCGCTGGCCTTACCGTGGCAAGGGAACTCCACCGCCTCGGCAAGGACGTAGTCGTCCTCGAGGCGCGGGACCGAATCGGGGGGCGGACCCACACCGTCGACATCGCGGGGGCGAAAGTGGATCTCGGTGGTGCCTGGCTCCACGGGCCCATCGGCAATCCGTTGATGGATATTCTCGCCCTGGAAGGCATCGAGCACCGGGCTGATTGCGTGTGGGGACACAACCAGGGGGTCGCCCTCGATGGCCGGTGGGTGAGCGCAGAGCAAGCTGTAACGGTTTCGGCCTCACTGCACGATTTTGATCCTGCCGAGGCGGCTGACGCACTGGGACCCGGGGAGGACGTGTACTCCCGAGGGGTCGAGTGGTACGTGAACTCCCGGAATTTGACCGGCTCCACCGCAGAAATAACTGCCGACGCACTGAACTGGGTCATGGGCGCGGGGGTGACGGGTGACCACCCGGACAATATCTCCTTGCGCGGCTCCGCGCTTTACAACTTGCACGATGGTGGGAACGATGTGCTTATCGGCGGGTACCGAGCTTTGGTCGAGAGGCTTGCGCGCAACATCAAAGTGCGTACGTCGACCCCGGTTACCGTGATTCGACACGGCCGAGACGGGGTGGCAGTGACCACGGATAGCGGCGATTTTCGCGCGGGCCACGCCATCGTGACGGTACCCCTGGGCGTTCTGAAATCCGGCAGCCCCATCTTCAATCCCGCACTATCCGGCCACCAACGCCTGGCGATTGAACGACTGGGCATGAAGCGTTTGGAGAAGGTTGTTCTGCGATTCGAGGATCGATTCTGGCCAGTCGATCACCGCAATTTCCTGAACCTGGGCGGCGATCGAATGTTTCTTGAGTTCGTGGACATGAGTGACCCCGCTGGTGCGCCGTGCATGGTGGCATTCCACAATCCGGAGGTGGCTACGCGCCGAATAAGTCTGGAAGAGCTTGCGGATGCCGCCGTCGATACGATGCGATCCCTACTTGGGGCCGTCCCGGATCCGATCGCCGCCATGACCACAGACTGGGGCAACAATCCGTTTTCCGCTGGCGCGTACAGCTATATCCCGGTGGGTGCCAGCGGTGCGGACATGGACGCGCTGGCTGAGCCATCCAGCGATACCTTGCTGCTGGCGGGTGAGCACACCGTTTCCCGCTACTACGGAACCGTCCACGCGGCGTTTCTATCGGGGCGACGGGCGGCGGAGTGGGTAGTTGCTACAAAATAGTCGTGTCTGCCGACAACGGTCGGGGGGCTTTTCGAAGTGTAATCCAAATAGCCCCGCTTTTTTCGCAACACCATCGAGCATAGGCAGGCCCCCTCTGTCAGCAACCTGAAGCGGGGCAGCAGACGATGGGTTGATTTAACGATTTGGTATGGTCGTTTGGCCTGACTCGCCTGGGTCATGGAAGGAGATTGACCGGGCACCAGACAGGAAGGCGCGAAACAACGCGTACAGCGTGTTTGAGCGTCTAGCGAACCTGGACTGTTTTGGCGCATGAAACGCCGAAGACATGGGTGGAAGGGGGGAAGCCCGAAAGCCCCTGGAAACCCGCGTACAGTGGTCAGGAGCACGGCCGGGAAGGGAGGCAACGATGGTTTCGATGGCGGGCGTGCGGCCCCCGCCGCCGGCGCTGGGTATCTCGGCGAAAGGCCCCTTTCGACCCACACCTGCCGGTCGTCGGTGCGCCATCGATCGGCAGCTATGCAGCGTAAGCGGCCCGTCGCCTCCCAGAGAACGAGCAGCAGGTGTCGGCCAATTCCGGCCAACCATCCCCCGAGATTCAATGACCGTTTTTCCAGCTCCGCCACTCGGCTGAGCGTACGCCATGAGCTTGGGAAGCTGAGAGGTGCGGCGCGACAATCAACATGAGGGTACCTCGTCTCCACACCAGGCATTGGCAGGTGTCCACTTCATCGGTCCGAGGGTCGGCACATTCCTCGTGCCGGTTCTATAATATGGGTGTCCAAGGTCGCGGATCAGCTTGGGCAGCTCTAGGGATATTTGGTATTCACACCACTTCTCGGCAGGTGTCCACATCATCGGTGAGAGGATCGGCACAGTGGGCTCGCAAGTTGCGACCTATTCGGAAATGGGTACTGCTCGATTGGCCCCGATCGTAACCGGTCGTTCGCAGCGGGCCTGTTCGCCCCGTCGGCCAAGTGCGGCCGGTACGCCCCGCTGTCTACAGCTTTCGCTGCAGCTCGCGCGAGATGGTCGACGCCGTCTGGCCGAGCGCCTTGGCGATCGACCGAAGCTACAGACCGTCGGCCGTCAGACCGGCGAGCCGATCACACTCCTCGTCCGTGAGGTGGGAATACCCTGATATGGCGACACCGTTCTCCATTTCGAGACAGACGGATACATCATCCGCCCACGGTGTTGCGCTTCACGATGAAAATCACCCCGGCCGTTTGTGCCGGAACCACGAGCGCCGCGCTCTTGCCAACTTCAGCGGTAGGTCAAGCTGAAGAACGTGAAGCTGTTCGTCTGGGTGACTATTTGTGCTCCCGTTTCCGCCATAAGCGTCTCCATCGCGGAACTGCCCGTCGGACAGGCTACAAGATTGGATGCGTCATCAAGAAAGTCGATGGTGAACGCGCTTTCACCAACAAGTTGACATTCGTCCGACGGGCTCCGGTAGCCACGGACGAATACGAGATCGGGATCCGGCTCGCTGATCGCAACCTCAACCGACGGCTCTGTACACCCTGCAACCGAGAGGCCCGATGCCATGGCGCATGCCGTTACGCACGATCGCGCGAAACTCGATCCTTTGAACATGTTTTTGGTTGTCACGGCCGGGACCTGGTTCACTGAATTTCGAATCGTCATTTTCGCCTCCTGATCCGATTGAAGACCGCAACTCCGGCTGCGAGCACCATTACTGCTCCGCCCGCGAGCACGAAAAACCACCCCAGCGCCAGCAGATGGAATGGTTCGCGCAAGACACCGTCCGCATCGACACAAGATCCCTGAGAGGCGTATCCCGCCCAGAGGGCAGCCCCGATCACCAAAAGCAACGGCGAAATCAAAATCCACCTTGGCATGAGACTACCCCTGTCCTGTACCCGCCCGCCGTCTTGGCGCGCGGTGCGATCCAGGGATGTCCGTCCTGAGAGCTATTCCCACTCGGCAGTCGCACCACGCCATTGCGCCGTTTCCTTGTCCCACGTGCTTGCAGTGACGCATGGCGTTGGATTGATCCCGCCGCATTGAGAACCATGAACATCTGTTAGGAGAACGCGGTTGGGACCAAGATAGACGACATCCCAACCCTGGTTGAGCACGGAGGCAAGATCGTCGCCGACAAGGAAATGCGACATGCATCCGCCGGTTCCGCAATAGAGGGACGCGGCGGACGAGCAGGCGAAGAACACCTCGTTCAGCACCCAGTCTGGTCTCAGATCCCCGTCGAGATCCACGCGCGTGACTGCACCCCATTCGAGCGAAAACTGGCCGTTCTCGAGATCAGAGCAGGCCTGTTGGGCCTGGACGACCTTTTCCTGAAGCATCTTCGGAAGCTCCGATATCTCGGAGGCAATGGCAGGTATCGGAAGGGCCATACTTGTCGCAAGCAGCGTGAAGGCCAAGATCCTGCCAATCCCGTAAGAGGCGCATGACGCGGTATCTCGTCTCGGCATCAGTTGCATTGGTCGTACCGATAATCGCCGAACTCCAGCCAGTTTTCCCTCCGGTTGCGGAAGATCAGAAACTCGGACCGGTCCTCGGCCAGCAGGGCAACCACGAAGTCCTTGACCGGTTCGGAGTTGCCGAAATAGCTGTAGGCGGTCATCGCCCGCTGCGTTTCGCCGTTCACGGTGACGCGCGCGTCCCATTCATCGCTGGCATCATCGAGGATCACGAACTCGATTTGCCGTTTGATTCCACCGCCGCCGCAATAACCCACGCCTTCTGGTGCCTCCATGGGCGCGGAGGTTTGGTCCAATGCACGGCATTCGGCCCGGAGCGACTGGATGGCTGCACCCGATCCCTTGAGATCAAAAATGCCGTAGCTGACGTCTTGATCGACCATCGACAGGTTGAGGGTGGCGTTTGCGGCGATCTGGTCGAGGACGAACGTATAATCCGCCTCGTCACTGAACTGGATCTCGACGGGATAGTTGTCGACGATCTGGACGAACGAGTTTTCGCGTCCCATCTGAAAAGTAGCGACTTCTTGCGATCCGTTTATCAGAAAACGAAAGGAAAGGCCGTTCTTTCGTACGATATCCTGCGAATCCTCATACCCGGCCGGGGCGAACCTGATCCGGTCACACTGCAACTCGAGCGTCATGTTGTTTGTCTGAATAAACGCATTTGGGAGAGGGCTACCGCTGAAGCCCCATTCGGCAAGTGCAGGGGCCGCTGACAGACAACACATCAGGCTTGCTGACAGGAAGGTGTTCTTCATTCTTAACTCCTACAATCACTCAATCGTGGGGATGATTATGGTGCTATCGCTTTGACGCGCCAGTGACCGGTCATTCAATCCTAAGACGACGCGCCATATTCATTTGTCCCTTCCTGTGAAGGTCGCGTAAGCCACCAGATCATCAAGATCGAAAGGACAAGCTGGATAACGTACACGACCATCAAACCTGTTGCGCCAAGAAAGGCCGCCGGACCTCGCAAAGCCTCAGGGTTCTCGATGCCCGTTTCCACTGCTGAAAACACGGCGACGCCGGTTAACAGCATGAACATCGTCACGATGCTGAAGGCCATTGGAAGAAGAAGATACCATCCAGGACGACCCGTATCATGCAATCGACGCCACCCCGCGGCAAGCAAGGGTAGCAAGATCGCCAACTGGAAAACCGAGTTCAGAAAGTTCGATCCCTGTCCCGTGTCCGGATCGGTACCAAAAAGGACCGCACCGAGTACCGCCAGCCCAAAGTTGACCAAGACCACGAACAGAACAAACCACCAATACTCTGATCTTCGCGCGCGGCCCGAAAACACGACATACTTCGACAGACAGGTCTTGACCGATTGCGTGAAAGCCATTTTACATCTCTAGCTTGTTCTCGCGGCCCATTTTTTTCAATCAAGGATCTAGGGAAAAAATCAGTGGTGATGCAAGTTTTTTGTGCAGATTGAAAATTCCGGACTGGGCTACCGCGCGGGGAATGAAAGACTTCAGACTGCCCTTCCCAAGACGGGGACGTGTCCGCTGACCCTCCCCAATTGCTCTCTGAAGCCAAAGGTAACAAATGTCACAGTCCGCATACTTGCATCTGGTATTGGGAGGAAGTGCCGGCGGATGTCTGCGCGCGGCAGTTGCGACTTGCGGCCTGACAGGCCGCGTGCATGTGTTCGATGATGATCTGAGCCACGGTCCGTTGAACGACAAGCAAGCGCGGGCAACATATTTCGAGGCATTGTTCCAAAACTATGGTCAGTTGCCTGAGGATCCGGTTCCTTCATTGGCCGATTTCGATAGCCTCTCAGCCCATCTGGCGCAGGACATCACGCCAGAAGTCTGCATATGGGCGGGCGAGAATGCATCGGAACGGACGTTTCTGGAGATGGCTTGCCATAGCCTGCGCCTTTTCAAGGGGGCAGTAATGCGTGTCGGTGCGGCGGGCCTAAAGTCACCGCCCTATATCGGGCCACAAACCCCGGCTTTATTGGCGCGCCTGTTTGATCGACGAGAAGCGGTAGACATGGCGACCCGAGCGGCACTTTCTTCTGCCTATCTGCATCTGCGAGACAACGGAGCAACGCTGCGCAAATGGGAAGCAGGCAAGATTGTCGATGTCTCCGAGGACTACTATGACAGCCTGCTGTTGGCATGTTGTGCACCAGACTGGATTTGTGCCGCACGCGTGGTCGGTACGGCGATGGGTCGTGGCGATGAACATAATTTGTTGGGCGATGTATTTCTGTCCGGCAGGCTTCAGTACCTGATCGCGAAAGGTCTGATTGAGGCATCTGGCCCGCAGGCGAGCCTGCGGGACTATAGTGTTCGACGGAAATGACCCTGCCACACTTTGGCGCAATGTTGAATATTGATGCATCATTGCCTGGCTGGCCCGGTGGGATGGCACTGAGGCGCTGTTGAGAGGATTGCGAATGATGAGGACGAACATGACGATCATCGCGGTAATCACAGTGGCCGTAGTTTTGTCCTTCTGGGCCGGATCCGAAGAGTATAGTCAGTACAAACGCCCTTTTCCCAAGTCCATTCGGGTATCCCCAGGTCACCAGACAGCCGTCGAACGGTCGTCGACTCTCCCTTCAACGCGATGCCGGGCTGAATTCGGCCGCTCCAGCCGGGGGATCGACGCATGCCGGCGCGATTCTCCCGCAAATCTAACCGTCAGGCCGACTGCGACTCTGCCGCTTCCGCCAGGGTTGCAGCCGATCGTAGTGGTCGGCATGGGAAACCGAAGTGTGGGCGGCGGATGCACCGTCACATCTGGTCTATTTCAATGGCGAGCGTTTTCTGGGGCCATACCACTTACCCGATTTGGCGGCATTTCGACGTGATCAGCGGTTTAGTCCATCGGCCCCCTTGCAGCCGACCGCGATTCAGTACGTGAGTGACTGCAATGCAGCGATTGCGGTCATTCGGTCCCGCGGCGGATACGGTCGAAGTCGGCCATAACCGGACGGTCACCGACTGATCAGCTCGGCCGCCAAGACAATTTGCGGCACAGGATCGGCAAACTGGCGCTTTCACTCATGAGCAGACCGTTTCTCATAGCGGGAGCCTATGACTCCGATCGGGCAAAGTGGGCAATCCCTTGGTCAGTCAAAGCGTCACTCAGGTAGTCCGGCTTTTCTCAGATCGTCCAGCACGCGCTGAGCGGATTCGGTATGGCCGCTGATACGGGTGTTTTTCAGATGTGACAGTGTTTCCTGAGGGCTGAGGGTCTGAATTTCCTCGACCTCCCATTCTGCATCGTCATCACGTCCCGTGCGCACATAGCTGGCAGCCAATATGCGTCGAACCGGTAAGGCGTTGGGGTTGCGCGCTTTGGCGGCTTCCAACAGCTCTACAGCTTTGTCGTATTGGCCGAGGATGTAATAGGCGCGCCCGAGGTTGTATGGGTAATCCCAGGTGTAATGCGGGTTCAAGGCCATGCCCTTGCGGATATTGGCGATTGCCGATTCGGCATCATCCATGTTGTTCTGAATGAGCGCCAGCAGCCCATAACCATCGGCGTAGTTCGGTGCGATTCGTAAAGCTTCATGAACAGCGGCTTGTGCCTGGTCGAATTCTTTGCGTACGAGGTGCGCATAGCCAAGCGACCAGTATGTTTGAGGGATGCTCGGGTCCAGCTCTACAGCTCTTTTCGCGAGCTCAAGCGCTCGGTCGATGGTTTGCATCGGACTGTCGCTCCAGCTACGCAAGTAATTGAAACTTAGGTTGTAGGCCAGCGCTCCGTACGCACGTCCATAGGCAGGATCGGCTTCGATTGCCTTACGATAAGCCACTTGTGCTTCAAGATTGGTTTCGCGGGTGCTGATCCTGCTCAGCCGTTGCCCTTCCTGAAAGTGATCGTAAGCCAATAGGTTGTTAGTCGGTTGGCGTGCCAGCCGGCTTTCTTCCTGCGGGCTTAGGGTCACTGACAGGCTCTCTACGATCTTTTCAGTCAGCTCATCCTGTACGGCAAACACTTCGGTCACTTCACGATCATAGCGCTTCGCCCATTTCTGAAAACCTGTGCTCGCATCAACCAGTTGGGCGTTAACCCGCACCGAGTCACCGTAACGCCGGATACTTCCCTCCAGGACGTAATCAACACCAAGCTCTTTACCGATCGTCTGGGCATTCACCGTTTTGCCTTTGAATGCGAACGAAGTATTGCTCGCTATGACCATCAGCCTTGATAAGCCAGAGAGATCCGTGATGATGTCCTCGGTTATCCCGTCTGCAAAGGGCTCCTGCGATGCGTCCTTGCTCAGTTCCTCGAACGGCAACACCACGATCGATGGTTTGCGTGCTTGTTGTTGGACAGAATCTACGTCCGTCGATGCCGTGGGCTCCCGTTCCGACTCCCAGGGCTTCAGCCACAGCGATGCGCCACCGATGAATATGATTACCAGGCTGAAAAGTGCGAAGAATCGAACACGCGGCCACGCCATTGGTCGAGAATTTTCGGTCTTCTCGGCTCCTGGTACCGCCTGACCTGATATCAGGGCAACTTTAAAAACGCGGTGCGGTTCGTCAAAGCCTTTGAGCGTCTTCTCACCCAGGTTCTCTTGTTCGAAGGGGAGGCGTTTTGGAAGGGCTTCATGAATCGCCGCCGTGATACATACTCCACCGGGTGTTGCCAGCTGTTCGACGCGCTGCGCAAGTACAACACCAGGGCCTGTGACGGCCCCATCTGCGAATATTCCCTCGCCAAGTGCAATACCGATTCGTACCACTGGGACGATGTCATCGTTTAACCGCTTATTGCTTTCGGAATTCGTCCCTTGAAAATGGAGTGCCGCGCACACCGCATCCGACGCTCGAGCGAACTCGGCAACCAGTGCATCGCCTCGAATTTCGCGTGCAAAGCCACCATAGGATCTGACAGATTCAGATAGAGTCCGGAAGGTGCTCTGAATACGCTCGTGGGCAAGTCTTTCATTCCGCCGGACGAGCTCGGTGGAGCCGGCCACGTCAGCGTGGAGGATAACAGCAAGCTTGCATGGCTGGTGCTGTGCCACCGGCGTCTCCTCTAGTAGGCGTAATCCCGGTGAACTTTATCTCAACATTAAGACCTCTGGGGCGTTATTCCGCGCAAAATGCCGGACCAGGCGAGCAGTTCAGCAAACGACGGCTGTTTGTTGTCTCCTGCCCAGCCGCTAGCTCCGCATTAGTACGGCTTGGTGCCGGGAATAGCCTCAACTGGCAGGAATGCTGTATGGCACCCAGACTCCATTCATCAGGAAACGCCTAAGGACAGCTTCGCGTCGGTTCCTGCTGAAGCAGGCCGCCTGCTGTAAGGTATCCGTACACTGTCCAACAGCAAACGCTGAAGGACCGTTCCGTGTTGATTGCGGCTTTCCGGCAGACCACCTCCGAACTTCCGCTTGGTGTCGGGTCCTGCCGGTCATGAGTTGAAAAAGCCGCCGTTCGGGGAAATATCCTGACCTACGTCCGGTGACGAACCCATAGCGGAATCAGTCGGATCAGACCTCCAGCGGCAGCTTCGGCACCGAGCAGCAGACGGTCGCCGAGTACGACGTCAACTCCTGTTCATCGCCGTTTGCCGCGGCGGGAATTGCCGTCACAACAGTCCGTTCCTGTTACGGAGCGGTCGTTCACCGGACGCCACCTGACCTGCAGGAGTTGGTCGGGAGCCGCTGGGCAACTTTTGCTATTTCTATGACCGCTTTCAGCATCTATGTAGAGTTCGGAACTATGTAGAATTGTGGGCCGGGGTGGCACGCAAGCCCCTGTTTCAATGCGCATCGGGGCCGGCGTGTTCTCTACATAGTTACAGCTCCTGGAGGAACTGCATCAATGCGTCAGGCGGGCGATAACGCGGGATC
>Ga0316194_10003151_pt1 | contig 11515 bp, 10 predicted proteins | sample CroRivsedime1_MG_FD_204936 | JGI IMG/M metagenome (GOLD analysis project Ga0316194, IMG submission 204936) | Coastal sediment microbial communities from Maine, United States - Cross River sediment 1 | ecosystem: Environmental > Aquatic > Marine > Coastal > Sediment | place: USA: Maine... | reverse complement strand
GGTGACCCGGTGACCAGAACGACTTCGCCTGCCGCGTCGAGAACGATCGTCGGTGACATCGAACTGCGCGGACGTTTGTTCGACTCGACCCGGTTGGCAATCGGCAGACCATCGGCATCTTGGTAGGCGAAGGAAAAATCTGTCAGCTGATTATTCAACAGAAAGCCGCGGACCATGACCCCATTACCGAAAGCACTTTCAATCGACGTTGTCATGGCGAGGGCATTGCCATAGCGGTCGATGATCGAGATATGGCTGGTGCCACTCTCCTTGACGGTCCTGTCCGGAGCGCTTGAATCAAACAGAGAAGGCGGGTCGCCGGGTAACGCCGTGCCCATATCCGTTGCCGTTATGCGCCCGGCACGTTCGGCAAAATAAGCCTCATCCAACAGACCTTTTACCGGGACTGTTATAAAGTCGCTGTCGCCAAGGTACCGGTTGCGATCGGCAAAGGCGAGTCGACCGGCCTGGGCAAACAGGTGCACGGTTTTAACATCCAGAGGTCCTGCGCCGATAAGGTCAGGCCGCTTCTGCATGATGCCGAGCATTTGGCCGACCGCGAGGCCACCGGAGGACGGCGGACCCATGCCGCACACCTGGTAGGCACGATAATCGATGCAAACCGGTTCGCGTTCAATCACCCGATAATTCACCAGATCATCGACGGTCATATCGCCAGGGAGATTCGCATCACCCTGCACGGCGGCAGCGATATCTTCCGCCACCGGGCCCTGGTAAAAACCGGACGCGCCAAAACGGGCAAGGTCGCCGAGCGTCTCCGCATAGGCCTGATTGCGCATCAGTGTCCCGGGCGGTTTGGCGGTGCAATCCTGTTTGACGGCAAAGTAATCGAAGGCGGCAGGATCACGAAAGAAAAGCCGATCTTTATTGGCACACGACGGGTTTCGACTGAGCAGGGAGGCCACCAGTGAGCTGGTCCGTTCGGTCAGGGGAAAACCATTTCGGGCCAGAATTATGGCCGGGACAAAAAGGCGCTGCCAGGGCAGCTTGCCAAAGCGCTGATGCATGTATTCCATCAACTTCGGAACGCCCGGGACACCGACCGCAAGACCGCTCTGCCAGGCGTTATCAAAGCCGATGGGAGTCCCATCCTCTTCCAGGAAACGGCCCTTTCCCGCAGCTGCGGGAGCTTGTTCCCGGGCATCGATGCTTGTCAAGGTGCCGGTTGCGGCGTCGTAATAGACGATGAACGCCCCGCCGCCAATACCGCTTGACTGGGGCTCGACCAGACCGAGCACCGCCTGGACCACAATCATTGCGTCAACCGCTGTGCCGCCAAACTGTAGAATCTTTGTCCCCGCCTCGGTGGCGAGAGGGTTGGCGGTCACCACCATTTCGCGCTCAGATGTCACTGCCGCAGGCAGCGTTGGATTGGCTTCAGCAGAGGAGACATTGGCCAGGAAAAGCAGCCCGAGTGACACAAAAAATGGCCTGAAAATCATACCCTGTCTTCTTTCTTTGCAACCTTTTCTCAGTTTTGTGTCCTTTCCCGTGTTTGGGGACACTCTACTTTGAGTGTCCTCGTTTAAGTATACTACCTGCCGGTGCGGGAGGCCTCATCAGCAGAATCCGGCCATCCCATATTAACAGCAATACCGCGAGGCCCCCTGTAACGGGCCGGCTCGTCTCTTCTGCCGGTCCTAAAAGCCATATCCCCTTGGCGAACGTTCATAGCCCTCTGCTAAGAGAAGGCATTTTTGCATACTTTTGTTGCCGGACAAAAGTATGGCGTCGGGCGGGACGCGACCCGCCGGTTCGATTTTGTAGTACCAGATTCAAAACCGGCAGTTTGCGTACTGCCTAACGCCTTACTTTATTTGCTTGCCCAAACAAAGTAAGCAAACAAAGGGCACCCGAAGCCTTGCCCTGCGTTGCAGGGTTCCCGAAAGCGAAAAGATGAAAGCCGGCGGAACGAAAACTCGGCTAACGCCTCAGACAGTTCGTCCCGCTGATCGGCTTTAATCCATTCGCCTCCGGCGGCGGCACACGGGACGGAACAGCAGAAAAACAGCAACCTGGCAGGATCAGACAGACAAAGCGATTAAGGGTTTAAGTTCAGTCCCTGCCGGTTACAAAATGCCTCATCAGCATGACCCGGGCACCCCATATCGACAGCAATACCGTGAGGCCCCCTGTAACGGGCCGGCTCGTCTCCCCTGGCGTTCCCGGAAGCCATATCCCTTTGGAGAACGTCTATAGCCCTCCGCCAGGAGAAGGCACTTTTGCATACTTTTGTTGCCGGACAAAAGTATGGCGTCGGGCGGGACGCGACCCGCCGGTTCGGTTTTGTAAAATCAGATTCAAAACCGGCAGTTTGCGTACTGCTTGGCGCCTTACTTTATTTGCTTGCCCAAACAAAGTAAGCAAACAAAGGGCACCCGAAGCCTTGCTTAATCAAGCGAAACCTTAAGGGATGGATGAGTTTGGGGACAACCAAATCAACAGAATTGCAGGGCAACAGATAGACCCTCCCACAACGACTGATGAATCGCTGGTAAAGCCCATTGTTTAAAGCCTGCTCTGGTTCCCCTGGAAAAAGAGAATTGCCGCCGGGTGTGGGTGAAGATAACTGTTATTTAAGGTCTCAACGTTCGTCTTGCTTCCTAAAAACGATGGATGTGAAGATTGCAGCCGTTTCTTGGCAGAAATGATTGCGTCCAGGACAAGATCAACAGTCGCATCATCGATGTCAGCGGAAGTGATAAGCAAGGTCTCCAGCGAAAGGGTCTCTATGTCGGCATCCAGGTCAGCATAGATACCGGCAGGCAAAACCTGGGACGTAAAGCCCGAATTTGAATCAATCAACCTGCTGACATTGGCCCCATTAATGCCAACGATATCCATTTGATCACTCGCCAGGCCACGGTCCAGTCTTGCATCGGGATGCATGCCGACATGAAGCATTCCCTGAACCGAACCATCCTGCAGAGCGATAAAGTCCTGTGAATGAGCTGAAGGGAGGCTCTGATACAGACTGAAATTGTCTTGTTGCCAACCTTCCAAAGCCATAAGCTCTTTGAAAATGAGACTTTGGAGGCTGAAAGGAGCCCCACTGTTTACCCTTTTACCAGCCAGGTCGCTGAACCTTGAGATCTTCGCATCAGTGCGCACAATTAACGATATCGGCACACGATACAACGGCATCAGCAACCGCAGTTGATCGTAATTGAGGGAAACAAATCGGAACAGACCTGCTTTTTGGAAGGCATCATAGATGACCTTTGAGTTGACCAGGGCCATATCGAGTGATCCGGCCTGAACATTTGTCAGATTGTCAGTATAGTTATCTGAAGGGACCGGCCGGCAACTGACCTCTTGATCAAACCTGACAATGGAATGACAAACATTTTTCCCGGCAAAATAAGAAAAGGAGCCCACCTCACCGGTGCCTATAAGTAACTCGTAGGCATATCCAGAGGAGGGAGATAAGTTGGAAATGATAACCGTAAACAGAAAAAGTATGATAAGAACAGATACTTTTTGCATGGGCTCCCCCTTTTATCTTCCTTTTCGCCCCTGACTTCGGGCTGAATAGACTTCATAATCTGCGAGTTTCTGTGTAGTTCCTAATTCTACAACAATTGTGCAACATATGAAGTATGAGAGATCACTTTTTCCAATGGTGACCAGATAAGGACATTCGGGGGACAGCCTACTTAATGAGCCAAGCCCAACGACTCCAAAGCGTAGTTGGGCATGTTTATTCACATATCTTCAGCTAAATAGACGACGGCATCATTCGATTCCGACCAACGCCTTGATATATTGCAACCTCTCGTAACCTCCTGGATCTTCACTTCGAGCCTGGCTCAATTGCCCACGAAAATCCTCTGGGCTCTCAAAGCCGTGAAGCTGCATCCACTCCTGAAGTTGGTCGAGGATCAAGCCAATCTGGCCAAGCCCGTTTCGGTAAAGGGTTGAGCAAACCTGGACGACGGATGCCCCGGCCAGGAGTTGCTTGATCATGTCACGCCCATCGTGCACTCCGGTGGTTGCTGCCAGGTCGCAAGCCACTCGGCCAGCCAGCAGAGAAATCCAGTGTAACGAAACGTGGAGTTCTTCCGACGTGCTGTATGGGTTGCCTCCGGAAGTTTGACGTTTGTCGACATCAATGTCAAAGCGATAAAACCGGTTGAACAGCACCAGTGCATCAGCCCCCTGCCATGTAACATTCTTGTCGCTTTCTCCCGGACCACACCAGCCGACCGTGAAAGGTGGTCCTGCCATCCGGTCATTACCGATCTGTTTCGCGAAGTGAGCAAATGATGAGATGTATGGCCCGATCTTTAAGGCAATAGGCAGCTTCACCTTGGCCCGCACTGCAGAGAGAATCTTAAGATAGCGTTCTTCAACGGCAACACTGCTGATGTCAGGGTCATTCGGCAGGAAACCGATGTTTAACTCAAGTCCATCAGCACCTGCATCAGCAAGTTTCCCGGCATATTCGGTCCAACGCTCGGCTGTGACACAGTTTACGCTGGCGATAATCGGTACGGAAACAGCTGCTTTGGCATCGCTTACCAACTGCAGATACTCCCTGGGTCCGAAGGCTTGGCCAAAGCCGTGCAGGTAATCGTAGGCTTCGGTGTGTCCCGAATGCTGCGATTGATGAGCCAGTTCATTTATTTCGGCGTCTATCTGCTCCTCAAATAATGATTTCAGAACGATCGCTCCAGCACCTGCTTCGACCGCCTGCTGTATGCCGTGCACCGTTTTGGTGAGTCCGCAGCTAGCAACGACAAGCGGGTTTTTGAGTTCCAGCCCCATGTATCTTGTATTGAGATTACTCATCATAAACTCCTCTGGTGAACCGCAGGCTGAGATCGTGGAAGTTGCTGTAATTATGATCGGCGCTGTCAGATAAGACAGGTGAAGGCCTCTTTTTTATGAAAGTTTATCACAGGAGCTGAGATTTATAATATCCGGGGCAGACATAACCTGGTATTCATCTGATATCTGTGGTCTCGTAGCACAAAATCAAACCCCGCTTGATTCAAAGTCTCGTAAATAAAAAATCCCCGCCTCCCCATCAAACCTGAGGGACAGTAAACGTCCTGCCCTTCTTTCATCCGTTCCTAACCCATATCCCAGTTGATAAACGTTTGTTTTCGCTCGCGCCCAATCTTTACATAAACTTTACAGCTCCATTAAACGGCCTTTAAACGATTCCGGTATGCTCCTGACCAGAGAAAGATCCAACCGGATCTGAAACGACTCAAACTAAAAAATGGAGGCCACAATGAAAACCATGACGATTACAATCCTCAGTTTAACCCTGGTCATGCTCGGATTTCTTCAGGTACAGAGTATGGCTATGGACGACACCATGACCAAGCCCGGCGACATGAAGATGAAGTCCGACGGTATGGAGATGAAGCACGACGACATGGAGACCAAGCCCGGTGAAATGCAGCACGATGACATGAAGATGAAGTCCGACGGCATGGAAATGAAGCACGACGACATGAAGGACGACATGGAGATGAAGCACGATGATATGAAGAAAGACAAAAAAATGATGGAGGGTGACACGATGAAAAAGAGCCAGGCCATCATCCCGACCGATGCAGAGCTGCGCAATCGATTGACCCCGCTGCAGTACAAGGTCACCCGCAAGGATGGCACCGAACCGCCGTTTAATAACCCTTACTGGAACAACCACGAGGCGGGCATCTATGTCGATATCATCTCCGGGGCACCGCTGTTCAGCTCGACGGACAAGTATGAATCGGGGACCGGCTGGCCAAGTTTCACCAGTCCACTGAATCCTGGCGAAATCGTTGAGAAAGAAGATCGCAGCTTCTTTTCGGTGCGCACCGAAATCCGCAGCAAACAGGCCGATGCGCATCTTGGCCATCTGTTTACAGACGGCCCGGCCCCGACCGGATTGCGCTACTGCATGAATTCGGCATCCTTGCGCTTTATTCCCAAGGACGATCTGGCAAAAGAAGGCTACACAGAATACGTGGCGTTGTTCAAGTGATAGACAAACATCCCCTCCCGGCTAGATCGCCGGGAGCTTAAATCTTATCGACACGAAACGAGCTCTCTGCAGAATAAAGGTTCCAAAAAGCACTGTGATCGATTTTCTGAGAGTGAAATTCATTTTGCAGCCACGGCATAAAGTTCTACGCCATACATGCCGGAAGCTTTGGTCAGTTCCGGCGTGTTCTGCCAGCCGACATCGCGCAGATAAGTGTCCAGTTCTTCGGCACGGACACTCCAGACCCATGGCTCACCGATCGCTTTTTGCAACCACAGCATCAAGCCTGTCCAGCGGCCGGCATCAGGTCGTCCATCTGATCCCGTTGGGATATAACTGAAAGCGATTCGGCTACCGTGACCAACCAGTTCTGCACACTGGCGAAAGAGTTTGCGAACGGCTTCGGGCAACAGGTACATGACAAGACCTTCGGCAAGGATCACGGTCCGGGCGTTTGCATCCCACAGCCGGTGTTCTGTCAGCACATCGACGAGCTGCTTATCTCCCAGGTCCTCGGCAAGCAAAGACAGGTTGTCCGGGCAGCCCATCGTAGCAATGCCTTTCGCTTTCAGACGGGCTGTCGCCGGATGATCAATTTCAAAGAAGCTGACCCCGGGGAATTCCGGGGCCAATCTCCAGCCAAGCGTGTCATAACCAGCCCCCAGAACAAGAACCTGGGTCGCTCCGGAGCTTATTCCCTCGCGAACCTGGCGTTCAAAGAAGGCCTTTCTGTGAGCAAAAGCCTCGAACTGCCCCGGCAGCATCCAGTCAAAAGCTTCATACACCGAGACGGACCGCCGGGATTCGGCCCATCGTATCGTCTGTGGCCATGCGACGCCGGATGCGAGCAGCAACTGCCTGGTCGCTGGGACAATACCCGGCGGCAGCACCTTCTCCATGCCCGGCTTGGCCCCCAGGGTCAGAACAGCCAGGGCGACCTTATATGCTGTTCTGCTCGGTTTGTCTTTGCGCATATAAAGCTCTTGTTGAACCTTTAAAGCATGACCACTGCTTTATGCGCAGCCACATGAATTTTGTTCTTTAGATGCGTTAGAGAGCAAGGTGTCAACTTCCTCGTCCCACTTCTTTGCAGCTCCCTTTCTCACTAGCTTGCCAACCTGAACAGCCGCCTTGATCTCTGCTTCGGTAATGCCAATTTCACGCGCTTTAGCGAAATGATACTGGATGCAAGGGATACAGTTGGCTGTTACAGAGGCCCCGATTGCGATCATTTCTTTGAGCTTCTCGTCCATGGGAACCTGTCCTTTCACTTCAATATAAATGATTTAACCTGAAATCACCCTTCGATTGACTGCGGTGTGATCGGAACGATTTTGCAGTCTTCAAAGGTGACATTGCAGGGCCAATGAAAGGTCATCTTTGCATTCATAAACCCTACCGCTTGCATACCCTGGATAACTTTGCAGTCTGTTGTTTCCAACAGTTCGTGGACGGTTGCAGTCGCAGAATCACAGCCCAGGATTATTGCCGCATCATATTTGTGAATCTGTCGCTTCAGCTTCCTGCGTTGGGCAGAACTCCACATGCAAAGAAACCACTGGTGAACAAAGCGGCTCTTGAACACCGTTGACTCCACCCCTCTGCCCTGTAAAGCGGATTGTATGTTTTTGATGTGACGCTCAAAAGGAGGTGATTTAAGAAAGTGACTCAGCAGTTGAATGAAGGGTTTTTTTTCTCTTGCGGCAACGGTGACAGCTGGGCACATGTAACAAGGGATGATCAAGGCTGAGCGGAGTCCTTCAGCTTCCGTAGCCACATCCAAATCATTAAAATGGATTGGCATCTCTTTCTCCTTTCCGGTCACGGGTTAACCAGAACCAACCATAACAAGGTTAACAAAGAGAATGAGTGCCGCAATGTTAAATCAAGGACCGATGAATGCGATCCCCCAAACACCTAATTTTCCCCCTTCTGTTTCCCTCCTGCTTTCGGCGCATGGGCCAGAATCCGATCCGCCAGTCGGCTGAACGGCAGACTCTGCATCCAGACCCGGCCGTGACCGCTTAAGGTCGCCAGGAACAAGCCTTCGCCGCCGAAGAACATGCTCTTTAAGTTGCCGGCCCGTTCGATGTTGTAGTCGACGGTCGACTCGAAGGCGACCAGGCAGCCGGTATCGACGCGCAGGGTTTCGCCCTGCAGCTGGCGCTCGACGATGGTGCCGCTGGCATGGACGAAGACCATGCCGTCACCCTGCAGGCGCTGCAGGATAAAGCCTTCGCCTCCAAAGAAGCCGGCGCCGAGCCGGCGTTGGAAGGCGATGCCAACCCGGGTGCCGGAGGCGGCGCAGAGGAAGGCGTCTTTCTGGCAGAGGATCTCGCCGCCCATCCTGCCCAGGTCCATCGGGATGATCTTGCCGGGATAGGGCGCGGCGAATGCGACATGGCGCTTGACGCCGCCCCGGTTGCTGAAGTGGGTCATGAAGATCGACTCGCCGGTCAGCGCTCGCTTGCCGGCGCCGAACAGTTTACCCATCAATCCGGACTCGGCTTCGGAACCGTCACCCATGCGGGCCTCGAAGACGATATCGGGCTCCATATAGTTCATCGCCCCGGCCTCGGCGATCACCGTTTCGCCGGGATCGAGCTCGACCTGGACCATCTGCATATCGTCACCGATAATGGTGTAATCAACTTCGTGGCATTTCATATTTAACCTCCGTGGCGCTTCGCGCGAGGTGCGAGACGCGAGACGCGAGACGCGAAAAAGCATAAGCCTGGAAACAGTTATTCACAGGGATGAAGGGGATTAACGCCAACCCCCAGCCTCCAGTCCCCAGTTTCCGCCCCTAACCCAGTCCCCAGCCCCCGCCTCTAACCTTTGCGTTAAACAGGTTTATCGGTTTTCGCACTTCGCACTTCCCGCTTCCTGCTTTTATTCAATCATGATCCCCGATTCTTTCAACCTGGCTTTGATACGGTCGAGCAGCTCCTGCTCAAAATTCTCATTCCACAGTCGCACGAACTGCTGGCCTTCGGCGGCAATCATTCCGCTGACCCGGATCGACTTGCGGGCGACTTCGGTCTGGTAAAAAGACAACAGCTGGTGAATCTCGTCGGCCGTATAGTAGCGCCGGTAGATCGGCACCAGGGCATCGAGCAGGCGCTGGTGCTCGCTGTCAGCGAGGGCCAGCATCTCCTTTTCAATCAGCTTGGCGGCGTCCTCGGCAGGCACCTTTTGCGCGGTCAACACGGCGCCGAGCTGGTTGGTGTAATTGTCCTGCACGTTGGTCATGATCCGGTCGGTGAGGCTCAGTCGGACCAGCTGTTCCGCCTCGTGGAGCTTCTCGGCCTCGGTGGTCGGCACCGATGCAGCGCCGGCAAGGTTGACTGACAGCGTCATGGCCAGCAGTAAAATGATCAGGAAACGCATAAGGTTGATCCTTTCTAAAACGTTGAAAACCTATATTTCGAAGTGCGAAGTGAGAGCTGCGAGACGCGGAAAACCTCAAAACCCTTATGAGGTTGAATTATTGAATCGATTCAGCAGTTCAACAGATTTTAAAGTCGCACTTCCCGCTTCGCGCTTCCCACTTCCTTCTTTCAGATCTTAGCTCTTAAATATTGCGCCGGCCAGGGATGATCGGCCTTGAGTTCGGCGGCGGCATGGATCGGCCAGTAGGGGTCGCGCAGCAGCTCGCGGGCGAGCAGGACGACGTCGGCAGAGCCGGTGGCAAGGATCTGTTCGGCCTGCACCGCAGCCGTGATCAGCCCGACGGCACCGGTAGCGATGCCGACTTTCTTGCGAATCTCGTCGGCAAACGGGGTCTGGAAACCGGGCGCGGCCGGGATCATTGCATCGGGCACCAGGCCGCCGCTGGAGCAATCGATCAGATCCACGCCGAGCTCCTTGAGATGCTCGCACAACACCAGCGACTGGTGAAGATCCCAGCCGCCGTCCACCCAGTCGGTCACCGAGAGCCGCACCATCACCGGCAGCTCCTCGGGCCAGATCGCGCGGACCCGGTGCGCCACCTCGAGCGGCAGGCGCATGCGATTTTCCAGTCGACCGCCGAATGCGTCGTCGCGCTTGTTGCTCAGCGGCGAGAGGAACTGGTGCAGCAGGTAGCCGTGCGCCATGTGCACCTCGACCACCTGGAAACCGGCCTTCAGGGCACGCCGTGCCGAGGCTTCGAACTGCGCAGCGATCCGTTCCAGGTCGGTAACACCCAGTTCGACCGGCTGCGGCGAACCCGGGCCAAAGGGCAGGGCACTGGGAGCGACCGGCTGCCAGCCGCCGGCGTCTTCTTGCACGGCACCGCCACCCTGCCAGGGCGGCAAAACCGAACCCTTGCGGCCGGCGTGACCGAGCTGGATTGCGGGGATAGCACCCTGCTCGGCGATAAAGTGGGCGATCGGCGCGAATGCCTCGGCCTGGGCATCGTTCCACAGACCGCAGTCACTCGGGCTGATCCGCCCTTCCGGCGCCACCGCGGTCGCTTCCGCGATCACCATCGCCGCACCGCCGACCGCCCGGCTGCCGAGGTGGACCATGTGCCAGTCGTTCGGCAGCCCCTCCTGGCAGGAGTACTGGCACATCGGCGAGACGAAAATCCGGTTGCGCAAGGTCAACGAGCGCATTTGCATTGGCGTGAATAGTTTGCTCATAAGAAAAACTCCTTACATCTGGAGGTGCGAGGCGCGAGACGCGAAAAACCACTTCGCACTTCGCGCTTCCCTTTATCTTTTTTTCAACGACCTGAAGACCGCAATCGTCTCCTGTTTGCCGGCCATCAAGCGCACCATCTTCATTTCGTAGCCGCTGAACCTGGTGTAGTGATGCGGTGTGCCGCTCTGCCGGACGAACTTGATCTCATCCTGACCGGTGGCAATCTCGGTGACCGTGGCCGGCCAGTGCTTGCCGAAGTAGCCGACACGGACAAAACCTGCCGCGCGCTGATCGGCGACCAGCTGATCCAGCGAGTTGTAGCGCTGGCCCACCGCCAGCCGGCTGGCAACCTTTGGCGCAGTTTGCCGGGTTGACTGCCATGCCACCTGGGGCGGCCTTAGCGGCTGGCTGGCCTGTCGTTCGCTGTGGACCGGATCGAGGGTGAGCCTTTCCACCGAACTGAACTCGGAGTACAGCGCAAAGCTTAAGGCGATGACCAGAAAAGGCACCCATATTTGTAGGTACTTGTTCATAGAAACTGGAACGTGGTGCGCGGTTACGTCAAAGCATGATTTACAAGGATAAAGGGGATGAATAGAAACGGTACTAAAATTTAAAAACCCTGAAGTTTTTAACCCATCCGGTTGATCCCCTTCATCCCTGGTGAGTAATTGTTTTCCGGTTTTGTCGCGTCCCGCGTTCCGTTTTTCATGTCGACCCGGAAAGAAAAAAGAGCATCGCGCCGGGAATGCGCAATACCCTCCATTTTGCCCTGCAATGACGACAGAGAAGTGTCTGCCCAATTCCATTTAACGTGTTGAAAATACTCTTTTTGGGGTTTTTGGTCAAGGTTAGAGGCAGTGGCTGGGGACTGAGATCTAACCG
>Ga0316194_10003148_pt1 | contig 11517 bp, 9 predicted proteins | sample CroRivsedime1_MG_FD_204936 | JGI IMG/M metagenome (GOLD analysis project Ga0316194, IMG submission 204936) | Coastal sediment microbial communities from Maine, United States - Cross River sediment 1 | ecosystem: Environmental > Aquatic > Marine > Coastal > Sediment | place: USA: Maine... | reverse complement strand
CTTGATGCCGACCGGCGTTTTGATGCCGGTGGCGAGCATGTCGATACGGTTTTTGATCGGCATCACCCAGGCATTGGATATACCCGGTAGCGTTACCCGGCTGTTGAGTTCCTGCTTGAGTTTCTCAACGGTCATGCCGGCACGCCACTGCGCGCGCGGCTTTAGCTGTATGGTGGTTTCAACCATGGTCAGCGGTGCCGGGTCGGTAGCGGTCTCGGCGCGACCTATCTTGCCGAATACCCGGCTGACTTCCGGCACGGTCTTGATGAGCTTGTCGGTTTGCTGCAGGATTTCCTGTGCCTTGCCAATCGATACCGCGGGAAAGGTGCTCGGCATGTACAGCAGGTCGCCTTCGTCAAGATCCGGCATGAACTCGGTGCCCAGCCGGCTGGCCGGCCAGAGACCCATGGCGACCAGCAGTGTGGCAGTCAGTAAAATGCTGCCGGGCGCTTTCAGTACCCAGTTGATCAGCGGCCGGTAGCTGGCAATCAACACCCGGTCAATCGGGTTTTTTGCTTCCGGAATAATGTTGCCGCGAATGAAATAGCCCATCAATACCGGTACCAGGGTAATGGAAAGTGCCGCTGCTGCTGCCATGGCGAAGGTCTTGGTGTAGGCAAGCGGTGCGAACAGTTTTCCTTCCTGAGCCTGCAGTGAAAATACCGGTAAAAAACTCAGCGTGATAATCAATAGCGAAAAGAACAGCGCTGGTCCGACCTCTGTTGCAGCATCACGAATAATGCCCCAGCGATTTTCATTCGTGACACGGGTTTTCTCCATGTGTTTGTGGGTGTTTTCGATCATGACAATGGCGGCATCCACCATGGCGCCGATGGCAATCGCGATACCGCCGAGCGACATGATGTTGGCATTGATGCCGAGGCGCTGCATGACGATAAAGGCAACCAGGATGCCAATTGGCAGTGATATGACAATCACCAGTGCGGACCGCAGGTGAAACAGAAATAACGTGCACACCAGTATAACCACGATAAATTCTTCCAGCAGCTTGCCATGCAGGGTATCAACGGCACGTTGTATCAGTGCCGAGCGGTCGTAGGTTTCGACGATTTCAACGCCCTCCGGCAGTCCCTTGCCGAGTTCGGCCAGACGCGCCTTGACCAGGCTGATGGTCTTTTGTGCGTTTTCGCCGTAGCGCATCACGATGACGCCGCCGACCACTTCACCCTCACCATCCAGTTCGGCGATACCGCGCCGCAATTGTGGCCCCAGCCGGATCTGTGCGACCTCCTTCAGCAGGATGGGAATGCCGCGTTCGTTAACGCCCAGCGGTATGTGCCTGAGGTCATCAAGGGAATCAATGTAGCCGGTGGCGCGTACCATGTATTCGGCCTCGGCCAGTTCGATTACCGATCCGCCGACTTCCTGGTTGCCACGTTGAATGGCCTTGCGTATTTTTTCCAGCGGCAGGTCATAGGCACGCAGCTTGTTCGGGTCCAGTACCACCTGGTACTGCTTCACCATGCCTCCGATGGTGGCGACTTCGGAGACGCCCGCTACGGTTTGCAATTCGTATTTGAGAAACCAGTCCTGCAGGCTGCGCAGCTGTGACAGGTCATGCTTGCCGTTGCGATCAACCAGTGCGTATTCATATACCCAGCCGACACCGGTGGCATCCGGTCCCAGCTGCGGACGTGCGTTGGCGGGCAGCTTGCTGGCGGCCTGGTTAAGGTATTCCAGCACCCGTGAGCGTGCCCAGTAGGGATCAGTGCCATCTTCAAATATGACGTAGACAAAGGAATCGCCAAAGAATGAGTAGCCGCGCACGTTGACTGCCCTGGGGACCGACAGCATGGCAGTGGTCAGCGGGTAGGTGACCTGGTCCTCGACCACCTGCGGTGCCTGGCCCGGATAACTGGTCTTGATAATGACCTGTACGTCGGACAGGTCAGGTATCGCATCCAGCGGGGTTTGTTGTACGGCATAGATTCCCCAGACGGTCAGCATCACCGTGAGTAGCAACACCAGCGGGCGATTACGTATGGACCAGTCGATGATGAAGGTAATCATTGCGGCATGTCCCGTGTGTCAGGCACAGGAGGCTGCATGCGTTGCATGCTGGCCTTGAGGCTGGCCTCCGAGTCGATCAGGAATTGTCCGGAGGTGACGACCTGCTCACCCGGTTCAAGGCCTGCGATGATCTCCACCCGGTCGCCGCTTTCAATGCCGGCGGTTACCGTGCGACTGGCGAAACGACCTTCACCCAGTGCAATAACAACGCGCGCTTCCCGCCCGGTACGGATCAGCGCCTCGACCGGGATAACGACCGTGTCCTGCGTGGCGCCGCCGAAGATCCTGACGTTGGCGTACATGTTGGGTTTCAGTGTCTCGTCCGGGTTGTCAAAGCGCAGTCGCGCTTTCAGCGTGCGGGTCTTCGCGTCCAGGCTGGGATAGATGAATTCAACCGTCCCCTCCCAGATACGTCCCGGCAGAAAGGCGAGGCTGACCTCGGCAGACTGCCCGACTTTTACCCAGTCAGCCTGGCTCTCGAACACCTCTGCGATAAGCCAGACACTGGAGAGATCGGCCAGGCTCATGACCTGGTTTTGGGGCGTGACGTACATGCCCTCCCGCACCATGAGTTTCGATACCACGCCGTCCTGTGGTGAATATATCGCGATGTTTTGTTGCACCTTGCGGGATTTTTCAAGTTGTTTGACCTGGTCTGCGGGAATGCCCAGCGCGACAAGGCGTTCACGCGAGGCACGTGACAGGGTGGTGTTTCCCGCCGCCAGTGCCTGTACGAACTCTTCCTGTGCATTCACCAGGTCGGGTGAATACAGTGTCAGCAGTTGCTCGCCCTTGTTGATGCGCGCACCTTCCGAATAGGCAACCAGCTGTTCAATCCAGCCCTCGGTGCGCAGGTGAATATGACTGACCCTGGTCTCGTCGTACTCAACATAGCCAACGGTATCGATCGCACGCCACAGGCGTGATCGTTGCACGTTTGCCGTGCGGATGCCGAGATTTTGAATGACTTCCGGTGCAATGGTTATGTTGCCGGCTTCTCCGCCGGCATTGGCATACACCGGCACCAGCTCCATACCCATGGGCGACTTGCCCGGCTTGTCACGCTGGTAGTTGGGATCCATGGGGGCGACCCAGTAGAGGATTTCCCTGTCATCAGTCGCATTTGCGACAGGTGAAAACTGCAGCGCAGCATAAACTGCGCCCAGTAGTAATACGTACAGTGGCTTCCTGTTCATGGGTGTTCTCCGGAAAGGTACAGCAGCTTGGCCTGTGCCCTGGCGCGATCAATGCGGATACGCAGTTCGTCCAGTCGCACATCGAGGTCGGTAATGCGCGCGCGCATCAGCGTGGTAAATTCGCTGACGCCACTCTGGTAGGCATTCAGTGCCGCACGCGCATTTTCGCTTGATAACTGCAGCAATTCTGATTCGTACAGCTTGCTGCGTTCACCGAGTCGTTGCCAGTCGGCATAGCTGGTATAGAGTTGCTGTCTCAGTTCACGCAGCTTGTCATCGCGGCCGAGTTGTACCGACGAGGCCTGCTGGATACTGGCAGACAGGCGCTTGTCCTGGCGATTTCTGGTGAATAACGGGATATCTACGGTGAGCATGGCGGCCATCATGTCGGAGCGGTCATCGCCGTCGGGGTCCTCGCCAAAGCGTTTGCGGTATTCGAGTCCGGCACTCCAGCCGGGTTTGTATTGTTCACGGGCTATACGGATAGACTGGTTTTCAGCTTCCAGTTTTGCGGTTTCTATCATGATGGCCGGATGATCCGGCAGGGACGACTCGATTTGCTGTTGCGTTGCCGGTAACGGCAATGTCGGGAAGTCACTGTTCACTGGCAGGGAGGCCGCTGTGCCGATCCACTTGTTGAGATTTGCACGGCTGGTGTCGAGGGCGTTGAGTATCCGGGTGGCGCGATCATCAAGGCGTGACAGCTCCAGTGATGCCTGCAATACATCCTGCTGGCTGACACGGCCGGTTGCATATTGCGTACGGGTGATGTCGACCAGTTGTGTAAACAGTGCGCGGGTTTCCTGCACGATCATGTCCGCCCTGGTCTGGTAATAGAGATCCAGAAACTGGCTGCGCACCTGCAGCGTTACCTGGCGAGTACCCAGTTCAGCCGCCGCCAGCGCGGCAGTCGCCTGCCATTCACCCTGGCGTTGCTTGTAGTGCAGGGTTTTGCCGCGGGGAAAGGCCTGTTGCAGCCCCAGTCTTAACTGCGTAGACGGCTCTTCGTTGATATGAAAGTTGTCGGTGGGCAGGTTGTAGATGCCGGTCCTTAATTGCGGGTCAGGCAGCTGTCCATCTGCGATGGCGTTGTCGCTGAAGGCCTGCGAGCGCGCCCGGCTGGCACCAATGGCCGGGTCATCTGCCAGCGACAGTCTGACGGCTTCATTTATATCAAGCCCTGCACGGGCAACACTCGCCACTGCCAGCAGCAGGATAGCTGTCAGTGTTTTTTCAATATACGTGCTCCATCCACCGGCCAGGGTGCACAGAGTCCGGTGTATATTCCGGGAATAGAACATGGTAACTCTCCATAGCAATTACGCAGAATGACAACACGCACTGACGCAGGGTCAAGCGTGTGTAAAACAGTCAGGCTAGAGAGTGGCGGGTGGTCGCAGCAGCGGGATGACGCTGCGCCCGGAAAATTCAACCCGGGAAATACGCTGGTGAGAAGTCGTTTTTACTGGCGGCAACAGGGAGAGGCCTGCTGATATGGCACTGCTTGCCGGGATGCAGCTGCTGCAGCTGCCTTCGCAACAGCTGCCATCACAACCCGTTTCGCATTTTTTTGTATCGGTGTTGTTGCTTTGTGTATCTTGCAGGGCGAGTTGTGCGCAGTGAGATTCAGGCGTTGTCGCCGGTATATCCGGCGTCGCCCAGCTGCTGCGCAGCGGCGCAGCGGCCAGCGAGACGGTCAGCAGGATGAGCAGAAATTTTTGCAGTCGTTTTAGCATCTGTTCAACAAGAGTATGCCTGGTATGAGCCTGCGAGCAAGTATTTAACGGCAAGGCTGGAATTAACTCTTGCGTGACAGCGTCCTGGACCGCTACCAGGCACTTTTTCTGCTGCCAGATCTTTGTATAAATAATTAATTATATTATAATATACACAGTCCACGCCCCATGCCGGGATTCAGATGTAATGAGAATGATTTGCATTAAGAATAGCACTCGACTATGATTTTCGCATCATGAAACGATTAATCCTGTTTTTACTGCTTTGCACCGGGTGCTTGTCCGCGTCCGCGACCAATATCCAGCAACTCATCCAGCTGGTCGATTATGTTGGCGTCGATTATGGTGGAGCCGTTCAGAACGGTGAGATTATCAACCCCTTTGAATACGGAGAAATGCAGGATTTTTCAAACGCCATCGTCGAACAGGTGGCAACACTGCCTGCATCCGATGCCCGCCGGCAGCTGACGACGCAGGCAGCAGAACTTGCCCGGCTGGTTGAGGCACGTGCCAATGCCGGCGAAGTAAAAGCACTGACTGCCAGCATGCGCCAGGTATTTATCGGCGGCTTTGATGTCACGGTAACACCGAGAGGCGCACCTGATTTGAAGGCAGCGCAAAACTTGTTTGCCGAACAGTGTGTCAGTTGCCACGGGATCACCGGGCAGGGTGACGGGCCGCTTGCCGCTTCCATGGACCCATCGCCAACAGACTTTACCGAGCGCGAGCGTTACATGGACCGCACCGTCATGGGTTTGTACAACACCATTTCACAGGGTCTGGACGGTACCGCCATGCAGGCGTACACCGGGCTGGACGAGGCGCAACGCTGGGCGCTGGCCTTTTATGTCGGCCAAATGGCAACCTCGCTCAGCGAGCAGCAGCGCGGTGCAGCCGTGGCTGCTGGACTGGCAGATGATGCCGGCCTGCTGAAGATCGAATATATCGCCACGCACACACCTGCAGAAGTCGAGTCGGCGCATGGAACTGATGGTCTTGCCGTAATGGCCTGGCTGCGTGCCTCCCCGGAGACGTTTTTCCCGAACACGTCCGGTAACCAGTTACTTGAATTCAGCCGGCAGAAACTGGCGGAAAGCCTCGCGGTCTTCAAGACAGGTGACAGGCAGGCCGCCTACGAGATTGCCGTTGAGGCCTACCTGGAAGGCTTTGAGTTGATGGAAGGTAACATTAATGCCGTCGACCCCGGACTAAGGAAAGATATTGAATCGGCCATGACGGATTACCGTAACCTGATCCGCAAGGATGCCAGTGTTGCGGCAGCTGAGGCGGGTGTGGCACAGATCGAGACATTGCTGGACACGGCGGTGAGCAAGCTGGCATCAACAACACTGTCCGGCAAGACGGCATTTTTCAGTGCGCTGGTAATCCTGTTGCGCGAAGGGCTGGAGGCCTTGCTGGTGGTGGCCGCACTGGCTGCCTTTCTTGTCAAGACAGACCGCCGCGATGGCCTGGCCTACCTGTATGCGGGCATCGCCGGCGCCTTTGTGCTGGGTGGTGCGACCTGGGTCGCAGCAAACTCTTTTATCGACATCAGTGGTGCACAGCGTGAACTTGCCGAAGGTTTTGCCGCGCTGTTTGCTGCTGCGGTACTGTTTTCCGTGGGCTTCTGGATGCATAGCAAGACCAGTGCCTTGCAGTGGAAGACCTTCATCGAGACCAGTTTGCAACGACACCTGGGTAGCGGCACCCTGTGGGGGCTGGCCGGGCTGTCATTTATCGCGGTTTATCGGGAGATGTTCGAAGTGGTGCTGTTTTACCAGGCCTTGTGGGTGCAGGCATCGGCAGAAGGCCAGAGTATGATCTTCTCCGGTCTGCTGACAGCCGCCGTATTGCTGCTTGTTATTGGCTGGTTAATCCTGCGTTACAGTACACGCCTGCCGCTGCGACAGTTCTTCGCCGTCAGTGGCATATTCATGCTTGTACTGGCATTCGTGTTTACCGGCAATGGTATTGCCGCGCTGCAGGAAGCCGGCAGGATTCCGCTGGATCCTATCAACATTCCGAGTATTGAGTTGCTCGGTATTCATGCCAACATACAGTCAGCCGGTATGCAGTTGTTGCTGGTTGTCGTTGCCGTAGTGATGCTGTATATCAGCGAATCAGGAAGAAGAAAAACCGCCGTTTAATCCGAATGTCACTGCAGCAGCGGAGCGTGTCGGCGATCAAATTTTATTGGTTAAACAACAATCGCGGACACGCTCCGCTCCTGCAGGTCGTTTTGCGGTAGTTCCTGTGAATCCGGCTACCGGCCGGCCCACCACAAGCGTAATTTCAGCCCTGTGCCTGATGTGTAACCGCTTTCAACAAAGCGAATGTTGCCGTGGCTGTCGATGATGAAACTGCTGGGTACGCCACGTACCGCGTACTGGCGGGCAATGCGGTAGTCCGGGTCATGCAGCACCGGGTAATCGACGCCCTTGTCTTTCATGTAGTCGCGCAGCTGTTCGGGTGTTGCCTCGTCCATGGCGACAGACAGCACGTTGTAATCTTTAGCAATGGCATCAATGCTTGATTGCTGAATACCGCAAATCGGGCACCAGCTGGCCCAGAATTGCAGCAATACCGGCTTGCCTTGCATTGACTGCAGCGAGACCGCCGTGCCATCCAGTAGCTGTCCGCTGATTTCAGGCGCCGGCCCCGAGGGAGCGTCGCGCGTATTATAAATATTTATCAGTACAAAAATTACAACGACCGCACCCAGTTCCAGCGACCAGCGTAACCAGCGGCGATTTTTATTTGCCATAATAATATCCTGTTTTCTGCTTCGCCGAGCGCATAATGATTGCCTTCCTTATTGCACCGCTCTTATGATAACCGCTTGTGTATTTACTGATGAAACAAACATGATTATTACCTTATCACCATCCAAGGGGCAGGATTTTGAAACGCCGGCGCTGACAAAGAAATATTCCCGACCTGCTGATTTAAAGGCATCCGAGCTGTTGATCAAGGAGTTGCGCAAGATAAAATCGGACAGGTTGCAGGAGCTGATGGATGTCAGCCGTAATATTGCCGAGCTGAACGTGGGGCGTTACAAGTCTTTCAAAACACCGTTCACCCCGAAGAACGCCAGGCAGGCCCTGCTCGCCTTCAAGGGTGACGTCTATGCCGGTATCGATGTTGAGCATTTCGATGCGGAAGATTTCGACTATGCGCAGGACCACCTGCGTATCCTGTCCGGGCTGTACGGTTGCCTGCGTCCGCTCGACCTGATTCAGCCCTACCGTCTGGAGATGAAGACTAAATTGCAGAACCCGCTTGGTGAAAATCTCTACCAGTTCTGGGGGGAACAGATCACCAACAGACTCAACAAGGCGCTGAAAAAACAGCAGCCGCCGATACTGGTTAACCTCGCCTCCAACGAGTATTTCAAGTCGGTAAAACCGCAGCTGCTGCAAGGTGAATTACTCACTATTAATTTCAAGGAAACCAAAAACGGCAAAACCCGGGTGGTCGCCATTTTTGCAAAACGCGCACGCGGCATGATGGCGGACTACATTATCCGCAACCGCATCGAAGAGCCGGCCGGCATAAAAAAATTCAGAAAGGGTGGTTACCGGTTTTCAAAAGACCTTTCAGATGACAGGCAATGGACCTTTGAACGGCCGCAGCCATAACCCGTTTCAGGTGTGCTTGACGGCTGCCTGCTGGTACCAGGGGCGCGTGGCATTGACGATGCGAACCACGGATAACATGACCGGCACCTCTACCAGCACCCCGACCACGGTCGCCAGTGCGGCGCCGGAATTCAATCCGTAAAGGCTGATGGCGGTGGCAACTGCCAGCTCAAAGAAATTACTGGCACCGATGAGCGCGGCCGGTGCGGCGACGCTGTGGTCGACACCGAGTCGGCGTCCCAGCAGGTAGGCCAGCCCGGAGTTGAAATACACCTGCACAAGGATCGGTATCGCCAGCAGCAGGATAATGAGTGGCTGCGCAATGATCTGTTCGCCCTGAAAGCCGAACAGCAGAACCAGCGTGCTCAGCAACGCCAGCAGTGACAGCGGTTGCAGGAAATGCAGCAATCGCGCCAGTCGTGTTTTGCCCGCCGGTTTTGACGTCAGGTAGCGCCGCCAGAGCGTCGCCACGATCACCGGCAGTACGATGTACAGCACCACCGACAGCACCAGTGTGTCCCACGGCACAGAGATAGAAGCAATTCCCAGCAACAGCGCCACGATAGGCGCAAAGGCAAACACCATGATGATATCGTTGAGCGCAACCTGCGTCAGCGTGAAGCCCGGATGTCCGTTGGTCAGGTTGCTCCACACAAACACCATGGCGGTACACGGGGCGGCAGCCAGGATAATGAGACCGGCGATGTAGCTGTCGATTTGATCTGCGGGCAGCCAGTCGGCAAACAGCACGCGGATAAACAGCCATCCCAGCAGTGCCATCGAGAACGGTTTGACTGCCCAGTTGACAAACAATGTCAGCGCAATGCCGCGCGTGTGTTGCCTGACCTCATGCAGTGCGCCAAAGTCTATCTTCAGCAGCATCGGTAAAATCATCAGCCATACCAGAACCGCGACCGGCAGATTGACGTTCGCAATCTCCATTGCCCCCAGTGCCTGGAACATGGCCGGGAACCAGTGCCCCAGTGCGATGCCGGCAATGATGCACAGAAATACCCAGACACTCAGGTAGCGTTCAAACAGGTTCATGACGATGCACCGCAGCTGGTATCAGTTGGCAGGTTGTCGAGCAGGTCCTGCACACGTTTCCTGATGTCGTCGCGTGTAGCGCTGAATACCTGCATGATTTCTGCTTCACTGCCTGTTGCCTTCGCGGGGTCTTCCAGTGGCCAGTGAATTTTCTTCATGCCCGCTGGCACTGCCGGGCAGTGCTCGTCGGCGTGACCGCAGACGGTGACCAGCAGGTCTGCTGCCGCCAGCATCTCAGCGGTAACGCGGGTGGATTGCTGCTGTGAAATATCTATGCCGGCGTCCTGCATTACGGTGATGGCGCGCGGGTTCTTGCCATGCGCCTCGATCCCGGCAGACTGTACCTCGATCGTGTCGCCACCCAGGTGGCGGGCCCAGCCTTCCGCCATTTGTGAGCGGCAGGCATTGCCGGTGCAAAGAAACAGGATGTTCATGATGAGCAGCAGCCTCCGCCGGTGTTGATGTCCGGTACGCAGCAGCTGCTTGCCGCCGGCTCCTCGTCACCGCAGTTGAAGGTCGGAATGGTTTCCAGCGAGTGAAAGGTTTCCCAGGCAATGCCTTGCGGGTCTTTGGTCCAGTACTTGTCGGAACGGGCATAGCAGCAGGCCGCATCGCGTTGCTCCTGCCCGGCAATGCCGGCCTGTTGCAGGCGTGACTGGATGGCAGTCAGCTCGTCATCGTTGTCAGCCTGAATGCCGACGTGATCCAGGCCTGTTTTTGAGCCGCGTTTGGAAATGGCAAAGTTGACGGCCGGTTCCGTCAGTTCCCACTTGATGTAATCAACTTTACTGACGCTCGGCTGGCTTCCAAACAATGCGCAATAGAAACGAATATTTTGTTCGATGTCATCAACAGCAATATGTATATGCAAGCGGCTCATGGTAGACCTCCGTTCATTAATGTCAGGCGCAGCAGGATGTGCCAGGCCGGTTCGGCATTGTTTCTAGTGCCTGCTGATCACGATGATAGGGTTGTACGCCGCTGCTGCCGGCCAGTGTTTGTTGCAGGATCGACTGTGCCCAGTCGGGTAACTCCGGGTTGATGCGGTAGTACATCCACTGGCCGTTACGCTGCGCCAGTAGTAACGTCGATTCACGCAGGTGTGCGAGGTGCCGGGAAATTTTTGGTTGTGACAAATCCAGTGCGTGGGTGAGTTCACAGACACATAACTCACCATGTGCCTGCAGTAGCATCAGGGTGCGCAGCCGGGTGGAATCGGCCAGCATGCGAAACAGGGTCTCGATATTGATGTTCATGGTTATTAATATACGTTTAAACATATATATGTGCAAACATATATAGTTCAGGGGTAACTCAATACCAAGTTATTGATATAAATACTATTATTTGTTTTTTATATAAATGCATGTTCGTTTGCGGATGTTGCTGGCCGAGGAACAAGCTGGCGGAGTGGCCGTCTTCTCCCATGCCGAGTAAATAACGAGATCAAACGGACGCGCCTCGTTGATGATCTTTGAGTACTGCGCTGCTACAGCAACTGCTGCGTTGCAGAATCATTCACGGTGACATGAAGGCAAGTAACTTGATTCTGTCGGCCTGCGGGGCGTCGGTAATTGCTTTTGATGCGATGCGCGAATACGATTCAGAAACCGTGTTTAACCGCTTGCAGCAGCGTGACCTCGACAGGTTCATACGAAATTGGCAAGGTTGTCGCGAAATCGGGGCCTTTTTCAAGAGCCGATCAACAGACTGGCTGTTTCATATTAAGTCTCAAATACAACCCTGGTGCGTAAGTACAAATGAGTTCAAAACTGGCAAAATCGATCCTTAAGAAATTTACCCCGTTATTGCGAGACACCTCCTTTTTTATGCAGGGACAGATGGATATTAATCCAAGGTCACGCTGGT
>Ga0316194_10003147_pt1 | contig 11517 bp, 8 predicted proteins | sample CroRivsedime1_MG_FD_204936 | JGI IMG/M metagenome (GOLD analysis project Ga0316194, IMG submission 204936) | Coastal sediment microbial communities from Maine, United States - Cross River sediment 1 | ecosystem: Environmental > Aquatic > Marine > Coastal > Sediment | place: USA: Maine... | reverse complement strand
CGGAATCACAATCGCGCCACTGTCCAGTATTTGCCCACCGGTGCTTTGATCGTTCAGAACAACGACCGCAGCACCACCCGCGGTGTGTACCAGACCGTCCCGGTACCGGGAAAGTGTGAGCTGATTCGGCTGAGCGGGACGCTGAGTTCACAAGACATCGTGGCGGGACCAAGGCCCTGGCACCAGGGACGCATGATGCTGGGATTCGAAACCCAGCAACGCCCCCGACGCGGTCCCCTGTACGTGGCAGCGAGCCTATCCGGAACGCAACCCTGGCAATCCTTCCAATTGATCCGACCTTGCCCTCACGGTAAAACGGATCGAATCAGCGTTCGACTGGAGCTGACCCGTGTTCCAGGCCAGGTTGCGGCCCGCGATGTCCGGCTCGAACGTGTGGAACAACAAAATCGCTTCCTGATCGTCCGCTGGCTGTTGGCGGGTCTTTGGCTGCTCGCACTGTCCGGACTGACCCTCAATCTGTTTAAGGGCCATCGAGGCTGGACACTGGGTTGGCTGCTGGGTATCGGGACCCTGATTTGTATCGGCGTGCTGTTACCGAAACCGATCAGCAACCAAGTGTTGGATGTGATCATCGGCAGCCGCTCCTATGCCCGGACAGAACTTTGGTCGAATGGCTTACCAGCGCATTTCCTGCTGTTCACGGCCCTGGGCTTCGCCATTCGCCGGCACTGGCCCATGACCAGCCCGTGGATCATGAGCGGACTGCTTGTTCAGTTGGCGATCGGCGCGGAGATACTGCAAATCCTGGTTTTGGACCGAGAAACCGGTGTGATGGATGCGGCCGCCAATGTTCTGGGTGTGCTGCTGGGTTCCAGCGTTGCATGGGGTTTCAATCGGCTCGGCCGAGGCCAGCGCCAGTGTGAGAGCAAGCGCACCCCTGAAGACAGCGCCGGTCCATGAGGCCTCACCTTTGGGTCACCCTTTCCGGGCACGGATTTGGGCATTTGGCCCAGACGGCACCGGTGATCAATCAATTGTTCCGGCGCATGCCTGAGTTGCGGGTCACAATCCAAAGCACGTTGCCACAACCCAAGCTGAAGGAACGCATCGAAGCGCCGTTTGAGTACATAGATGAGCTGGACGATCTGGGCATGGCGATGGTCGATCCATTCGAAGTGGATTTGGGTGCAAGCGTCGCCGCCTACACGGTGCAGTTGTCAGAGTGGCCACAACGCCTTGCCAGGCAACGTGCGCTGTTGGCCCGATCCACCCCACAACTGTTGCTCTCCAATGTTTCACATCTGGCCATTGCCGCCGCTGCCGCAAACGGCATTTCCACGGTCGCTCTTTGTTCATTGAATTGGGCCGACATTCTGGAGGGCTGCCTGGCTCACCAGCCTATGCCGGAACTCGTGAAACCTTTACGGGCAGCGTATCGCCAAGCCGAAACCTTCCTGGCACCCACGCCGTGCATGCCCATGACGGGACTGGACCGGCTCGTTTCCATCGGTCCCATTGCGGCTTTGGGGACAAACCGGCGCCGTGAAATCGTTCATGCCCTGGGGCTGCCGGCGCATCAGCGACTGGTCCTGGTCACTCTGGGCGGGATCCATGGCCGGCTACCGATGGAGCGTTGGCCACGGACCCCCGGTATCACTTGGCTGGTGCCCACATCATGGCGAACCAATCACCCGGACGCCTTGGCCTGGGAGTCCCTGGGTCTCGGTTTTCTCGATGGGCTGTCCAGCTGCGATGCGCTGCTGACCAAACCCGGGTACGGCAGCTTCGTAGAGGCGGCTTGCGCGGGCGTCCCGGTGGCCTATGTCGCGCGCCCTCGTTGGCCTGAGGCACCGGCTCTTGTGCAATGGCTGCAAGCGGTGGCAGCTGCGCGCGAGGTCCGAGCAGAATTACTGAATTCTGGCAATCTCTTGCCCACTCTGGACATGCTCTGGAGCAGCACCAAACACCCGCCGGTTGATCCTTGCGGCGTGGAGCAGGCGGTCGACCACCTCGCGGCCCGATTGGACTGAGCGGTCACAATCCGCGCCCAGCGTGAGGCGTCGGACCATAGCCGCCTCTTCTTTGCCACCACAATCCTTTGTATGATGTCGCGGGGAAAGAGAATACTCGACCACGCACATCGCCGAACATGGAATGGCGGTGGCATGGAAAGCAACACGACGCCAGACGTTGCGTGGAATCGAGGCTTGGGGAAACTGTGATTGGAAGTCTCGTTCCGGGAGCAGGTCTTGGAAGGATCTGTGCCCTGTCGTGCGCCTGTCTGCTGTCTAAGCCAGTGGCGCCATTGGCCGGCATTCGGCGAATCAGCGTCGACAAAGGCGTGGGTTCGTATCGCGCTTTTACCGGCAATCCGGCAGCCGGAGACCAAAACGGCTTACCCGATGTTTCCGTCCGCAACCACAGTGTTGGGGCGGTACTGACAGCGCATCGCGACCTGCCGGCATGGCGCAGCCGCCTCTATCAAGTCCAGGATGTGGCCCGGACTCCAAGAGCTGAAACCCCAACCCCACAAACCGCCTGCGACGACTCTACAATCCGGCTACGTTCCAAAATTGCCCAGCGCGGGCTTGATCGCACGAACCCACTGAACCATCAGAACCTGGGCACGTGTCATCTGTGCTCGTTCGCCAGGTTGAACGATCCCCACACGCCTGCGTCAATCGACCTATATCCAGGATCTGCCTCTCATTGCGCCCATGGGCCGCACAGCGGATGCGCCGTTCTGCAGGCACAGAAGCGACGCCCGAGGCGTAGCCATGCATCGTGGGAGAATACGATACGCAGACCGGGAGGGCCCGTGCGCCCGGGACAGTGGGCACACCTTCGATTCGATACTGCTCTGCGAACTTGGCCGGTTTGCGCAGGTCTGTCGATACACCACTCGCAGCCTTGTACTGAGGAGCTAGGGCATGAACTTTCGAAGTCTCGGCCAAAGTGGCCTTCGGGTTTCCCCTCTTTGCCTGGGCACCATGATGTTCGGCGGCCCGACGGATGAGGCCTGTGCCCGCGACATCGTGGCGGCAGCCGCCGCCGCCGGGGTCAATTTTATTGATACTGCTGATGTCTACAATGCGGGCCGTTCCGAACAAATCGTAGGTCGTGCGGTGGCGGGACGTCGGGATCACTGGATACTGGCGACCAAAGTGGCCAACGCCATGGGGGACGGCCCCCATCAGCGGGGACTCTCGCGCCGCTGGATCATGCAGGCGGTCGAAGACAGCCTTGCCCGGCTTGGAACCGACTACATCGACATCTACTACCTGCACAAGGAGGATTACGGCACGCCGCTGGAGGAAACCGTGCGGACCATGGCGGACCTGATACGCCAAGGCAAGATCCGCTATTTCGGCTTGTCCAACTTTCGTGGATGGCGGGTGGCGGCGGTGTGCGCATTGTGCGATCAGCTCGGTATTGCCCGCCCCGTGGTCAGCCAACCCTATTACAACGCTCTGAATCGAATGCCCGAGGTTGAACACCTTCCGGCCTGCCGCCACTTCGGTCTGGGCGTCGTTCCCTACAGTCCGCTTGCCCGCGGCGTGCTTACGGCCAAGTACGATGCCGATCGCCCCCCCGCCAAGGAGACCCGGGCAGGACGGGCCGATCCCCGCATGATGGAAACCGAGTGGCGCCCGGAATCTCTGGCCATAGCTCGAACTCTGGCGGCCCATGCCGAGCACAAGGGACACAGCCCGATCGGATTTGCGATCGGCTGGCTACTCTACAACCGGATCGTGACCTCAGTCCTGGCAGGACCCAGGACCCTTGCACACTGGGAGGGTTATGTCGCCGCACTGAGCTACCCGTTCGATGCCGATGATGAAACCCTGCTGAATTCCATCGTCCCAGCAGGTCATCCTTCCAGCTCTGGCTACAGCGACCCGGCCTATCCCATAGAGGGTCGTGAGGTCGGCTGATCCACCAGCTTTTCGCGTCAGACAAACCAAGATGCTGCGTCCAGAATAGTTCAGAGGCTCCTAAACCGCACCGATGTACTCTCCCCGGGCTGGATAATCGTTAGCGATGGCGAAATCAAGTGCCCCCACCAACTCGGCGAATACCGGACGGACGAAGGGCATGGTCTGAACCGATCCATAGTAGAGGGATTGATCGGGTTTCATGAGGAACACGCCAGGCTCGGAGAACAGGGCCGGCTCTTCGATACCGATGGATGTTACGCCCCGCGAGGTGGATATGTACAAGCCCCAGTCCCGCGCAACCTCCAACTGTAGATCGTAGCCGAACCGAAGATCCGGCGAGGCAACGTTGTCCGCCATTTGCTGCGCACGCTCGCGCCCGTCAGCGCTTACCGCGAGAACTTTGACACCACGCTCCGAGAATTTCGGCAGAAGCCGGGCCAGGTCCTTCAAGTATTTTGCGCAGACCGGACAATGCAAGCCCCGGTAAAACACGAGCATGGTGAACTGTTCGGCGCCATCAGCGGCGAGGTCAAACTCGCCGTGAGACAGCGTTTGAACGGTCAGACCCGGCGTTTTCTGGCGTGGCATCAGCATTGGATAGTCCCCTGGGAGTCGATGTGGTGTCAGCAGCGTGTCGAAAAAGCCTCACTCGGCACGATACGGCGTTGAAAACGCCCTCACAATGCTCATTTGCTGAGTGTAGACTGTACTTTCTCCGTCGTTTTCGCCTTGCCTCGCACTCGACCGAGACTCTTTCAACGCGCTACTGGGCCAGCCTTCGAGTTCGGCGATTGAGTGCGAATCTACACGGTACGCAAAGATACTATGCGTCCGCATTTGTTGACCTTAAGTCGGATCCATCGACGAAACCCTTGATCAACTGTCGGCACTGATCAAACGGTTCCACACCCATCCACAGGTCCACTTGATGGTATCCGCGGCGGCAACGATGCGGGATACATCCTCTCCACCTGGTGTGTTTCGGTGGCCGAAACTGAACTGGCCCGGGGCATACTGCTATAGACGGTGGCGCTCAGCTCACTGTGCGCAAAGCATCGATCTCCCCCGCCAACGAAGCCGGTATGCTAATCCCGTTTTGGAGCGTCTCGGCACGCACCGCGAAACGACGTTGCGACGGAAGCCGGGTGCCCTCTTGTGCCAGAATTCGCTCAAACAGGGCCTCGGCGTGCTGCAACTGGTTCCCCGCGTCCTCATCGGCAATACAGCGACTGGGATCGATCACGATCATGAACTCCCCACCCGGTGGTACACCGCTTTTATTTGTGTCCAGGGCCTGAGCCTCAAAGCTGAAGACGCTGCCGATCAGCGCGCCCGCCAGCAGTTCAACCATCAGGGCAATGGCCGCTCCTTTGTGCCCACCGAAGGGCAATTGCGCACCTTCAAGGGCCATGGCCGCATCGGTGGTGGGCGTGCCATCGGGCCCGATCGCCCATCCTTCGGGAATCGGCTTGCCGTCCCGCAGGTGAAGCTGGATCTCACCTCGTGCACTGGCGCTTGACGCCTGATCGAACACCATGGGCGGGTGACCGGCCCGAGGCCATCCGAAGGCCATCGGGTTGGTGCCGTAAAGAGGACGGGTTCCTCCAGCCGGCGCCACGAAACTGCTGGCACCCGTAAACGCGAACGCGACCAGACCCCATTCCGCCAACCGCTCGACTTCCGGCCAGAGCGCAGCGATGTGACAGACATTGGTCAGCGCCAATGCGGCAATGCCCTGAGACCGTGCACGTTCCGCGATGGGTTCGGCCCCCAACTTCAGGGCCAACGGCGCAAACCCCAATCCACCGTCGATCTTCAATACGCCCGGGGCCAGATCGGTAAACGTTGGTACCGCGCGCGGCCGGACGATTCCGCCCCGTATGGCGCGTACGTAAAACGGGATTCGGAACAGCCCGTGGGATGCACATCGGTCGCGCTCCGCCGCGGTTATGGTCTCGGCGATGGCTTCGGCTTGCGGCTCCGAACAGCCTTGGACGCACAGCACCTCAAAGGCCGTTGCGTACACTTCTTCCAGCGTCATGGAAACGCCATCGCTCATGATCAAACTCCTGTGGATCAGCGCCACCCGGTCGCGCAGTCGGAAAATGGGACGTTGATGTTCGAACCGGTGCTGGATCGCGCATGGGTCGACACCAGTTCAGCGTCCGTCTGGTTAGCTTAGGCAGTGCCGACCAACCGGGCAAACCAGCCGGAGGGATCTGAACCGCCGAACTCCCCGAAAACCGATTTGCGGCGTCTATACTTCAGTAGGGTAGCGTATAGCGACTCTCTGTCGGAACTCCGGCAAAAGGTTGCATGGGTCCACGATACAGAACTGGGAGTTCAATAATGGGTGACTGGCAGATAAGCGGCACATACGTTGAAGCATGCAATTGCGAGGCGGCCTGTCCCTGCATTTTTTTTTCGCCCCCCACCGAGGGGGAGTGCAAGGTCATTCTGGGCTGGCGAATCGAATCCGGTGACTATCGGGGTGTCGATGTCGCGGGTCTGAACACCGCGATGCTGGCCTATGCGCCTGGCAACATGAAAGACGGTAACTGGAAGGTTGCACTTTACCTGGATCAACGCGCCAGCGAGGCCCAGGCGGAGGGCCTGCAAGGTATATTTTCCGGCGCTGCGGGCGGCCACCTGGCCAGTTTGGGACCTTTGATCGGTGAGGTCATGGGGGCCCGGGCCGCGGACATTCGATTTGAGGGTGGAGGGAAACGCTTCAGTCTGTCGGTGGACGGCGCCGCTTCGGTCGAGATAGAAGCCATCGCGGGACAGGGCGGGGGCGCGGTCGACATCACGGGGCACCCCCTGGCGATTGCGCCCGGCCAGCCGGCTACGGTTGCCCGAAGCACCAGTCTAAGCATCGACGACCACGGTGTGCACTGCGAAATCGACGGCCGCAGCGGACTGTTCGCGCCATTTCAGTACCAGGGCTGAGGCATGGGCGCACTGCCGCTGCAGGCTCAGCGCCCGCTTGGTTTGATTGCCGGGATGCTGATCTGTACCGGGCTCGGCTGGTGGTTTCTGGCCTGGGCCGTGGCCGATATGAGCCGACCGTTTGCCCAGCTCATGATGCCCATGAGCGCGGCTTGGACGAGCGATAACTTGCTCGCCGCATTCATCATGTGGACGGTGATGATGGCGGCCATGATGTTGCCCTCATCCATGCCCATGATTCTGACCTTCGCAAGACTCGATCACCGGAACCGCACGCCAGGACGCAGCATTGTGTTCGCGTGCGCCTACCTGGTGCTCTGGACCTTGTTCAGCGTGGGGGCGGTCTTAACCCAGTGGGCGTTGCAGGCAAAGGGACTGACCTCGCCCATGATGGTCAGCGTAAGCCCTTGGCTGTCGGCAGCCCTGCTGGTGTCAGCCGGCGTGTTTCAGTTCACCCCGTTGAAACATGCATGTCTGCGCCGGTGCCGATCCCCCATGGGGTTTCTCATCACCGAGTGGCGTGAGGGCACAGTGGGTGCATGGCGCATGGGACTCAGGCATGGCAGCTACTGCCTCGGGTGCTGCTGGGCCCTCATGGCTCTGCTGTTTGTCGCCGGTGTGATGAACCTGCTCTGGGTCGGGGCGCTGACCGTTTTCGTGGCAGCGGAAAAGCTGCTGCCCTGGGGTCATCGGCTATCTCATGCAGCAGGCGTTGCGATGGTTGTCGCGGGCTGCTGGGTGGCCCTGCGCGTCGCAGTTTAGCGTGTGCACCGCGGGACCGTATCGCAGTAATCAGCTAAGCGGCGATCCAACCGGGAGGCTGTATCCGCCACCAAGGGCACGGCCAACATGGCGCCATGTGTTCCCTCGATAATCTCTACTTGCAGCCGCGAACCCACCACGCGGCCCCACCCGAATGTGGGATCCTCGGCAGCATCAAGCGTCGCCTGTTGCTGGAACAACAACACCCGCAACCCACTGGGTTCTGGTTCGTGTCCCCAGTAAGACCAGGTCCTGCGCACAAACGCATAGCTTTTGTCCCACAGCTCAGCCAAGGATTTGGTTTTGAGCGACTGCCAACCACGACCCAGTAAATCGAGTATTCGCTGGACGTAGCCTTTATTACCCTCAACGGCTGGATTGATGCTGTCGAACATGACCACCAGCGAGTCCGAATCATCCAGCTGCCGGGCCACCTCGAGGGCGAGTGCGCCACCGCTGGAGAACCCACACACCACATATGGGCCCTGGCCCTGTATCTGGGCGATCACCCGGCTCGCGTCCGCCGCAACTGCGGTGACGCCGTAAACCTTTGCACCGTCGGATTTCGGAAGCACCGCATACACCGGCGCATCGGAGTTCAGGTGTTTCGCCAAGCCGGCAAACTGATCCACATTGCCGCCTAAAGTCTGCATGCAGAACATGGGCGGGCGCCCGGTTCCCTCCTTAAGCACGGCGATGCGGGACTCTATGTCCGCAGACAGTCGTTCGGCGTGGGCGGCAGGTCCGGCAACAAACCAGACGCAGGCTATGAGTATCAAGATCGCCCTGATCAAGCGTCGAGACATTGGGCTTGGATGTTTGGGTCGGGCAACAGCCGCCGCACGGGGAAAGGCCATCCCCATTACCCGGGAGCCGATTCCGAATCCCGCACGGGAGCGTACCGAGCAGTGAATTGCGCCAAATAGCACTGTACGATTTCTGCCGTCTCGGCGACGTCAGGGTCCTGCATCATGGTTTCGTGGTCACCCTGAACCAACTCCAAGTCAATCCCAGCCTGCGCGACTTCCGCCCATCCCAGGCAGGCATCACCGGTGGCGTCGACCGAATGGCTCGATCGGATCAATAGAAAACGACGCTCATATGGTCCGGGCTGATAACCCGAGTAGGCCCAGAACCGCCGGAGAAACAAGACACCCCTGGCACGAATCGTTGCCGCCGGATAATCCCAGACCTTATGCAGGACCCGTCGGACCAGCGCAACTGAGCGTTTGGCAACGCCGGGGCTTCGCTGCACGTTTGCGCTATAGCTGTCGATCATGATCAAGGCCGTCTCGGAGTCCGCCAACAGTCGGGCAACCTCCATGGCAATGACACCGCCACTTGACCAACCGCACAAGAGATATGGCCCGGTGGGCTGAACTTTACGTATGGCGTCTGCGGCACGGCGGGCGATGCTGAGTACATCGAAATCGACCTTAGTGTTAGGGACAACGTCGGGCGAACGTATGCCCACGACTCGCTGATTTGGGCCTAGTGCACCAACCAGAGGCATGTAGTGAAAGACGTCACCCCCGAGCGTATGAAGGCAAAACAGGGGACAACCACCGTTGCCCTTCTGCAGATTGACTGCAACGTCAAGTTCATCCCAATCCTGTTGGTTTCGTATATGCTCGGCGATCTGCACAGGACTGCCGCAATCGAGCCAGAGTTGATCCAAAGGCAGGCGCACACCCAGGTGCTGGTGTATTCGGTGCGTCAGCTCTATGGCCAGCAGTGAGTTGCCACCCAGTGCGAAGAAATCTGCTGCCGGATCCAATGCGTCCAGATTTAAAACACCTTGCATGACGTCGACCACGCTGCGCAACACCATATCGGGTTCGCAGGACGGCAGGGTGGTCGCATCCGACGCGGCGGCCGCCAAGCCAGAAAGCGCGTCCCGATTGAGCTTCCCATTTGCGGTTCGGGGGAGTTCATCCAAGAGCACGAAGGTGTCGGGAATCATGTATGCAGGCAGCCGCTCGCGCAGGTGCCTACGCACCGCCGAAAGAACTGACGCACCCTTCCATCGCGGTTTAAAGACCAGGTAGGCCAATAATCGAGCCGTAGTCTTGCCCCGGTCTTCCAGACTGAGCGCACACGCGGCTACGGCCTCGTGCTCTGCCAGAACCGCCTCGACCTCACCCAGTTCGATCCTGAATCCCCTGAGTTTCACCTGCTGATCGATACGCCCAAGGAACTCGATACGCCCGTCAGGCAGATATCGTGCAAGGTCACCCGTTCGATACAAGCGTGCGTCCGGCACACCCCCGATTGGGTTGGGAACAAAACGCTCCGCCGTCAGATCCGGTCGATTGAGGTATCCGCGCGCCAACCCATCCCCGCCGATGTACAGCTCTCCATACACGCCTATAGGCACGGGTTCTCGGCATGCATCCAGGATGTAGGCGCGAGTGTGAGAAATCGGTCGACCGATCGGAATGGAAATGGAGGTGTCTGTCAAATCGTTCGGAATGGGGTAGCAACAGGAAAATGTGGTGCCTTCGGTCGGCCCGTATCCGTTGATCAATCTGGCTCCAGACAACTCCGACAACGCCCGCCGTACATGGGAGACTGAGAGAGGCTCGCCACCGATCAGTATCTGCGTCGCCTGCGCCAGCACCGCCGGGGCCTCAGCAACGATGACGTTGAAAAATGACGCTGTCAGCCAAAGCGTATTGATCGCTTCGCGCTCAATCAAAGCCTGCAACGAGTCCACGGTGGGCCTGATGTTCGGGTGTAATACACATCGCCCGCCGTTCAGCAAAGCACTCCACAATTCGAAAGTGGATGCGTCAAACGACGCCGGGGCCAGGTGCATCACCACCGTTGACGGTCCAAGCTCAACGTAGTCGGTGGATTGGGTCAGCCGCACCGCCCCCCGATGCGGGATCATGACGCCCTTTGGCTTGCCGGTGGAGCCGGAGGTGTACATGACGTAGACCAGATTGTCGGCACCCACACCACTGTCCAGCGGACCCTCCGGCAGCGGACCAGACCAGTCAAAGCCGTCAAGGTCCAACCGCGTCGCCTTCACCTCACTGAACAAGGCATCGAACCGACCCTGCAACACCAACACCGGCGCAGACGTGTCCTTCAACATGTACGCTAATCGCCACGGCGGATACTCCGGATCCAGCGGAACGTAAGCCCCCCCCGCCTTCAGGATCCCCAATATACCAACCACCATCTCCAACGACCGCTCAACGCAGATGCCCACCAATACCTCGGGGCCAACCCCCAATCCCCGAAGTCGATGCGCCAGCAACGTCGAACGACGATCCAACTCACCGTAACTCAGAGATTGTTCCTGGTAGATCAGCGCCACCGACTCCGGCGTGCGCTGCGCCTGCGCCGAGAACAAACCATGCACCGTCTGATCTCGCGGATAAGCCATTCCGGTGTCGTTCCACTCAACCAACAGCCGATGACGCTCCTCCTCGCCCAGCATCGGCAACTGCCAGATCGCCCGGCCCGCCCCCTCAACCACCGACTCAAGCAAACGCTCGTAGTGACCCCCCATCCGCTCGATCGTCGCGTGGTCAAACAGATCCGCGTCGTACTCAAACTCCAGGTCGAGCTGGTTCCCGTCCTCACCCACCGCGAGGGTTAGATCGAACTTCGAAGTGTTGTTGGACAGTTCCAGCTCGGACACGTCGAGGTCCAGCAGTGACAGTGGATTGTCAGCCCGCACCCGTTTCACCATCATCACTTGAACAATAGCTTGGTGACGCAAATCCCGACGGGGCGCCAATGCCTCAACCAGACGCTCGAACGGCAGCGCCTGATGGTCGTAGGCATCCAGGGCCATATCCCGCGTGCGATCCAACAACTCGAGAAAACTCGGCGAACCGCTCAAATCACCCCGCAGCACCAGGGTGTTGACAAAAAAACCAATCAGGCCCTCAAA
>Ga0316194_10003146_pt1 | contig 11518 bp, 11 predicted proteins | sample CroRivsedime1_MG_FD_204936 | JGI IMG/M metagenome (GOLD analysis project Ga0316194, IMG submission 204936) | Coastal sediment microbial communities from Maine, United States - Cross River sediment 1 | ecosystem: Environmental > Aquatic > Marine > Coastal > Sediment | place: USA: Maine... | reverse complement strand
GTGGCGCGCTCGCCGAGATCATCGTAATTGAGCATGAAGCGTTCGCCGCTACCGTCGAGCAAATGCCCACCGGCGCCGCGCAACCCTTCTTCAAGCACCGTACCGGTCATGCGCGTATCCCGACCGGCAAGCAACCCGGTGGGATGAAACTGCACCATTTCCATATCGCGCAATCCCAGTCCCAGGCGCAGGGCCATCGCCAGGCCATCCATCGACTTGTCACCAGACGGGGTATGGTAACGATACATGGTCGGTCCACCGCCGGTTGCCATCAGTACCGTTTTTGCCCGAACCACGCGGAACTCGCCACTGCGCATGTCGACCAGCAATACGCCGGCAAGCTCCTCACCATCGCACGACGGCAACAGCGCGAGCGCTCGATGCTCTTCCATCATATTCACCGGCAGTGCACGCACCTGCTCCATCAAACGGCTGATGATTTCGATACCCGTGAGGTCACCCTTGTGCACGGTGCGATCGAATGTCTGGCCGGCAAAAGCCTTGTGATGCAGCGAACCATCGTCGTTACGATCGAAGAAACAGCCCAGCTCATTTTCCAGTTCCTGCACCCGCGTGACCGCGGTCTGACACAGGCGCATCGCCATATCCTGATCCGGCAGCCACTTGCCACCATTGATGGTATCCATGAAATGGCGTTCCACCGAGTCACCGGGCGACAGGGCAACGTTGTAGCCGCCCTGAACCATGCGCGTACAACCACTTTTACCAAGCAAACCCTTGACCGCAATAGTGATATGGAGGTCTGGGTTTGCCTGGCTCGCGTGCAAAGCCGCGAACAGGCCGGCGCCTCCGCTGCCGAGGATTAATACATCAGTTTTCAGCGTTTCGAATTTCATTAAAAGGCCCGTAACAAAAAGCCGCAGGCGACGAAGAAACCGCCAGCCAGCGCCATTGCCGCATAGTTCTTGTGCGAATTACTCCACGGCAGATTTTCCAGCGCGAGCAGACGCAGGCCACCGAACAAATGGATTGCCAGCAAAAAAACCAGTCCGGTCTCGGCAAACTTCACCAACGGCAACGCACTCCAGTGCAGGAACTGATCAAGTTCTGCATTGCCTTCGAGCGCAAGCGCGAGAACGTAGAAATGAAATGGCAGAAACAGCGCGAGTCCGAGACCGGACAGGCGATGCAACAGGAAAGCGAGGTAAAGAGGCTGCTGGCGATGCGGCTTCATGACAACACCACGGCGGCGACGGCACGCAGGCCGGCCGTTAACAGACCGGCAAAGAAGATCCAGCTGATAACCGCCAGCCCAATGCCTCGCAGCGACAACCACTCGCGCAGAATGTTACGCAGGCCGATCGCGGCATGAACCGATACCGCGATAACAAACAGTCCATAGTTTGCGCCCCAGAAGAAGCTACCGCGGGTTCGCTCGAGGATCTCCGCGGCATCGATGCCCCCCTGGATGGCGTAAATCATCACGCCGAGATGGATCAATACCAGCGGCGCCATGATCGCGGCGCTCGCACGTTGCGCCAGATAAAGTCGCACCTCAAGCATCGCGCTTGGTTCCCTGCTTCGGTAATTCTCCCCTTACATAGGCCTTTGCCACCATACGCTTGAGACCCGCGATCGATGCCGTGGGATTCAATTCATTAGGACAATAAGTCGCACAGCCCTGCTGCGAATGACACTGATGGCAGCCGGCGTCACCGGCAACCGCCGTCAGTCGCTCTGCGGAGGCTCTGTCACGTTCATCATTTTGCAGGCTCCAGGCGCGGTTGAGTGCGGCCGGTCCGAGATAGTCACGATTCCAGTTAACCACATCGCAGGAGGCATAACAGATTGCGCAATTGATGCACTCGGTGGCCGCATCCGCAACTCGACGCTGAGGTGAATTCGGTGATAGTGTCGAGACGGGATCATGTCGAGTAGTCGAACCCTGAAAATAGCCTTTCGAGTCCGTCCACTTTTCAAAAAACTCACTCATATCGCAGGCAAGGTCCTTGATCAAAGGCAGGTTGCCCAGCGGCTCGATGGTGAGCTGGTTGTCACGCATCACCTTGTTGACGTGCGTGCGGCAGGTCCAGCGTGGAATGCCGTTGACCATCATCGCACAGGAACCGCACATGCCAACCCGACAGGCAAAGCGGTAACTGAGGCCGGCATCGAGATGACGTTGAATCCAGGTGACCACATCCAGAATCGTCTGGCTCGATTGCTGAGGCACCTGGAATTCCTCAAAGTGTCCGCCCGCCGGCGTACCACGCCATACGCGAACAGCAATCGGAGCCGAGTTTGCATCAATAGAAAGTGACATCCGCTTATAATATTACTTAACTAATTTTTATGAAAACTAAATTAATTTAATATAAACTTCACTTTTATTAAATCTATAACGTATTTTGAACTTACGCCAACTACGTACCCTGAGCACCATTCTGGACCGAGGCAGCTTTGCCGCGGCAGCCGATCACATTGGGTTGAGCCATGCAGCCGTGAGCGTACAGATGAATCAGCTTGAAACGACGCTCGCAGCCGAGTTGTTCGATCGCAGCAGTCGCCCGGTCGCACTAACCGCGGATGGCGTGCGCATTGCACAACTGGCCGGCGAAGTGCTCGACAAGATCGACAACCTGAAGCTCGAGGCCAGCGGCAGCAAAACTTCAGGCGCGGTTTCCATCGGCTTCATACCTACCTGCGTACACCACCTGTTACCGAGGGTGCTGGATGCTATCCGCAAGACCTTTCCTGATTTACAGGTTAGCGTTAAATCCGACCTGTCCAGTGAACTCGCAGCCGCGGTAGTCCGCCGTGAACTGGATTTCGCACTGGTCACTACCCCGGTTGCCGAAATCCCGGAACTGGACATCACGCCGATTGCGTCTGAACCTTTTTACGTGATCGGACCGACTGGAACTAAAGTCGATAGCGACGTCAGTATGCTGCGTTCGCTACCTTATATCGCCTTCAACAAGCGTACCTGGGTTGGCCAACACATCGCCGCCAAGCTGCAACAACGCGGCATTCACATTCAGGCCACGATTGAGATCGACTCGCTAGAAGCCATCGAAAACCTGGTCGCAGACGGCTTCGGTGTATCCATCGTACCGTTGCGACTGCATGCAGAGGCCGCTTCCAGTAAACTCGTGCGGATCCCCTTTGGCAACCCGGTAGATACCCGTCAGCTGACGCTTATTCGCCATCTCGGCAAGTCACAATCGCGACTCGACAGTGCCATCAAAAGCATTTTTGTCGATTTACCCAATCCCTGAAAATATCTGAATTTCTATACTGCACGGGCGATCCTGCACGGCCTGAATCAAGTGACCCAGGTCTCAGTCCGGTAAAAATTATCGATGTGCAATCAAAACGTGGCCCGGCACACAGAATTCATCCATTCGCCAGCTAGAATATTCCCCGTACAGAAATATCTGTGCAGCAGGATAAAAGGGGAAATCGATGAGCAAGGATTCGAATCACGACGGATTGAACCAAAGCGATAACACAGATACCGATCTATCAATGACCTATACCCAGATTGCCAGCTGCGTCATTGGTGGCGAATTTATCGAGCATCGTCGCCAAAGCTTGCGCGCCAGGCTCGAACGCGAGCACTACGAACGCACCAGGCTTCGCCAGCAATCATTCACCAGGACCTTCCGCAGCCTGTTCGGCCTGACCTGAAACCGCGGCCACACGACCCCTGCAAAACTCATTTCTCTGTAGACAGCCGCTAACGCCTGTCCAGCTTGACTGTGCCTGACGATAATGGAAAGATGCCGGGGATAATCAACAAGGTTTAACCGGCTGATATTGACTTCGCCTTCAGGCGAGCCTGACCATATCAGAACAACACAACGATAACCCGGGGCCATTTCGCCGGGGCTATATTACTAACCAAAACACTGGACCTCGCCATGCCTGGTAATCTGACAATGGAAGCCCTCAAGGAAAAGGTGGCTTCAGGACAAATCGATACCGTTATAACCGCCTTTGCCGACATGCAGGGACGTCTCATGGGCAAACGCTTTCACGCAGAATTCTTTCTCGAAAGTGCCTGGGAAGAAACGCATTGCTGTAATTACCTGGTGGCGACAGACATGGAAATGTTTACCGTTGACGGATACTCCTCGACAAGCTGGTCAGCCGGTTACGGCGACTACATCATGCGCCCCGACATGACTACCCTGCGCCTGCTGCCATGGCTCGAAGGAACCGCGATGGTGTTATGCGATCTTTTCGATCACCATACCCACGCGGAGGTGCCGCACTCACCGCGAGCCATATTGAAACAGCAGATCACTCGTCTGCAGGCCATGGGCCTGAAATCAATGGTGGCGACCGAACTCGAGTTTTTTGTGTTCCGCGAAAGCTTCGAAGAACTGCGCGACAAGTCCTATCGTGACATGACCACTATCAGCGCCTACAACGAGGACTACCACATTTTCCAGACGACCAAGGAAGAAGGCCTGATGCGCCAGATTCGCAACGGCCTGCAGGGTGCCGGCGTGCGCGTGGAAAACACCAAGGGAGAGGCCGATCCGGGGCAGGCCGAGGTCAACGTCTGTTACAGCGACGCGCTGGAAATGGCGGACAATCACTGCCTGGTGAAGAATGCCGTCAAGGAGATCGCGTTCCTGAACGATCGCGCGGTCACCTTCCTCGCCAAGTGGAGTCACGACGCCGCGGGTTCTTCCAGTCACATTCACCAGTCGCTGGTGTCCGCCAACGGTGACGCGGTGTTTTTCGATAGTGACAGCGAATACGGCATGTCGACAACGATGCGCCACTACCTCGCCGGCCTGCTCAAGCACGCCAGCGATAACACTTATTTCCTGGCGCCTTACATCAATTCCTACAAGCGTTTTGTGGCAGGCACTTTTGCTCCGACCAAGGCTATCTGGTCGCTGGATAATCGCACTGCGGGCTATCGCGTGGTGGCCGATGGCACTCGCAATGTACGCGTCGAATGCCGTGTCGGCGGCAGCGACCTGAACCCTTACCTCGCGATCGCCGCGCAAATTGCCGCCGGCATTGCCGGAATCGAAGGCAAGCTGGAACTGGAAAACGAGTTCAAGGGTGATGCTTACCAGGCACGCAAGGCGCGCGAAATCCCCAACAGCCTGGCCACGGCAACGCTGGCACTGAAGAAGTCGACCATGTTGCGCGATGCGATGGGGTCAGACGTCATCGATCATTACGTGCGCGCCGCTGAGTGGGAGCAGGAAGATTTTGCCAGTAAAGTAACCGAATACGAGGTCAATCGCGGTTTTGAACGCGCCTAGGCCCACACCATCAATATCAGACAACAATCATCTAACGAGATAACACCATGCAACTAACTGGAAACTGGTCCTACCCGACCTCAATACGATTCGGCGCCGGCCGCATCAGTGAAATTGCCGACGCCTGTAGCGTGGCCGGAATGAGCAAGCCGCTGCTGGTCACCGACCGTGGCCTGGCCAATTTGCCGATTACCCAGAACACACTTGACCTGCTCGAGCAGTCCGGCCTCGGGCGCGCGATGTTTTCCGAAGTCGACCCCAATCCCAATGAAAAAAACCTGGCCGCTGGGCTCGCGGCTTACCAGGCCGGCGGACACGACGGGGTGATTGCTTTCGGCGGTGGTTCCGGGCTTGATCTCGGCAAGGTCGTCGCTTTCATGTGCGGTCAGACCCGCCCGGTGTGGGACTATGAAGATGTCGGTGACTGGTGGACCCGTGCCGATGCGGACAAGATCGCACCGATTATCTGCGTTCCGACCACCGCTGGCACCGGCTCCGAAGTCGGTCGTGCCGGTGTGCTGTCGAATTCAGTCACCCATGAAAAGAAGATTATTTTCCATCCAAAGATTCTCGCCGCTGTGGTCATCTGCGATCCGGAACTGACGGTCGGTATGCCGAAGATGATTACCGCCGGCACCGGCATGGACGCATTCGCCCACTGCCTGGAAGCCTATTGCTCCCCTCATTACCATCCGATGAGCCAGGGGATCGCGGTTGAAGGTATGCGCCTGGTCAAGGAAAACCTGCCGCGAGCCTTTGCCGATGGCAACGACCTCGAGGCACGCGCGCACATGATGTCAGCCGCGGCGATGGGCGCCACCGCCTTTATGAAAGGCCTTGGTGCGATCCACGCACTGTCACATCCGATCGGCGCGTTTTACAACAGCCATCACGGCACCACCAACGCGGTGGTCATGGCGCCTGTGTTGACGTTCAACCGTGCGGCAATCGAGACTCGCATTGAGGCACTGGCCGCCTACCTCGGTATTTCGGGTGGTTTCGATGGTTTCTACAACTACGTGAACGAGTTGAATGCATCGCTTGGCATTCCCGCCAATCTGACCGAGCTCGGTGTTACCGACCCCGATCTGGACTGGCTGGTGGCATCTGCACTCAAAGACCCGAGTGTGGGCGGCAACCCGGTCGAAATGACCGAAGCCAACACGCGCGCGTTGTTTGAGGCCTGTTTGTAGCTAGCTTCCTGCTCGGGGTCAGATCCCGGTTTCCCGTTTCCTGGTCGGGAGAAGGTGGATGATTGGGGGTTGTTTTGCGAAGTAAACCGCAGGCGGCGAAGCCGCCGGGGCATTCGCGAAACAATCCCCAATCATCCGACCGTAGTCGGACTCTGGATGCATCAATGTTTTGGCTTAAGTAAGGCCATTGGAGTCAGACACAGGTTTCCGCCGAGGTGTTCGAGCATCGCAACACTCAAACCGGAAACTGAGCTCTGCCCCCTTCGAAGCGCATTTCAAGTCAAACTAATTTGTCGCGCGGGGTCTCGCCGGCAAAGAAGGCGTCGATGTTTTCAACCACGCGCATACCCATCGCCTTGCGGGTTTCCATAGTCGCGCTCCCGAGATGCGGCAACAACACCACGTTTTCCATCGCCACCAGGTCGGCCGATATCGCGGGTTCTTTCTCGAACACGTCGAGTCCTGCGCCGGCGATCTCGCCATTGGCGAGCGCCTTCACCAAGGCAGCTTCATCGATAACATCACCACGGGCACTATTGATCAGGAAAGCGCTCGGCTTCATCGCCGCCAGCGCATCAGTGCTGATCAGGTGATAGGTATCCTTGCCACCCGGGCAATGCAGCGATACAAAATCGGCCTGCGCGAACACTTCCTCGGGTGAGGCACATTGCGTGGCATTCAGGTCGGCAATGTCTTCGGGCTTCGGTGGAAAAGGATCATGAAATATGATCTTCATGTTAAATCCATGCGCGGCACGGGCAGCGACAGCGCGCGCAATACGCCCCATGCCGATCAAACCCAGGGTTTTACCGGTAACGCTGGTGCCCATCATGTGCGTCGGGCGCCAACCGGTCCACTCCCCGCTACGCAAATGGCGCTCACCTTCGCCGGCACGACGGGCAACGGCTAACAACAAGGTCATCGCCAGATCAGCGGTGCAGTCAGTCAGAACTTCAGGGGTGTTGGTGACCGTCAGGCCTGCGGCCTTTGCGGCATCGAGATCGATGTGGTTGAAACCCACACCATTACTGCCAAGGATCCTGGCGCGAATGCCATCAACCCCGAGCACTTCAGCATCCACCTTGTCGCTGACCGTCGGCAGCACGGCATCGGCTGAACGCAAAGCATCCTGCAGTTCCGCCACCGACATCGGATGATCGTCTTCATTGAGTTGCGTATCGTAGCGCTCGGTCAACACGGCTTCTACATCGGGGTGCCAACGGCGGGTAACTATGACCTTGGGCCTGGACATATGGGGATCTCCTTAAAAATCAATAGAAAATGGAAATACGGGAACCGGAGCAGTGTAAATCCCGGTAAAAAAATAAACTATCGGAAAAGCGCCATCACGATTACCCATCAGCTGATGAATCCTCCTGCTGATGACGGAACGAGGCGACGTGCATCAAGGATGCCCTGAGCACCCGCGTGGCGACCAGGACTTCCAGCAGAAACGATATGAAGGCCAGGCTCAGGATAATCATACAAACAATAAAAAGGCCGGCGATCACGCTGGAGACATTGAGCTGCAACAGGCTGCCGAGGAACAGGGTAACCACCACCAGGCAAACCAGGATCGCGCTCAACACCGCCATGCTGATGGCGATATGATTCAACTGCATGCGCCGCAGCAGATTTGCCATCTCGCGTTGCAGGATTTGCCGATGCCGGGACGAGCGGACTTCAGCCTCCGTTGCCTGCAGCGATCGCGAGCGATCGATAGTACGCCCCAGACGGCTGGTCAATACCATCAGCAGCCCGGAAATCCCGGCCAGCAGGAAAACCGGTGCCACGGCGACATCGATTACGCTGGCGACGGTGTCAATATTCCATTCGAGGCCTTCCATTATTAGCCTCCACCTTCCACCAGTTCCGGATATCCGAACAACGACACCGCGCCACCGGTGTGCAGGAATACCACATGCTGGTCAGCGCCGAAATCACCACGTCGCAACATGGCGAGTAACACGGCAAAGGTCTTGCCCGAGTAGGTCGGGTCGAGCAATATGCCCTCGCTGCGCGCCATGTACTTGATCGCGGCGACGGTATCGTCATTCGGCAGTCCGTAGCCTGGCGCCAATTGACTGTCATCGCAGATAATTTCACTGTCGGGAATATGAATATCGCAACCGATGGTGTCGATCACCGAATTGAGCTTGTTGCTCACCCGCTGCGTTTGACTTGCCGCATCGCGGCGCACACAAACGCCGTGCACCGGGACGTCACTGCCACAGGCACGCACCCCGAGCAGAAACCCGCTATGAGTCGATGCCGAACCGGTTGGCACAATAAAGCGCGCGGGCTCGATCTGTCTCTCCTGCAACTGGCCCATCAGTTCTTCAGCACCCTCGACATAACCCAGCGCACCATAGGGCGTGTGTGCATTTGACAGTGGAATCACGAAAGCCTTGCGCCCTTCCTGCGCCAGTTCAGCGGCACGCACTTCCAGTGCCGCATCGGCACCTCCCTCATCCTCGCCCACCGGGTAATAGTGAATCTGAGCCCCCATCAGGCGCACCAGGTAGGGGTTTCCGGAATTGTGATACTCGGGCTGGTCGCGATCGACGCGATGCTCGAGCTGCACCTCCACGTCGAGGCCCAGCTTACGCGCCGCGGCCACGGTGGTACGCACATGGTTGGACTGCACCGCGCCCGTGGTAAGCAGTATATCGGCGCCCTGCTGCAGCGCCTGGCCGATGTAGAAATCAAGCTGGCGGGTCTTGTTGCCGCCGAAAGCAAGCCCCGTGCAGTCATCGCGCTTGATCCACACATTGCTGCCGAACTCGGCGCTGGTGTTGTTGAGCAACTCCAGTGGTGTTGGCGTATGTCCGAGGTGGACACGGGGGAAATCTTTAATCAACGATGCCACAGGTAAACCTCTCGACTAGCTCAAAACCTTGATCAATACGACCCCGCAACACACCAGGCTCGCCGCGATAATACGTTGCCGCCCAAAGGGTTCGTGAAACAGCAAACTACCGATCAGGGCGGCAAATATAACACTGGTTTCACGCAATGACGAAACCATCGCCATCGGCGCCACACTCATTGCATAAATCACCATCGAGTAGGCACCGGCTGCCGCCAGCGCACCGACACAGATCTTGCCCGGTTTTGCCTGCATGTAGCTAAACCAGCCGTTGCGGTCTTTTACCAGTAACCACAAACCGATGGGGATCGGCTCGAGTACGAACAGCCACAGGATGTAGCTGAAGGGATTGCCGGCGGCTCGCACGCCGATACCGTCAGCCACCGTATAGGCCGCAATCATCACCGAAGTGGCCAGACCCCAGCGCAGCGCCAATGGCGGAATTTTGCCGATCGCGCCGCCGGTGAAAGTGATACTGATCAAACCCAGACTGACCAGGCCGATACCCAGTATCGAACCGAGCGGCAGATATTCACCCGCGAACAACGCAGCCCCTATGACCACCAGCACGGGTGCCAGTCCACGGAACAATGGATACACCTGCGACAGGTCACCACTGCGATACGTCTTTGACAGAGCCACGTAATAAACCGTGTGGATCACGGTCGACGCCAGCAGCAGCGTCCAGCTGGCGGCCAGGGGTAGCGGAAAATAAAACAGCAACGGTAGGCAACAAAGCGCACTGACCAGACGATAAGAGGCGATGCTGTACTGCGCTGCACCGCCCGACTTGGCCATCGCGTTCCAGCTGGCGTGCAACAGAGCAGCCAGCAGAACCAGGGCGACGATGAATGGGGACATCGCCGCTACACCGGAGTTATTGCCTTAACAACCTGCTTCAGGTAGCAGCCTCGGCTTCAGCTTCCAGGCGATTATTCTCATGCATGCGACGGCGTTGTGAGACGACGATAAAGATCAGCACCAGGACCGCCGGAAGGTAGAACACTTCCTTTGGCATGCGCTCCGCCGGCTTCCACACCGCGGCGATTTGCACCGGTTCATCGCCGTAGTAATCAAAGGCTTTGCCGAGAGTCTCGAAGTAGGCCGTGCCCGGGAAGGGCTCGTCGATTAGCGCCTTGTCCCCGTCTATATTAACCGTCAACCCGGCGTCGCCGAGCCGCGTAGCCGCATCGGCACCAGCCGCGAGGTTGACCAATATCGTTGTCTGTTCAATCTCACCGCTATCGAAGTCCGGACCGCTGACGATCAGCGTCAACACCGAATCCACTTCCATACCGTCGACTATCTGATGCACCGCTGCCGGAGCAGAGACGTCGTAAGGCGGTGAAACCTGGTCCAGCCAGTAACCCGGTCGAAACAGCGTGAACGCGATCAGTAACAGCAATACGGTTTCGTAAACTCTATTTTTGGCAAACATGAATCCCTGGGTGGCGGATGCGAATAGCATCATCGCCACCACTGCGACCCCGAACACGAAAAAGGCTTTTACGACCCCCACGTTGATCAGCAGTAACTCGGTGTTAAAGATGAACAGGAACGGCAACAGCGCGGTCCGAATATCGTAGGCGAATCCCTGGATACCGGTCTTGATAGGATCACCGCCCGAAATCGCCGCCGCTGCGAAGGCGGCCAGACCCACCGGTGGCGTATCGTCCGCGAGGATGCCGAAGTAAAACACGAACAGGTGTACCGCAATCAACGGTACGATCAGGCCGCTCTTGGCACCGAGCGTCAGGATGACCGGCGCCATCAACGACGAAACCACGATGTAGTTGGCCGTGGTCGGTAAGCCCATACCGAGGATCAGGCTCATCACCGCGACCAGTATCAGCATGATGATCAAGTTACCACCCGACAGGAACTCGACGAATTCGCCGACTACCTGGTGTGCACCGGTGAGCGAGATGGTACCGACGATAATGCCGGCCGCGCCGGTGGCTACGGCGATGCTGATCATGTTACGTGAACCGGCGACCATGCCCTCGATCCAGAGGGCGACGCCATGCTTGAACGCAGCGCCGTATTGGCCGGTGCCGCGGAAAAAGGCCTTGAGCGCATCCTGGGTGAGAATGACGATGATCATCGCGACCGTGGCCCATAGCGCGGACAGCGCCGGCGACAGGCGCTCGACAATGATGCACCAGATCAGGATTACGATCGGCAGAATAAAGTACAACCCGGTA
>Ga0316194_10003145_pt1 | contig 11519 bp, 8 predicted proteins | sample CroRivsedime1_MG_FD_204936 | JGI IMG/M metagenome (GOLD analysis project Ga0316194, IMG submission 204936) | Coastal sediment microbial communities from Maine, United States - Cross River sediment 1 | ecosystem: Environmental > Aquatic > Marine > Coastal > Sediment | place: USA: Maine... | reverse complement strand
ATTTCAGCATGGTCGCCCATATATTGGTCCGCAAATTTTGCATGGGTAGTGGCGACCTGGACACCGATTATTTTGCCTTTGAATGCCTTGAAGATGGCATCCAGCGCAGCTTGTTCAGTGGGACTGATATCATCTATTGTCAATTGCTTTAAATCTGAACGGAAGTTGGCAAGGGGGTGGTCTTTGCGCACCACAAATACATTGGGCGTACCGGCATAATTGCGCGAGAATTTCACCAACTTCTTGCGATCTTCCGTGATCGACATGGCTGCCATGATGGCGTCATATTTACCGGCATTCAGTCCCTTAATGATGCCGCGCCATTTTTGGGGTATGATCTCGCAGGCAGCATTCATGCGCGTGCAAAGGTCTTGGGCCAATTCGATTTCGAATCCCACGAGATTGCCAGAGGCGTCTGTATCGTTCCAGGGTGGGTAGGCACCCTCGGTCGCTATTTTGATCTTTTGCCAATCCCCGGCGCCAACCTGAATGACGAGAGTTACCAATAAGAGCGGCACAAACAATAGTATTTTCATGCGTTTCATTATTCTTCGCTATTTCAGAGCACCGCTGAGAAATTGCCGGAAGCGCTCGGACGCCGGATTTTCGAAAACCTGCTCAGGGGCCCCATCTTCCTCAACGAGTCCTTGGTGTAAAAAAAGCACCCGGCTGGAAACTTCGCGTGCAAATCCCATTTCGTGGGTAACAACCAGCATGGTACGCCCTTCCTCGGCCAGACTCTGCATAACTTTCAGCACCTCACCGACAAGCTCCGGGTCAAGGGCTGAGGTGGGCTCATCGAACATTAACATATCCGGCTCCATGGCCAGTCCTCTCGCAATCGCCGCCCGTTGTTGCTGACCTCCCGATAGCTGTGCCGGGTAGTAGTTCCGATGGTCGTACATGCCGACGCGCTGCAATATGGCCTCCGCCTTTTCTTTGGCTTCCGTTTTGGGTATTTTTAAGACTTGAACGGGGGCCTCCGTAACATTTTGCGAAACTGTCATGTGTGCCCACAGATTGAATTGCTGAAACACCATTGCCAATTTGGATCGGATACGTTCGACCTGTTTTCGATCTTCAGCAACGCGTTCTCCCGTGCGTTTTTCGCTCATTTTGATCAGTTCACCACGAAAATAGACTTTTCCGGAGGTGGGTGTTTCTAAAAGATTGATGCATCGCAGTAACGTGCTCTTGCCGGAACCACTGCTCCCCAGAATGGATATTACATTATGGTCGTAAGCCTCGAGGGAAATACCCCTTAGAACTTTTATATTACCGAAGCTTTTATGGATGTCTTCAACTTTAAGTGCGGGTTCGGGTTCAGCCATGCATTCCATATCCTTTCTTCCTGCCCGTCTTTGATCCGAACCCTGCTGCAGTCAGCTCGAAGCTGACCTGCGAGGGCGTGAGACAGCCGAACACTAAGGCTTACCGGAGCTCGCGGCAGGTTTTTTTACGGGTCAGGTTATATATTATATGGTTTCTCCTATCCTTCATCCTTAGCGGAACAGGAGGGCTAAATCCAAAAAAGGTGTGACTCGAAAAAAGGCGATAGGTTACTTGGCAACCAAGTAAGATATCTTTCCAAGAACCTATAGTAAATATTAAAATAGAATGCAAGCCGTAAATTTTTAAAGAGAAGAAGGGCAGGGAGCAATTCCTCATTATTGACATATATTCCCCAATGAGCTATCACTCATGCCACCTTTAACAGATATAATTAGCAAGTCTTAATCAAAGAATCTGTCGAGGATGAAGACGTTACCCTTACAGGCGGTATACCGGCAAACATTAAAAAAATTGAAATTGAATGGCTCAATAGTGAACACCCCTAAGGAGGTTGGAAATGAATGTGGTACGAAAAATGCTTAAACCGATGAGTATGTCTCTTGCTGTCATCATGTTTCTGATTAGTGCTCCGGTTCAATCTGTTCCAGCGGCCATGATTGACACCGAAACGATTATGGACTCGGCGCGCGGCCGGGAGGCTCGGGAATATCTCCACCAATTGATGGCTCGCAAAGATATGCAGGCTGCCATTGTTGCCCAAGGTATTGATCCCGGTGAGGCTTGGTCACGGATAAACAGTCTGTCCGATAATGAGGTCATCAGAATTGCCGATCAAATCGACCAGCTACCGGCAGGCGGGGGTCTGGCCGAGTTTCTTCTTATCATTATTCTTGCCGGATTTATCGTGTTGGTAATCTTAGATTTAACCGGCGTTACGGATGTTTTTCCGTTTATAAAGTCACAGCGATAAGCCGCCGTATTTCCTCTATAATTCCCCAGAGCCATACTTTAATCAGCTAAAGTTGCCAGGCGGGTTGGCGTCTTAACCGCCGCAGGCGCATTAAAAAAACCATGAAACGGGTGAGTCAAAAAGTCAATCAGATCATCAACATCCCCTTTTAACCCAGCTTTGTATGAAGTGTCTGTTGAAAAAGTAATGGGATCAAATCTTGATTTGTGACTATGAAAGATCGGTCAATCAATGATCAAGATTTGACACCATATTTTCTCGATTCGTGAATGAAAGGTCTCCTGTTTAAACTCCAGCATGCGCCTCTCCCTTTCAGGCAGGTCCGCCGAATCCGGTGCGCAGCAGGGAATCTCGGCTGATCATACCCTTGAATCGTCTGTCGTTGTCGACCACGGGCAAGCGTTTGAGCCCCTTGTCGATCATCAGGGCGATGGCCTCTTCAATCAGCATTTCTTCCCGCGCGGTGATCAGTTCGGTGGTCATGGCCACACCGGCGGTTGTTTGAGCTAGACACTGTTGCAGGTCTCCCGCCCGGCAAGCCTCCTGCTTGAAGGGGTTTTTGACTTTGGCCAGCAGATGCCAAATACCCTCTTGCTCCGGCTTGAAGTAGCGCAGCAAATCACGATCCGAGATCAACCCCAGCAGCATTCCCTCGTCATCGACCACGGCCACCCGTTGGATATCGTTGTCATCGATAAGCCGGATCACCTCATTGAGGGGAGTTTCCGGCGAGACGGCGTGCACATCCCGACGCAGAATGTCCCCCACCCGTTTTAATTGCTCCACTTCGATTTGTTGCGCCTTAAAGGCGTTCCAGTCGGGCGCCTCGCGCATAACCGTGCGGAAGATATCCAGCCGTGAGAGCATGCCCGTCAGTCCTCCGGTTTCATCCACCACCGGCAGGCGCTTGACACCCTTGGTCAGCATCAGTTCAACGGCCTCGGACAACGGCCGGTCTGCGGCGATCATGAGCGCCGGGGTCGTCATGACCTCGGTGGCCTTCCGGGAGGCCAGCTGATTCAAAACGGATTCCAGGCGGTTCTGATCGGATTCCGAAAGCAGCCCCAAGCGCAGGGGCAACCCACCTTTCCTGATTAAATCCCCCTGGGTGATCACGCCTACGGGCCGTCTTTGTTTATCGACCACGGGCAGCCCCGTGAAAATCGAGGACAGCAGCAGACGGGCCGCATCGTTCAATGGCGTGCCGGCAGATACGCTTTCAGGGCCGGGCGTCATGACATCGCGGACCATGAGCTGCCTGGGGAAAAAGGCGTTGCGCGTCCGATGACTGAGCACGTTCAGATCGTGCAGGGCCACGATGCCTTCTGTGACAATCCCGTTCAGGCCGCTGAGCACACGTTCGGTTTCCGCTGCAGGAAGGACGATGTAGATCCGGACCGGCATGTTGAAAGAAAGGATGACGATTCGTCCGGTCGCCACTTCGCCGCTTTCGTAACAGCCGGCTACTCCCCGCGTGACAATGCAGCGGGCGGCAATCTTCAAATCCTTGATGTACTGCATAACCGCATCGGCCACCGGCTTTTTCCGGTAACGCGCCTCTTCGCTGGTGAAAATTTCGATCGCTTTGTAATTTAACATCACCCCCCTCCCCTCTATTTTAAGCCGCCCAACCACAGTCCCATGAAGGTCAGCGCAAGGCCGCCAAGGTTGTTGACCAGGATATTCACATCACGACCAGCATTTTTTTCAGGATCGGCTGCTACGCTCGTCCCAACAACGTCAGATTAAAAAAGATAGGAAGTTGCTTTTTCAAAGCGGATGATTAGAAATAGTCTAATTGTGTACCGGCTTGAGCTACAACCCAACATATTGAAGCGGCCATTGACGCAAGCAATTTCCATCTGGATAACCAAGGCAGGTTTTGTTGTCAAGATTAATTTTTTGCGCCGGGATTGCATTTTCAGGTCGATTTAAGCATAGCTCACCGGTTTGCCCGCTGATGGATATTTTTAAAGGTAGGTTTCAATCGGAAAATCACTATCGATCAGGTAATCATCCGCGCTGGACGATGAGGATTCATCATAAATTTTTTGAATTAAAGGTGCCCAATTTTTTCGAAACGCCTGAGGGGATATATCTGAATCAATTAATGCAGGGACTTGATCATCGGTACCGGCTTTTTTGCGTAATCCACGCAATCTATTTGAGTAGAATCCATAATAGCGAACCAATGGTTTCTGACAGTTTGTTTGCTGAAACTGGAATAAAAATCTTAGAAGGCGAGTTTTTTTTCTTTACAAACTCCGCAACTACGGCAGGTATCCAGCCGGCAAGCCGGCGTTGTCAGCCCCTGGATGGCACGCTGATATTCGCGCCGGAGAAAGGACTTGCGGATGCCGTGGTCGATAAAATCCCAGGGAAAGCGCTCATCCGTGCGACGCTCTCGGTAGACGTAGAAATCCGGGTTTACGGCCACCGTTTTAAGGGTTTGGGGCCAGTTGCCGCCGTTGGCATGGGCCAATGACAGGATATCGGCGACCTTCCGATCTCCCCGTGATAACAATGCCTGGATATAGGCCCAGCGGGGCACATCCGAATTTATCCGCAGATTGGCCACCTTTTTCAATTCGGTTTTGATTTTCTTGATTTTGGCCTTTAACTCGCCGACCTCATCCATGGCACACCACTGAAAGGGCGTAAAGGGCTTGGGCACAAAGGAATTGAGACTGACGGTGATGTGTCCGATCTTTTTCCGGGCGCGGCTGGATGCTAAAAATCGATGTTTGATCTTTTTGACAGTTTGGGTGACCGCATCCACATCCGACATGGTTTCAGTGGGCAGACCGATCATAAAATATAGTTTTAAATTGGGTATGCCGTTTTCCACCAGTGTCGTGGCAGCCGTTAAAATGTCATTTTCGCAAAGTCCCTTGTTAATTACCCGGCGCAGGCGGTCTGTTCCGGCTTCCGGAGCAATGGTGGCTGTTTTGACCTTGCTTTGTTTTAAAGCCGCAAGTAATCCCGGTGTTAATCGATCGGCACGCAGGGAGCTGAACGAAATTCTGATACCCTTATCATGGAATTGCCCGCACAATTTGTCAATGTCCGGCAAGTCGGATACGGCAGCACCGACCAACCCGATACGGTCGGTCAAGCGAATACCCTGGTTTATGGTTTGGGCAAGCTGGGAAATGGGGCGGTATCTCGGGGGCCGATAAATGAACCCGGTGCTGCAAAAACGGCATCCATGGGGACAGCCCCGGCCGACTTCAATTAAAAATGACCGATCAAATGTGGTGTGTGGTGTTACCACCGTGCTGCAGGTTGACGTCCGGCTTATATCCTTTAAATAGACACGTTTTATTACCGGCGGCACGTCCATCAGAGGTTCAAAGGCTGCCAGGGTGCCGTCATCAGCGTAACGGGGCCGGTAAAAGGCAGGAATATAAGCACCCGGGACTTTGTGAGCCAGGTTTTTTAATACCGTTTTTTTGTCTCTACGGGATTCGAAGGTTTCGAAAAATGTGGGCAGTATTTCTTCAGCTTCACCAATGAGAAAACAATCGATAAAGGGTGCAAGGGGTTCCGGGTTCAGTAAACAGGCTACACCGCCGGCAATCACTAGTGGATGACGGCCGGTTCTATTATCGGATTTCAGGGGAAGCCCGGCTCTATCCAGAATGTCAAGCAGATGGGGGTAGTCGTTTTCAAAAGAGATGGAAAAGGCGATGATGTCGGCATCGGTAAGGGGTCTGTTCGACTCCACGGTGGTCGGGCGTGTCGTTTCAGACGCGTTCGTTTCCGGTAGAAAAGCTCTTTCGCAGACAACATGATCGAGGCTGTTGATAAGCCGATAGACCGTCTGAAGCCCGAGATTGGACATGCCGATGTGATAGCGGTTGGGATACACCAGGGCAACGCTGATTTTCCCACGCCACTGTTTTCGAATGGTTCCGATCTCGGATTCAATTGACTGCCGAGTCGCTTTTCGGGTTTTTCGTACCATGTTGCCGGTTGTCGCCTACAGGTTGGCTGTTGCGTATAAAACCCACCGCACCTTAGCGGTGCAGCAGATGATGATACACTATATCGTTAAGACGTCCCTTAGCCTTTAGAATATATACCTGCTGTGAGCTTTTTGCAACGGACCACTGACAGGGTAATGTCAAGGTAGACTCTAACTGACTCAGATAAGGATAACTTACTTTTCTGAAAACGAACCTAAAATCCCAATTATCAAATCCCAAATCCCAAATAATATTCAATTCCGAAATTCCAATAATCGAAACCTTCCGAACACTTAAAAGATGTTTCGCGAAACTTGTACTTGTTTTTAATTTTGAGTTTTGGTCATTGGTATTTGTTTGAGTTTTGGTATTTGGTGCTTGGAATTTTGATGATTTTCATTGAGCAAGTATCATTAGTGAATTCAGTTGATTACCTTTTTGAATAACACAACCCTGGGACAACTGACAACAAGCTAAGCTAATCTGCCTTTCTTCTTAAAAATGTGGGCACATCGAGATCACTGTCATTGACGAGCGTGCCACCGGTGCCCCGGTAAACAGCTCCGGATGACTCGCCCACAGCTCGCTTCTGCCGGATGAATGTGGGCTCGTCGTAATCGATAATTTTCCCCAGATCTTCCTGTGTAATGTCTCTGATTTTTCCTCTGAGCTGTGGTTTGGCGGGTTGCTCGATCATCTCTTTTTCATTGCCGATTCCGGTAGCGATCACCGTTACCCTCATTGCATCGCCCAGGCCTTCATCCACGGAGGTACCCCAGAATATTTCCGCTTCCTCACCGACTTCACTGTGGATGTACTCCGAGGCTTCGGCAACCTCCTCGAATTCCATGTCGCTGGTGGCGGTGATATTCATCAAAACGCCTCTGGCCCCCCTGATGGGCACATCTTCGAGCAGCGGATGGGAGATCGCCTTGCCGGCGGCTTCCACGGCACGGTGTTCACCGGATGAAATACCAATACCCATCAAGGCCAATCCGGCCTTGGACATCGTTGTTCTGACATCGGCAAAATCCAGATTAACAACACCCGGCATCATGATCAGGTCCGTTATTCCCTTCACCGAATGGAGCAGGATTTCGTCGGCTCTGACGAACATTTCCATCAGGGTTGCTTTCTTGGATGCCAGGCCCCTGAGCCGGTCGTTGGGTATCGTGATGGCCGTATCGACCACCGTTTTTAAGGTATCGATGCCTTCTTCCGCCATTCTGGATCGCTTTTTACCCTCAAAGGAAAACGGTTTGGTCACGACCGCTACCGTCAGGGCACCCAGGTCTTTGCAAATTTCAGCGATGACCGGCGCCGCCCCGGTACCGGTACCACCGCCGAAACCGGCCGTGATAAATACCATGTGACTGTCCGCCAGTGCGTTTCTCAGCTCTTCTTCATTTTCAAGGGCCGCATCCCGGCCGACCTGGGGGTTTGCCCCGGCTCCGAGGCCTTCGGTCATACCCCCGCCCAATTGAATCCGAACCGGCGCCTTGGATATTTCAAGGGCCTGGGCGTCCGTATTGGCTGCAATGAACTTGACGCCCTGGAGATTGGATGCGATCATATTGTTTATGGCGTTTCCTCCCGCACCCCCGACACCGATAACCTTGATTTTTGCAGACTTTTCATTCTCAACATAGGTAAACATTTTTTGCCCTCCTACCTGTTTAAAGTTAATGGTGACTTGCGATTTATTATTTATATGTCTCTTTTATACGACATCGTGAAACCACTTCTTCATGCGGATCATGATGCGATTGAAGATATTTTTATCCCGAATCCTGAACTTTTTAGAATCTCTGTGACGTGCACCGTATAATACCAGCCCGACACCGGTTGCATACATGGGGTTGTTGACCACATCCACCAGGCCTTTGATTCCTTGGGGTTTACCCAGACGGGTGGGTAAATGGAAGATCGATTCGGCGACTTCGGTCACCTCCGACAGAAGTGCCGTTCCCCCGGTTAAGACAAACCCCGACGGAATTATATTTTCCATTCCGGCTCTAAAAATTTCCCGGTGGATTAACTCAAAAATTTCTTCCATGCGAGGTTCCAGAATTTCTCCAAGAATTTGTCGCGGAAGTTTGCGGGGTTTTCTACCGCCCAATCCGGGTACTTCAATGGTTTCATTATTGCCAACATCCTGGGCCAGACAGGTGCCGTATTTCTTTTTTATCTTTTCGGCCTCAGTTTGAGGCGCGCGCAGCCCGACGGCAATGTCGTTTGTCAGGTTGTTGCCGCCCAGAGCCAGCACAAAGGTGTGTTTAATATTTTTTCCGGAAAATATCGCCAGATCGGTTGTTCCTCCGCCAAGGTCAAGAAGGGCGGTGCCCAGCTGTTTTTCCTCATCTGTCAACACCGCCTCGCCGGATGCCAGGGATTCCAGGACGATATCGCTGACATCGAGTCCGGATCGATTGGCGCATTTTACCAGATTATGGGCCGATGCAACCGCACCGGTGACGATATGAATTTTGGCTTCCAACCGGACGCCGGCCATCCCTACCGGGTTCTGGATCCCCGATTCATCATCGACAATAAACTCCTGAGGCAGGACATGAATGACTTCGCGATCCATTGGAATCGCTACTGCGCGGGCGGCATCGATTACTCGTTCAACATCGTTTTGAGAGATCTCGGATCCCTTGATGGCAACAATGCCGCGGCTGTTAAATCCGGTGATGTGGCCCCCGGCAATGCCGGCGTATACTGAAGATATTTCACAGCCTGCCATGAGTTCTGCTTCTTCCACCGCCTTTTTAATCGATTCCACAGTGGATTCGATATTGATGACGACACCTTTGCGAAGTCCAATGGAAGGGTGGGTCCCGATACCGATGATATTGATATCGGACCCGGATATTTCGCCTACCACCGCACAGATTTTGGTCGTTCCGATATCGAGACCCACTATAAGGTCCTCTTGTCGTTGCATTTAATTTCTCCTTATGATTCCGGGAAACCGGTTACTCCCGTCTCAAGGGGTTTACCACAACACGATTTAAATTATTCAAATCGATGTAATCGAAATCAGATACGGATTGTTGATGCTTAAGATACGAAAATAGCTTTGCGAGCATATTATATTTGCCGTCATAATCGTCATAGCCAAGATTGATGGTCTTGATCCGGTCAAAAGCGTGTAATGTGAGACCGATTTGCCGGTCCACCCATATCTGACTGATAGAGCGATTGGGCAGTATGCTTCCTTGCTTTCTGCCCAGCCGTAATACCTTCATCACCGCTTTAAAGGGTGCAGTGAGGTTGTGGGCAATGTCGCCCTCCGACGGATTGGTCTGTCCGGATACGGGGGGCAGATCCAATACGTTGAGGCCTCTAACCACCGGTAGATCGGCCGGATCGGATGTATCCCAGGTCTTGAATATTTTACCCGAATGATTAATTAGAAATTTTTTTCCCACGTCGACCACCGCCAGTGGCGAATGTTCCTTGATCCAGATGCTCAGCCCGGATGGTATCTCTCTGCTGACCCCGGCTTCTGCGATCCAGGGGTGGGCCAGCAGCCGTTTTCGGACCAGCGACAGATTCACCGCCAGAATATTCACTCCCTTGTCGACTTGAGCCTGTTGTGCAATTTCTTTTTCCGACAAGCGTTGCGTACCTTCGATGGTCATGCGGCTGATCTTGAAATAGTCACACTGGGTCAAAAGGTCATGAATCAGGATGAAAAATGTGGTGACGGCCGCCACAGTTGTCACTGCCACGATCAATTTGAAAGCCAACTGGACGAGGCCTAAGAATTTAGACCTCTGCTTGGTTTTTTTGCCTTTAAGTTGATTTTTTCGTGGTTTTTTGCGTTCAAACATATTCTTGTAAAAATGTGTCTTTGTAGTAATTAAGTTGAAAGCGCTTTCAATATGTCCAGACCCACTTTCCAGACATCTCCGGCGCCCAAGGTCAGCAAGACATCTCCCGGTTTTAAATTTTCCTCTAGAAAAGCGATGACATCTTCCTTGCCCTCTGAACAAAAGACTTCTTTATGTCCGTGGGCTTTGATACCTTCGCACAATTTGCGGCCGGTCAGGCCCTCGATTTCCTGCTCTCCGGCGGCATAGATGGGCAATACCAGCAGGACATCGGATTGGTAAAATGAGCGGGTGAAGTCATCGAACAGTGCCTGGGTCCGGGTATAGCGATGGGGTTGAAAAACGATCACTTTGCGGTTGTCCGGCCAGCACTCTTCAATCGCCTGAAGCGTGGTTTTAATTTCAGTTGGATGATGTCCGTAGTCATCCACCACGGTAATGCCGTTTATCTCTCCTTTGATTTCAAGTCTGCGTTGTACCCCTTTGAGGGTCTGAAGGGCGCTTTCAATGGCATCCATGGGTACATCCAGCTCGAGGCCCACTGCAATGCTGGCTGTTGCGTTGTAGACGTTGTGAATTCCCGGCAGATTCAAGCTGATTCGACCGAGCTTCTGACCCTGCCGGTAAACGCTGAAGCGGCTGCGGCGTTTCTCAAATTCCACATCTCTAATCTGGAAATCGGCCTGGGAGCTCATGCCATAGGTAATATAGCGTTTTTTGATTTTTGGAATTAGGTCCTGGATCGACTCGTTGTCCAGACAAAGTATCGCCAGACCGTAAAATGGTATCCGGTCGATGAAGTCTAAAAAGACCGCTTTGATGGCTTCCAAATCCTGATAATAATCAAGATGTTCACGATCGATATTGGTTACCACGGCAATCGCAGGTGAGAATTTCAAAAATGAACCATCACTCTCATCGGCTTCTGCAACGATAAAGTCTCCTTTCCCCAGAACGGCATTGGATCCGATACCTTTCAGTTTTCCGCCGATGACTACCGTCGGATCCAGACCCCCTTGCGCCAATACCGAGGCGACCATCGATGTCGTGGTCGTTTTACCGTGAGCACCTGCAATGGCCACACTGTATTTTAAGCGCATGAGCTCGGCCAGCATTTCCGCCCGGGGAATTACGGGGATCGAGCTGCGTTCGGCGGCCAGCACTTCAGGATTATCACGGCCGACGGCCGACGACGTTACCACCACATCGGCACCGCTTATCTGATCTGCATCATGCCCGGCAAAGATAGTACCGCCCAAAATTTTTAGTCGTTTGGTAATTTCGGAGGTCTGCAGATCGCTCCCGGATACCTTATAACCAAGATTGAGAAGCAATTCCGCGATGCCGCTCATTCCGATGCCGCCGATTCCCACGAAATGGATGTGATATTTTTTTTGATACATGATTATGGGTTCAGGGTTCAGGGTTCAGGGTTCAAGGTTCAGGGTT
>Ga0316194_10003143_pt1 | contig 11529 bp, 9 predicted proteins | sample CroRivsedime1_MG_FD_204936 | JGI IMG/M metagenome (GOLD analysis project Ga0316194, IMG submission 204936) | Coastal sediment microbial communities from Maine, United States - Cross River sediment 1 | ecosystem: Environmental > Aquatic > Marine > Coastal > Sediment | place: USA: Maine... | reverse complement strand
TTAAAGCTGATTCTATTTGGTGAGGCGTCTTTGAGGCGTGTGCTCAGAGAATATCTCGTGCATTTTCATCAGGAGCGTAACCATCAGGGCAAGGGTAATGTGCTTCTGTTTCCGCAGCCTCGTCAGTCAGCGCCCAGCGCGGAGCGATCTGTTCACTGTCGAGAACGGTTGGGCGGACTGCTCAAGTACTATCATCGCGAGGCCGCCTGAGGCGTGCCATCATGCGGGGCGAAAGCGGCATCAGTTTCACAGGGGTGTATATTTGCGGCGTTATTTCCCTCGTTATGCTGATTCTCAAACTCACTGTCCTGGATGCCTGGTCGTGGTGGCGAGTTATACTACCGGTTGGCCTAATTGTGGGTTTTACCGTGACCAACATGGTGGTCGCTTTCATCTATCTATCGTTTGCCCATATCCCGGAGAGAGACCCGATGGTGACGAAGCTGAACTTCTTGAACCGCACGAAATCAACGTGCATTACGTCGCGGCCATGCTATTCTTCGTCGTCTTCGGCGACAACGTGGTTCGCTGGATTGACGGTAGCGAGACATCTTACTGGTTCTGGTTGTTCTCGGGGAAGGTTGTAGTGCTCACCGCGTTCGGCGCTCTGAGCGTGCTCGCGCTGTTCGCGTACTGGTTACGGCTTGGGCGAGTGTTGAAAGGTTCTGGTTAATACCTTAAGACTTCAGTTGGGCGGGCGAGTGAGACGTATTATTTGACCTTATGGGATACCTATTTTTGCGTACCACGACCCGTGCGCACCGTCTGATTATCAGTTACGACAGATTTACGACTACGACAAATCTCCGGCAAAGATATATAACTAATTGAAAATAATAGTAATTCGACTCCGGCCCCGGGCACCACGCAAAGACTTAAGCTCCACTACCCGAAGTGGCCTTGGGTTCCTGGGGGCGTGATAAAGAAACTCACCACATTTAGCATGACGAACCCAGCCCTTCGAATGGACGAAAAAACTTACACTTATTAAATAACTAAAGTAAGTTCGAAGTTAATAATAATAGCTTAATGAATAATATAAATAAAATATCTGAATTGTATCTGAATAATTGACCAAAAGAATCGGAAAAGTTTACGAATTACCTGTGTGCTTTTTCGTGAAAGCCAGGCTGGATCAGCTAACAGACTATATTGAAAAGAAAAATTAGTCTGGCGCTTTTCTTGCATCGATAACATTAAAATATTTATCACATGTCAGTATTGACAAGACAATTAGGAAGTTACTCGAATTTCAGCGCTTCGTTGTTGACGTGAAGGGGCTGAAATTGAATCGGCCAATAAGGGTATTGATCATAAGCAGTATGGAGAACCTAATCTTTTATTCCTTTTATTAAGTAAATTTCGATTTTTTCAGTGAAAAATTTGTTGTTGTGGTCTAAAATTACCAATTACTAAAAGGTTTGATTACCTTACAAAAAAGTATTGTGAATACATGACGATAAAGGTGGGGTGATGTTCGACAATAAAAAAATCGGGGATCAGCATCGTAACGTTTGCTATCGAGTGGATGCGCGGATGGCTTTGTGTTGTGTGCTTGTGTCCGGTGTCATGCTTCCATGGGGTGCTTACGCCAATGCTGAAGAGTTTGCCACGGTAGTTATCGGTGAGACTGCAAATGTCAACGTTCATGCCGATAGCCAGCCGCTTGCTGTTCAGAACCTGGATGCCCCTGCGGTTGTTGATGTCAATGACAAGGAATCGATACCAATTGATATTGATCCGGATTTGTCGGATGTTGTCCAGCTTGACACAAGCAAGGGAGACCAAAATTCACAGCTCGATCTGGCTGGTCCCCGGGATATGCAGTCTCTGGGCGTCGTTGCCACGGGTTCCACTGTTGATATGCCGCAGGCCGTAGTTGATGTGAATGGAGACCAATACATCAGTCAGGAAGTGGATGTCGATGCGGTCGATCAGGGCGGCGGCCTTGCGACAGGTTCCGATGCTGCCTTGCTTGTTACCAGTGCGCCAGAAGAATACCAAATACACGATGTTTCTGTTAGGCATGGGCAGGATGATAAGAAGAATGATCGGCCTGAAGACGCCGCGATAAATGCAATCGGCGAGGAAGATAGTGCAGGTTTGCCTTATGCTGTTCTATTGGCCCTGTTATCGTTGATTGGCTTGGTGCCGGTAGCGCGCCGTAATGATCATCATCGTGTCTGAGAAGAACGACGAATGGGAAGGTATTCTCAACTCAAGGGGTAGTGGTGGCCGTGAAGAAGAGAGCTATGCCTGTTAGGCTATACAATCAGAGCAGTTCAAAATAGTCTGTCGCGGTTCCAGGGACTGGTTTTGGTTGGTAGTGCAAAACACGGCAAGGCGATCTAATCCTATCTGTCCGTCATAAATCTGGCGTTTGCATAAAACGGGTATGAAATCGATTCCTGCTTGAATAACCCAGGGACATGAATAAGTAGGAGATATCGATGGCTGCGACTACAAGTGATTTCCTGGTGATCGGTGGCGGCGTCATCGGTGTAAATCTTGCCCTTGAAGCTAAACGATGTTTCCCGGATGCTCATGTAACTCTGATAGAGAAAGAAGCGGACTGCGGCGAGCATGCAAGTGGCCGTAACAGCGGTGTAATTCATGCCGGCTTTTATTATTCTGCAGATAGCCTGAAAGCACGTTTGACCAAAGACGGCAACCAGCGGCTAACGGATTACTGCACGAAGAATGGTATAGGTATCAACCGATGCGGCAAACTCATCGTTGCAAAGAATGCTGATGAGTTGCCGGTACTTGATGAGCTTTTGGTCAGGGCACAGCGTAACGGAGTGGAACTCCACGAAATCACAGAGGCGGAGGCTAAAGAAATTGAGCCACGTGTGCGTACACACCAGCGAGCACTTCTTTCTCCAGCTACAGCAAGTGTAGACCCTAGGGAAGTGATGGCGGCATTTGTATCTGATGCAAAGCAGCGTGGTATACGTATTCTTAATAATGTGAGATATCTGAGCGCCCAAAATGGAATCGTCAGCACAACACAGGGTGATATAAGTGCAGGGTATGTCATTAATGCTGCAGGGCTATACGCAGATAAGATTGCACAGGATTACGGTTTTTCAGAACACTACCGTATTCTGCCCTTCAAGGGCTTATATTTGTATGCGAATGACAGGGCGAAGCCCTTGCGAACCAATATTTATCCTGTTCCTGATCTGCGCAATCCCTTTTTAGGTGTGCACCACACCGTTACCAGTGATGGGCATACCAAGATAGGTCCTACTGCGATACCCTGTTTCTGGAGAGAGCATTACCATGGATTCCATAATTTCTCTATGGAAGAGTTTCTGGAAGTGGTGAGCCGGGAGGCAGAACTATTCATACGCAATGATTTTGGCTTCAGGAAGCTCGCTTGGGAAGAGATGCAGAAAATTTATCGTCCACGCCTTGTAGGGCTCGCCGCCGAACTGATCAGCGACATCCGGCCGGAGCACTACACCCGGTGGGGCACGCCGGGTATACGCGCACAACTATTGAATACGCGCACACGAAAACTGGAAATGGACTTCAAGATGGAAGGGGATAAACAATCATTCCATGTACTTAATGCTGTTTCGCCCGCATTTACTTGCGCTATGTCATTCAGTGAATACACCTTTCAACAGATTGATAAAGTAATTGGTTAATTGGGAGGGCTTGAGCGGATCTCATGACTTAGTATAAAGAGATATGAATACTCTACTTGCACTTGTCGCAGCAATGGCCATTAGTATGGCGTTAATTCCCGTCATGGTTCGTATTGCGCCGCGTCTGGGTCTGATGGATCAGCCTGGTGTTAGAAAAGTGCACGCTGTCCCGGTACCGAGGGTTGGTGGAGTCGGGATCGTGGTGGGCGCGCTCATTCCCATTCTTTTTCTTCTCCCAGAGGACAACTTATCACAAGCGTATATTATTGGCACGCTGGTGCTTTTTGTTTTCGGTCTATGGGATGACATATTTGAAATAGGGCATTACACGAAATTTCTGGGGCAGCTTCTCGCGGTATCAATCGTTATCTTTTATGGCGACCTTTATGTAATCACATTCCCATTTATTCCCGGTGGAGAGATTATTCCCTTATTGGGAATACCATTCACATTTGTCGCCATGGTAGGGATGATTAATGCCGTTAATCTATCAGACGGACTCGATGGTTTGGCGGGTGGGGAGTCCCTGTTCAGCCTTGGCGCCATTACTTTGCTGGCAATCCTTGTGGATGGTGTTGTTGCGCTTACGATTACATTGACAGTGATTGGGGGCGTATTTGGTTTCTTGCGTTATAACACGCATCCAGCACGCGTATTTATGGGGGATTCCGGCAGCCAGTTTCTTGGATACGCACTAGCGTATCTGGTTATCCTGCTGACCCAGAGTGTGGACCGGGATCTTAGTCCGGCTGTGGTACTTCTCCTGCTTGGCTTGCCCGTCGTAGATAGTCTGGTTGTCATGGTGAATAGAGTTCGTACACGGATCAGCCCGTTTAAGGCACGCAAGGATCATATACACCACCGCTTACTGGACCTGGGTTTTGTTCACCATGAGTCAGTTATTATTATCTATTCACTTCAGATGGTTTTCGTGACTAGTGGTGTTCTCCTTCGCTACGAGAGCAATATGCTTATTATGGCCGTATATCTCGTGCTATGTTCAGGCATCTTTACCATGCTCGGATTGGCGGAACGCTCAGGCTGGAAACTAAGTGACCGAAAACGGGTCGATGGACAGACGACGGTCATGGCCCATGATGTTTTGAAGCGTATCCTGGTGATCGTGCCTCGAAGATTTCTTTCTATAGGAATACCAATCTATTTTATTGGTACCAGCCTCATCATCGAGAGGGTGCCTTCTGATTTCGCCAAAATGTCCTTGCTCGTTGCCGGGCTAATGACGCTGGAATTGTCTTTCGGTAATGCTCCGCGCTCAATAATGCGACGGGCATTAATCTATATCGTCGCAGCATTCGTCGGATACCTTGGCATTAGTTGGACTCCAATCTGGATGGAGTTCCTAGAGCCCTCTAAAACGGTATTTTTTATTTTGATCGCGGTTGCATTTGCGGCGGCAGTTAAATTTTCCCCTCGAAGACGGAAAACCGAGTTCGAGACCACAGCGACGGATTATCTTGTCGTATTTTGTCTTGTGGCGGTTTTGATGGTTTCCAAGGGAAACTTCTGGGGTAGTGATGGGGTCATGTTTGTTGTGCAGATGGTTGTCATATTTTATGGTTGCGAATTACTTATTATGGAAAAACGGGGGAAATGGAGCGGTCTGAGTACAGCTGCATTGGTGACTGCAGTAATTTTGGCTTTAAGGGGTTTGCTGTTAACGTAACAGTAATTATAAGACACGCTGTGAACGATATATTTCTGAAAACTACTATTTGCCTTAATTGCCCGGCAATTAGTTTCTCAGAAAAATTCCCTCAATCGAAATAAATTATGATTTTATAAGCTGTGCCGATACTAAATCAAAATTTCCTCAAACACATAGTCAGACCCTTTCAACTTACGGAAGGGTTGGGCAATATAGCGGAACAAGGAGAGCCATCTATGGCTGCTGTTGAACGAAAGTGTCGATTTTGCGCGAATACGCTTAGAGTTTCTGTCGCGGATTTAGGCATGTCGCCGGTTTCTAACAATAATATCAAGCCCGAAAAGCTCAGTGCGATGGAGCCGTTTTATCCATTGCATGTGTACGTTTGTGAAAAATGTTGGTTGGTGCAGCTTGCCCAGTTCCAGGCGGCAGATGAGATATTTAATGATGACTACGCTTATTTTTCATCGTATTCAGAAAGCTGGCTCGACCATGCACGGCAATATTCATTACGCGTTATTGAACGCTTCAGCATTAACCAGGAATCTCAGGTGGTTGAGATAGCCAGCAATGACGGGTATTTATTGAAAAATTTCAATGAAAAGGGTATCAGGAGTCTTGGCGTAGAACCATGTGCTAATGTCGCACAGGCGGCCGAGGAAATTGGTATACCATCCTTGATAAAGTTCTTCGGCGTGAAAACAGCCGAGGAGATGGTTCATGATGGCATTCGCGCCGATTTGCTGATCGGTAATAATGTCCTGGCTCACGTTCCCGATCTCAATGACTTTGTGAAAGGAATGAAGATTCTATTATCGCCTGAGGGCGTTATAACGATGGAATTCCCTCACCTGAAGAAGCTGATAGAGTTCAACCAGTTTGACACAATTTATCATGAGCACTTTTCGTACTTTTCTCTTGTGACAGTTGAGAAAGTTTTTGCTGCATTTGGCCTGGTGATCTTCGATGTCGAGGAAATTCCAACCCACGGGGGGTCGTTACGTATCTATGCCCGCCACGACTCAGACGCCAGCAAGCCAATACTTGAGGCGGTGAAAAATTTACGAAACCAGGAAATCAAGGCCGGGTTTAAAGATGCGGCGGTCTATAACAGGTTTTCTGAACAGGTTAAAGAGACTAAACGCAAATTGCTTTCGTTTCTGATTGAGACCAAGCGCCTGGGTAAAACAGTCGTTGGATATGGTGCGCCAGCCAAAGGCAATACGCTGCTCAACTATTGTGGGGTCCGCCATGATTTCGTCGACTACACAGTTGACCTGAGTCCGCATAAACAGGGGCTCTTCCTGCCCGGTACGCATATACCGATTTTCTCACCGGAAAAAATAATTGAAACCAGACCGGACTATGTGCTGATTCTTCCCTGGAATTTAAAAGATGAGATCATGAAGCAAATGGCTCATATACGGGAATGGGGCTGTCAGTTTGTGGTCCCCATCCCTGAACTGCAAGTATACGAATAATGCACGACAAGACCAATCCCCTCGGCGTAGATGCTGTTGGGGAGCAGATGTATGAATTAATAAGTGATCTGTATCCGATATGCCGGAGTATAACCGGGAACGGCGTTCGTCAAACACTTGAACGTATCATGCAAGAGGTTCCGTTAACGGTGCATGAAGTTCCCAGTGGCACCCGGGTATTTGATTGGGTTGTGCCGCGTGAGTGGAACATCGAAGATGCTTACGTGATCACCCCGACGGGTGAGAAGATAGCAGAGTTCAAGAAGCACAATCTTCATGTGCTTAATTACAGCGCACCCGTTCATGAAAAGGTGTCGCTCGAGGAGTTAAAGCAGCATCTTTTTACGCTGCCGGAGCACCCGGGCTGGGTCCCCTACCGTACCTCTTATTACAAGGAAAACTGGGGCTTTTGTATCAGCCATAATCAACTCCAGTCGCTAGCCGAGGGTGAGTACGAGGTTTTCATCGATGCAAGCCTGGAACCGGGTCATCTCAGCTATGGCGAATTGTTTATTCAGGGTGAGACGAGCGAAGAAGTGCTGTTTTCATGCCATATCTGTCACCCTTCACTCTGCAACGACAATCTGTCGGGGATTGCTCTGACAACCCATCTGGCGGATTATCTCGCGAAGCAGCAGTTGCGCTATTCCTATCGTTTTCTTTTTATTCCGGGGACCATTGGGTCGATCACCTGGCTTGCTCTCAACGAGGAGAAAACCAGGAATATCGAACATGGCTTTGTAGTGACCTGTGTCGGTGACGGCGGGCCGTTTAGCTATAAAAAGAGCAGACGTGGAAGTGCAGAAATCGACCGCGCTGTGCTGCACGTACTTAGGCATTCGCATGAGGGTTTTCGCGAAATAGACTTTTACCCCTATGGCTACGACGAGCGCCAGTACTGCTCGCCGGGATTCAACCTGGCGGTCGGCAGCCTGTCACGAAGCAGCCACGGACAGTTCCCGGAGTACCACACGTCAGCCGACAATCTGGACCTGGTAAAACCGCAATACCTGAAAGAATCGTTCGAGGCTTTTGTCGATGTCATCGATGTGATCGAAAACAATCGCACCTACATCAACCTTAACCCGAAGTGTGAACCACAGCTTGGCAAACGCGGTCTGTACAGAAATGTAGGTGCACCATCCGGATCCAAGGTCAAGGAGATGGCGCTGCTTTGGACGCTGAATCTGTCTGACGGGCAGCATGATCTGTTGGCGATCGCCGAGCGCTCGGGTGAACCCTTTAGCGACATTCGAATCGCCGCGCAAGCGCTGTTGAGTTGTGATCTGCTGAAAGAAGTGACCGGGAAGGCGATTGCGTAACCGCAGATTGCTTATGTCTGATGATACGTATTTTAAGCAGCGGACGGTTTTAGTGACCGGGGCAAGCGGGTTTATCGGCTCGCATTTATGCGAGCGTCTGAGAGATCTGGGCGCGGTCGTGCACGGGGTTTCGCGCAGGCAGCGTAACGACGGCACCGTATGCAGATGGTGGAAGACGGAGCTGGACGACGAAATTGCAACCAGGCGACTTGTCGAATCGATAGCGCCGGATATTATTTTTCACCTGGCCAGCTTTGTTTCCGGTAAACGCGAAATAGAGTATGTACTGCCGGCCTTGCGAAGCAATTTGCTGAGCACGGTGAACCTGCTCATCAGCGCAACCGAGTATGGGTGCCCAAGACTGGTGCTTACGGGATCGCTTGAGGAGGTGGAAGGCGAGACCGCGACAGCCACGCCATCCTCACCCTATGCCGCGGCAAAAGGGGCTGCAAGCACCTATGCGCGTATGTTCCACTCGCTGTACGGAACGCCCGTGGTTACGGCCCGCTTATTCATGGTGTACGGACCAAACCAGAAAGATCATACGAAACTGGTGCCGTATGTTAGCCTTTCGCTGTTGCGAGGTCAGTTACCGCAACTGATGAGCGGCACGCGCGAGGTTGACTGGATCTATGTTGACGACGTTATTGACGCCTACCTCTCCTTGGCAAGCAAAGAGGGAATAGACGGTGAAACAGTTGACGTAGGCTCCGGGAAGCTGACGTCGGTGCGGCGTGTTGTCGAGCATCTTACTGACATCGTTGAGCCAGATGAGCGGCCTGATTTCGGCAGTCTTGAGGACCGGCCTTTTGAGCGGGTGCGAGTCGCCGATGTTGGCCGCGCTTACGGTCTTATAGGCTGGAAGCCGAAGACACCGCTGGTTGAAGGTCTAACACAGACTGTAGACTGGTATCGAAATAATCTCATAAACTCGTAGATGCTAAAGAATGCCCGGGATTGCTTTTATTAAAGCACTTCATTAAGAACTGTTGCCCGGTTATCTCGTAGCGCCCATTTAAATATAGATTAGAATGCTATCATCGGGTTCGGCTGTATAAACAAATAAAGAACTGACAAGATAATGAGTGCTACCTATCTGGGTGAGAACCTGATATTCATCATTTCACAACCGCGCTCGGGTTCAACCCTGTTGCAGCGTATCCTATTCGGGCATCCGGATGTACAGACTTCAGCGGAAACCTGGTTGATGCTGCATCCGGTCTACGGGTTACGAAAAACAGGCATCACAGCTGAGTACGATACGCGCTTTGCTTATGAAGGGGTGGAAGAATTTCTGCAGAATTATACTCGCGGCCCCGACGTGTACCTGGATGCGATTCGGGAATGGGCGAAAACCATCTACCAGGATGCTATCGAGAAGCATAACAAACACTATTTCCTGGACAAGACGCCAAGATATTTTTTTATTATTCCTGAGTTATACAAGCTTTTTCCAAAAGCAAGATTTATTTTTCTGCTGCGTAACCCCATGGCTGTGCTGGCTTCGGAACTCAACACTTATGTGAAAGCCAAGTGGCCGGTATTGGGAGTCTTCAAGCCAGATCTCATCTCTGCGCCCGGCTGGATACTCGATGGCATTGACCTGCTCGGTGAGGACGGCTATGTCATACATTATGAGCGTTTCGTCGCTGACCCGGAAAACTCAATTCAGGCATTATGTGACTACCTGAAGCTGGATTTTCATGAGCCAATGCTGGATTACTCCAATACACCCAAGCCAGTGGGCAGGTACAACGATCCGACCGGCATAAACCAGCACACCAAGCCCAGTACCGGCAGTGTCGAAAAATGGAAGAACATGATTAATGACGATCAGTTGTTGCACTTCGCCCAACGCTATCTCGCGAGTCTGGGTGAAGATACAATTACCAGACTCGGCTATGATTATCAGGAACTGTTTCGTACCTTGCACAGCCGCACGATATCAACGAACATCTTATACCCTTGGTCCATCGCCATTCAACCGGAATCACAATGGACATTCCATCAACACGTTGTGTCTGATCTTTACTTCAGCAGGCGCGACAAAGGCTGGATGAAAGGTACGCTATCGACAAGCAAGAAACATTTGAAAAAAGCCATTCGGGCAATCCAGCGTGAACTCTCTTCCCCTGACAACATATAAGCAAACCCGGAACCACAATGTTTGAAGATTCCGTTCTGATTGTGGCCCACCCTGACGATGATATTCTCTGGTTGAGTTCGGTCATCGACAAGGTGGAAAAGATTGTTTTCTGTTTCAACGAAGAACCGGCCAAACCGGAATTGGGCATCGCACGCAAAAAGACCATCGCCGAATACCCTCTGTCCAATGTCTCCACGCTCGATATCGCCGAACCACAGTCATTTGATAAGGCGGATTGGAACGAGCCTGTAACAACAGAATACGGACTCAAGTTGTCAAAATGCCAGGAATCAGATGCCAGGTATAAAGCGACCTATGAGAAACTGGTCAGCAGCGTGAGAAATCTGGTCGCAGACAGGACAAACGTTTTCACCCATAACCCCTGGGGGGAGTATGGGAATGAAGACCATGTACTCGTATACCAGGCACTGAAAACCCTGCAAGTGGAATTTCACTATACTCTATGGTTCTCAAATTATTGTAGCAACCGCTCAGTAACCCTCATGAACCGTTACATATCGGGCTTTCATTCGGATTACCAGTGCCTGCCTGCCAACCTGGCGCTTGCCCAGCGAATTGCCGATGTCTTCAGGAAAAACGGCTGCTGGACCTGGTATGAAGACTACCAGTGGTTCGATAGTGAATGCCTCATGAGAAATACGCCGTCTGATGATCAGCCGGCGCCGCTGCCCTATGGGCGCAACTTCCCCATCAACTATATAAAAATTCATATCGAAAATAGAAAGCTCCAGCCCCAGCCCCATCCGCTGGTAAAGATCGGAAGAAAGCTCAAACGGAGACTTAAGAAGGCTTTATGAAAAGGGTGCTGAAGAAACTGTATTCCGCACTAAAAGCGCGCGGAAAAGTGAATGTCGATAAGCAGCTTATCCGGCTGTCTCCCGACATCGTACCCAAAGGCCGTGTCCTGGTATCCTATATTATTGAATCGTTTCTGATTGATCCGGACCACCCGACATTCAGATCCCATACGCATTACTGGGAAACCCGGCAGATGGTGAATACCTTCCTGGAACTGGGATATGCTGTTGATCTGATCAGTTACCGAAACACCAGTTTCAGGCCTGAACGCAATTATGATTTCTTCGTGAGTGCGCGCACGAATTTCGACAGGCTTGCCGCACGGCTTAACGATTCCTGCGTTAAAGTGGCTCATCTCGATACCGCTCACTGGATAACCAATAATTACAAGGCATACGGGAGACTGTCCAACCTTGTTCAGCGAAGAAATGTGGCCCTG
>Ga0316194_10003142_pt1 | contig 11536 bp, 9 predicted proteins | sample CroRivsedime1_MG_FD_204936 | JGI IMG/M metagenome (GOLD analysis project Ga0316194, IMG submission 204936) | Coastal sediment microbial communities from Maine, United States - Cross River sediment 1 | ecosystem: Environmental > Aquatic > Marine > Coastal > Sediment | place: USA: Maine... | reverse complement strand
CCTGACTGCCTGCATTCATACCCGCGATTTCAACCGTGCCATGGAATTCAGCTATCGGGTGCAGGCTGGAGCGACAGTTGTAAATGCAGGTACTTATGGCAGTGAGCCCCATATGCCGTTCGGCGGTTTCAAACAGTCAGGAAATGGAACACGTGAGCCGGGAACAGAGGCACTTGATGTCTATTCTGAGCTCAAAGATATCTATTTAATTGTTGATCCGACACAGGTTTAGTCATTGAGTAGTCTTGTTGCACTGATTCCGGCACGAGCAGGTTCTAAACGCGTACCCGGAAAGAATATCCGCCGACTGGCAGGACATCCGCTTATTGCATATACCATTGCCGCTGCTCTTGAAAGCGGTGTTTTTGATGCAGTAGTGGTATCTACGGATTCCGACGACTATGCAGATGTTGCTCGATACTATGGTGCAGAAGTTCCATTTTTGCGTCCGGAGACATTAGCCGGTTCTTTGTCACCAGATATAGAGTGGGTTGAACACGCACTTTTAACGCTTGAAGGGCTTGGTCGCAGCTTTGATGCTTTCAGTATTCTGCGACCGACAAGTCCGTTTCGTCAGGCTGAAACAATACAGCGTGCCTGGCAGAGTTTTAGCCAGGTGCAAGGCGCAGATTCCATAAGGGCTGTTGAGAAATGTAAGCAGCACCCGGGAAAGATGTGGGTCGTACAGCAACGGTGCATGACACCTCTCCTGCCTTTTGCTCCCGGCGGGCAACCCTGGCACAGCAGTCAATATCAGGCTCTACCCGAAATCTATGTACAGAATGCCAGTCTCGAGATGGCCTGGACAAGGCTAGTGCAGGATGGGAGGACTATTGCAGGCGAAGTAATCATGCCTTTTTTCACTGAGGGGTATGAAGGTTTCGATATTAATGACCCTGATGACTGGCGGGATGCCGAATTTCTGATTTCTGAAGGCAGGGCGCTCCTGCCAGATATACCGCACAAGCCATATGCATAAACATACACTGTTTAAATTATAGAGGATAAACGTGGAACTCACTTACGTACCATATGAAGAATTGAAACGCATACGCGACCTTAAGTGCGGTGATGTCGAACGTACACAGCTATTTGCTACACTGACCCGAATTAATACTCTGTACATGATTATGCAGGCCGGTTCCGGCCATATCGGTAGCAGCTTTAGTGCTATGGATATCGTTTCCTGGTTATACCTGAATGAAATGAATATTGCAGAACAACCCGATGCAGACGGAGACATCTATTTTTCCTCCAAGGGACACGATGCCCCGGGCCTCTATTCGGTATTGCTCGGACTGGGTCGCCTTGATTTTAGTTTAATACACCAGTTACGCCGCCTGAATGGACTGCCGGGTCATCCGGACGTCGAAACGCCGGGCATTCATGCCAATACTGGTTCTCTGGGTATGGGGATATCCAAAGCTAAAGGTATGGCACTGGCACACAGATTGCAGAATAAAAAGGCAAAAATATTTGTCCTGACGGGGGATGGCGAATTGCAGGAAGGTCAGTTCTGGGAGTCCCTTGCATCTGCAGTGCATATGGGTATGAATGAAATTACCGTCATTATTGACCACAATAAAATCCAGTCAGATACATGGGTGTCTGCGGTGAATGATCTGGGTGACCTGGAGGCAAAAATTGCGGCGTTTGGATGGTTTGTGACTCGATGTAATGGGCATGATATGGAAGCTCTGTCAGTATGCCTGGACAAATGCCGAGAGGTTACAGACAGGCCACAGATAATTATTGCTGATACGCTGAAAGGTCAGGGTGTGTCGTTCATGGCTGATACCCGTATGCTGGATGAAGGCGAGCTCTATCAATTCCATAGCGGCGCACCGACTGCTGAAGATTACATGAGAGCAAATAAGGAGTTGATTGCTTCAGCCAATAAACAATTGCAGGTGCTTGGTGCCGAGCAGATAAAACTTGCATATACTCCACTACTGCCAAGAACTGCGGCTGAAGATCCGCAACGTTTGATTGCTGCCTACACCCGTGCACTGCTAACCCAGGCTGAGAATCATCCCAACCTTGTTGCTCTTGATGCGGACCTTATGCTGGACTGCGGGTTAATCCCATTCAAGGATAGGTATCCGCAGCGATTTATTGAGTGTGGAATAGCTGAGCAGGATATGCTGTCTATGGCGAGTGGCCTGGCACTGCGAGGAATGTTGCCTGTGGTACATTCTTTTGCATGCTTTCTCTCCACGCGACCGAATGAACATTTCTACAATAATGCGACAGAAAAAACGAAAATAATCTACGTCGGCTCACTCGCAGGTTTACTGCCGAGTGGCCCCGGACATTCTCACCAGTCAGTGCGTGATATATCCATACTCAGTTCAGTACCGGATCTGGTGTTGTTGCAACCTTGTACAGAATCCGAAGTCGAGATGTCAGTAGACTATAGCGTTAATGAAACAAGCTCAAGTGTGTATATGCGTCTTGTTTCTCTTCCATATGTTGTCCCTTTTCAACTTCCCGCTAGTTATCGTCTCGAATATGGAAAAGGCGTTGCCTTGACCGAGGGTGATGATGCAGTGATGTTTTCATATGGACCAGTCATGCTCGCACAGGCTTTCAAGGCAGCTCAGCTGTTGAAGCAAGAGCATGGAATTGAACTGCGTGTAATAAACCTGCCATGGTTAAATCATGTTGATAACGACTGGTTCCGAAGCGCTGTAATGGGCATTAAATATATATTTACATTAGACGACCACTTTGAAAAAGGTGGCCAGGGAGAAATGCTTGGATGTCAGCTGGCAGAAATGGGCGATATTAGCGGATACCATCTGCATCGATATGGCATAAGTGAAATACCTGTATGCGGATTGAATGATGAGGTGCTTCATGCGCACGGCCTCGACGCGCGCAGTATATGCAATTCTATAAACGTATTGATAAGCACAACTTAAGAATCATTCTTGGTTATTCTTTTTTCCAGTTCTCATTTATTTTTTTAACTGACTGAGCCTGAAAGATCTCTCGGGAGTCCCTTCCCGTATCTGTTTTTAATATACGATAGAGAAGAAAACTAAATCGTTGTGATTATATGAATATAGCTTTTATCTATGCCAAAGGTCGCGCTGAGAGATATGCGGAGACTGTGAAAGGGCGCGCCGCAACTGAATTCTTTTACGGTGCACTTGAACTTGATAATAGTGGTCATAACATAAAACATTATGAACTTGGTCATGGAGAGATAACAAAGTTCTGGCAGAAGATTGCCGATAGGCTTTATCGCTGGAGAATGTTGCCTACGCGAACAAATGGAGAAACTCTCGCAGAGCTCCATGGCATGTGTCCATCTTTGAACGAACAGGATGTAATCGTTGCAACAACTACGGCTGCGGCGTTTGGTTTAGCCACGCTTAAACTATTTGGTTTTGTCCATAGGCCTATAGTAGCTATTCATTGCGGTATAGTGAACTATCAACTGTTGTGGGTGCGAAGAAAGCTCAACTCCATTGCATTAAGGCACATGTGGACTCAATTGTTTGGCGATGGAGAGTTGCGGGCTGTACAAAAATTTTATGATGTCCCTGATTCTCGCATTGAAGTTAACCAGTTTGGCGTGGATACCGGTTTCTGGACGCCTGGCGATGCAGAGCAGGATTATATTCTAGCAGTAGGAAATGATGAGCGGCGTGACTATGAATTGCTTGTACAGGCAGCGAGAGAGATTAACAAAAAAATTAAGATTGTGACTCGACGCGAGATAAAAAATAGTATTCCCTCAAACGTTGAAATCATAAGAGGGGGATGGCATGAACAGGCGCTCACGGATGAAGGTCTTCGAGAGCTTTATCAAAAAGCAAGCATGGTAGTCATTCCATTGAAAAATAGTCCCCAGCCTTCAGGTCAGAGCGTATGCTTACAAGCCATGGCTTGTGGTAAGGTCGTCGTATTAACACGTACTGATGGACTATGGTCACATGAGACGATGCGAGATGGTGTGAATGTGAAGTTTGTGCCGCCTGGTGATTTAGATGCACTTGTTCTTGTGATTAATCAACTCTGTAGTGATGGTAGGGAGAGATATCAAATTAGTTCCTGCGCACGTAATAAGGTTACCATTGAAGGGAACATTGATGCTTTTGCTGAGCGACTGGGAGCACTTTGTCAGCATGCTATAAATGTTGAAAGCAGATTAGTTACATGACTAGTCTATTTTTATCGTTAGTCAAAAGGCCAATAGGCATTTTATTTAGAAAACACAAAGAAGAAAGCTATAAGCGTACTTTAACCAGACAAAAGTTGAATGTTCCCGGCAGGGGAATTCACCTAAGCTATGCAGGGCAGTCGGAACCTGATTCAAACGGTATCATTCATGGTGGAAGAGTTAAGTTAAAACATCTTTCCAACGAATTTCCAGAAAAAAAATTATACACTAATATTCTTTATTTAGTCAGCAGTGCGGTTCCTCAATATGGCGAAGTACTGGTTCGATACCTGAAAGAAAATGGTGTTAAGCTTGTCTGGAACCAGAATGGTGTGGCCTACCCAGCCTGGGACAGCAACAACTATAAAGTAACCAATTCAAAAATGGCGTATTTAATGCATATGGCAGACTATGTTGTCTACCAGAGTGAGTTTTGTCGTCATAGTGCAAATAAGTATCTCGGGACCGTTAGCGTCCCAAATAAAGTACTTTATAATCCCGTTGATACAGAACATTTCTGTCCTTCTGAACATCCTCCACCCTTAAATACCTGGCGCTTACTTGTTACCGGGTCCCACCTGCAGCCAGATCGTGTACTATTGATATTGAACACATTATCTAATCTGAAAAAAAGCGGAAAAAAAGTAAGGCTAACAATAGCAGGCCGCCTTGGCTGGCAGGATGCAGACCGGGAAACAAATGAAGAGATAATTAGACTGAATCTTGACAATGAGGTTGAGCTATTAGGTCCATATACCCAGGAGCAGGCACCTGGAATCTACCAGGCAGCACATATACTGTTACATATAAAATACAAAGATCCTTGCCCAACAGTTCCTATAGAAGCGATGTCATGTGGTGTGCCGGTAATCGGGTCTCTGAGCGGCGGCATGCAGGAACTGTTGTCTGATGAAGGCGGGCTACTTCTCGAAGTGCCTGATGTCTGGGATAAAATGTGTTACCCGAAGCTAGAGGATATGGTAGAAGCTGTCACCAAACTCATGAGTGATATAGAAAGCTGGAGAAAAAAAGCCAGGCAACGAGCCGTCAGTCACTTTAGTAAAGAAAAATGGTTAGAACAACACCGTCAGATTTTCAAAGAAGTCCTTTAGCCCATGATTATCATTAGCTCCATTTCATGAGCAGTCCTGTCATTACTGTATTAATGCCCGTTTATAACGCTGAGCGTTACATTGTTAAGGCAGTTAAAAGTGTACTTGATCAAACTTATCAGGACTTTGAATTCCTGATTATCAATGACGGCTCTACAGATCAAAGTGTCAAACTCATTCAAGAATTAGGTGACCCACGCCTCCGAGTGATAGATACCGAAAATCAGGGGGTGGCAGCGGCATTGTATCTCGGGATAAAGATGGCAAGAGGTTTGTATATTGCGCGTATGGATGCGGATGATGAAAGTCTGCCCAACCGGTTAGAAGTAGAAAAACGCTGCCTAGATGAGCATCCTGAAATAGCAGTTGTACATGGTAGTGTTGAGTATATAGACTCGGAGGGACAACCTGTATTTCTCGAGAGGGATGAGGGACATTCGAATATTATTACGAAGTGGCTGCTCAACTGGAAAAATGTCCCTATACATTCGACGGTGATGATGCGGGCATCTATATTAAAAGAACACGCTCTCAATTATCGAATAGAGATGAATCGTGCGGAGGATTTTGATTTATGGAACCGGATAGCACGAGTCGGTGATTTTATGTATTTGCCTGATATCCTGATCAGGTATCGTATTCATAGTGAAAATGTCAGTAATAGCAGCCCCGTCGATTTACAGTTTGATGCACAAACCAGAGTAGTACGGGAGAATATTAAACGTTACGGAATCGAATTATCGATAGAAACTGCACAGGAGCTTGTGGTGATATCCGGAGCGGCACGTATCAATCCTATAAACTCTTGCTATAAAAACCTTAAAGGAAAATTACATTGCCTGGTAGCGGATGTTTCCAGTAATTTTTGCAGGTCATTTGCTATTGAAGCGAAAGTGCTAAATGAAATACAAGCTCGCCAATACCTACGTTGGGCACGCTATATGCTAAATACCTCTCGTAGCTATGCGGTGCAGCTATTATTTATAAGTATCGGCAAGAGAAACACTGTTATATTTTCATATCCGTTCTGGGCTGTTATGGGTGGACTCTTTTTAATAAGGAAATGAAGCTGGTTTTTGTAATCTATTCGCTGCAGTCTGGTGGTGCAGAACGTGTATTGTCCATTATGGCTAACCACTGGGCAGCGAGGTTACAGGAGGTCACGCTTATTACTCTTGAAGATGGCAGCAAGCCGGCTTTCTATGAAATCGATTCCCGTATTCACCAGGTTTCGTTGGGCGTTGCCGGGGTATCACAAAACTGGTTTGCAGGCATTCTAAATAATTTGCGTCGTATCTACAAATTGCGTCGTGCGTTTCATGCAGCACAAGCCGACACAGTCATCAGCTTTATGACAGAGACTAACGTGATTACCCTGGTTGCGTCGATTGGATCACATATACCTGTAGTTGTTACGGAGCACACTGACCCCTGGACAGGCCCTGTTGCTGACATATGGTCAAAATTACGTCTCTGGTTGTACCCCCGAGCAAGTCGTGTCGTGGTTTTAAACGAGCGGGCGCGAGAATTTTTTAATACATCTCTTCGTGCTCACGTGACAGTCATGCCTAATCCGGTTGTCATTGAGACAAATAAGGAATCTGAAGACATTATCCATGGAGTGACGGGAAAGCACTTGATTGTAGCAATGGGAAGGCTATCACGAGAAAAACGCTTTGATCTATTGATGCGCGCTTATACACACGTGGCAAAAGAATATAGTGACTGGAACCTGATGATACTCGGTGAAGGTCCGGAGCGTGAAGCACTTGAAGCGTTACGTGATGAACTAGGATTAGGTCAACGAGTAAGATTACCAGGAACAATAAAACATCCACATGTAGTGCTTAAGCAGAGCGAGCTGTTTGTGTCGAGTTCAGAGCTGGAGGGCTTCCCCATGGCCTTATGTGAGGCCATGGCCTGTGGTTTGCCGGTAATAGCAGCCGAATACAATAGCGGGGTATGCGACATTGTCCAGGATGGTCAGAATGGTATTCTAGTCTCACCGGGCGACCCGGTACCTCTCGCAGCAGCAATGATGCGCCTGATCAAGGATCCTCGTGAGCGTGAAAGTCTTGCTGCAAATGGCGTTGAGATTGGAATACGTTTCAGTGTAGATGCAGTTATGGAGAAGTGGGGACAATTACTGAAAGAGGTGGCGATTACCAAGCACGAGGTGTCTGTTTAGTGGCAGAACAGAAAGAAGCAGTACGTTACACCTTCACAATTTTTACACCCACCTTCAATCGAGCGCATACCTTACAGCGAGTTTATACTTCACTTGCTCGGCAGACATATCGTGATTTCGAATGGTTAGTCATGGATGATGGATCTACGGATAACACATCACAGCTGATTGAAACCTGGAAGGGGGAATCGAATTTTCCAATACGTTCTTATAAGCAAGAAAACATGGGGAAACATGTTGCCTTTAACAGAGGTGTGGAACACGCTGAGGGTGAACTCCTGCTGGTTCTTGATTCCGATGATGAATGTGTGCCCCACGCCCTCGAGCAGTTGAAGCACCACTGGGATACAATTGATCCTCAACTAAGGGCAGGATTTATTGGAGTCACAGTGCTGTGTGCGGATCAGAATGGTAAACTCGTAGGCGATCTGTTCCCAAAGGATGTCATGGATTCTGATCCTCTTGAGTTACGCTATAGGTATAAGGTGAAAGGAGAGAAGTGGGGATTCCAGCGTACTGATGTCTTGCGTAGATATCCTTTCCCTGAGAATCTGAAGCAAACCTATGTACCAGAAGACATAATCTGGAATAAGATAGCCAGGAAATATAAAACTCGATTCGTGAACGAGCAGTTGCGTATTTATTGGGTAGAGGGGCCCTCACTGGTGCATAACCAGAATCCGGGTAAAAATGCACTTGGAGGCCAGCTTCAACACTGTGATGCGCTTAACAACGATATCAAATGGTTCCGTTTTGCCCCATTGAGGTTTACGTTATCAGCTTTACACTATAGTCGTTTTTCTTTTCACATCGGCACTGGTTTGTATGCACAATCACGTGCACTCAAGAACAATGTTGCAAAATTGCTTTGGCTGCTTATGTTACCAGCGGGTTATTTAGTTTATTTGAAGGATATATACTGAATATATCTAAAGAAGGTGTCAGGCTTGAATTTGGAGAGAGTTGACGCGGTAACTTACATTAGATTACAGACGAACATAATAGACCTCGTACAGCAATCTCATAATGACCGATTCTAAACAAAGTGTTTGCCGTTTTTTGGTATTTATAATGTCAAGTAAGGCATATCCTTATGGCAGGAAATACCCGCGGGGTGCAATGACTGGTACTTTCAATGAGTAGAGGCCTCCTGCTGGAATGAAACTAGTATTTTTAATTCGTTCCCTGGAGGTAGGTGGTGCTGAACGACAGCTTGTATATCTTGCCAGGGGGCTAAAAGCTAAAGGCGTATCAGTTACTGTCGGTATTTTTTATCGTGGTGGTGTACTGGAAGAACTTCTGAATTCTGATGGCGTGCCTATCGAGTACCTGGATAAAAAAGGTCGATGGGATTTCATAGGTTTTCTTCGACGAACCATGAAATGGATTCGGCGCGAAAATCCCGATATTCTCCACGGCTATCTCACCGGTGCTAATATCGTCGCCATACTGATAAAACCGTTTGTTCCCAAATTACAGATTGTGTGGGGGGTGCGTGCCTCCAATATGTTGCTTGAAAACTATGACCATCTAGCAAGATTTTCTTTTCAACTGAGTGTCTGGTTGTCAAGATATACCAACCTTATAATCGTTAATTCCAATAGTGGATATGAGTACCACCTTGCAAATGGCTATCCATCAGATCGAATGGTTGTTATTCCCAATGGGATCGATACAGATTTATTCAAACCTGATTTACTAGCTCGTCAACATCAGCGCACTGCATGGGGGATAGATGAAGGAGCCACTCTGGTAGGGATTGTCGGCCGTCTTGATCCAATGAAAGACCATAAGACTTTCCTGCGGGCTGTTAGTAAAGTGTTATCTACAAGAAATGATGTTCTATTTGTCTGTGTGGGTGACGGGGATATCAATTACCTTGAAGATTTACAGCAATATTCTGAAGGGTTTGGTTTGTCTGAGAAAATCCGGTGGCAACCGGGCCTGGTGGATATTGAGAGTGCATATAATGCGCTTGATGTCCTTGTCAGTACATCCGCTTTTGGTGAAGGTTTCTCAAATACTCTCGCAGAAGCCATGTCATGCGGCGTAAGATGTGTAGCAACTGATGTTGGTGATGCAAGAAAAATTGTTATTGACACGGGAATTGTTGTCCAGCCCGGAGATAGTTCTGCTGTTGCCGATGGCATATTGACAATACTAAAGTGTGATATCGAGGAAAATGCTAAGTATAAAAAAATGGCGATTGATCACATAAGGGATAATTATAGTATTGCTGGGTTAGTCTCAAATTCGCTTGATGAATTTAACAGAATTTTACCGATAAACAGTGATCACTAGCATTAGCATTTCAATGTAATATGTCCTTTTTTCGATGCCAGCTGTATTTTTCAATATATACAGAAGCCTTCTGTATTTAATTAACTATAGACTTGCTAAGCATTGGAAACCTCAGTGTTAAGAAAACTTATAATAACATTTATCATTGTAGCTTTTATTTCAGTATTGGCTATTGTGTTTCTGGCAAAACGGAATATTTCAAACGATGACCCGCAGATCCTGATTGTTTCTCAAAAGATTTCGAAAGCACTGATAATGAGAGTCCTAGATGTGATCGAGAGTGTTGCTGACTCTACTGGGTATGCACCAACACCCTTTGATTCCCCTGATTTTTCTTATGCTGATCTCTCTCACCCATATTTTGAAAAAATCCGCAACGATAAACGAGTTGCACATTTCTATTCCAGGGAAAAAGGTAACATTGATTTTTATGATGCGATTTCCATGAGGGAGTATTTACGTGATCTTTTTCCACACGGTGCTGCATCCAGGAATTATCTGCACGAGAACGTACTGGAAATGATCGATGCAGCAGAGCATGGGGAGAAATTTTTATGCGGAAATATATCAAAAATGCTTGTCCAGATGATTCAGGCCGGGGGAACGCAAGCAAGAACTGTAGGGCTTCAGGCATCTGACAGCGGGCATATGGTTGTCGAACTATGGTCAGAGAAATTTGATAAATGGTTAGTACTAGATCCAGATTACAATGTCCATTATACAAACACCACTGGCACGCCATTATCTGCTATCGAGCTTTACCAGATGTCTCAGGTTAGCAATAAAATAAAGGATATTATTAGAGTGCCAGGTAAATCCGTGAATACATTGTACAGTGACAATAGTAAGCTGGTTGAACAGTATTATAAGAATGGGATTGCAATCAATTATTATAACAGTTGGGTTGACAAGGATTTACCGAGAATAAACCCTGCTAGATCACCCGCAATCATGGGATTCTATATTGGGAACTCAGCGGTCGAAAGGATTTATTATAAGCACGATAGTAAAGTTATTACTGAAGAGATAGCTTCTACACTATATATGAATCCATCTAAGCGAATAGCAATACAAGATTCCGCTGAGTAGAAGTTCTACCATTTTCCAATGAATATTTCAGCACAAGTATTCGGCTTAGCTGCATCTAACGACTGGGTAACCGGATTATGAAAATTGTTCATATCATAACTGGGTTATCTACTGGTGGAGCCGAAATGATGCTTTATAAATTACTCTCTAGAATGAATACTGATGAATTTGATTCTGAGGTGGTATCTCTGACTGATGATGGTCCAATAGCAGATAAGATCAGGATGCTTGGCATTCCCGTGCAGACATTAGGTATGAAGCGGGGAAGTCCCAATCCTGTGGCACTGTTTAAGTTAGCTTTGCTTTTGCGTAGAAGGAAGCCAGATCTAGTCCAGACATGGTTATATCACTCAGATTTTATTGGTGGTATGGCAAGCAAAATTGCAGGAAATATGAAAACGTTCTGGAGTATTCGGCAGAGCAATATCGACGTTGATAGTAATAAAAGAAGTACGATCTGGGTAGCAAAAGCCTGTGCAAAGTTATCATCCTGGTTACCAGATAGAATTATAGTTTGTTCCCATGCTGCGCTTAAATCCCACCAGGCCCTGGGTTATTCCAAGGATAAAATGTTCGTAATACCCAATGGCTTTGATCTCGATGAATTCCGGCCAGACCCTGAAGCACGGAAATCAGTTAGGAAAGAATTGAAGCTTGATGAAAATGCATTGCTAG
>Ga0316194_10003137_pt1 | contig 11542 bp, 10 predicted proteins | sample CroRivsedime1_MG_FD_204936 | JGI IMG/M metagenome (GOLD analysis project Ga0316194, IMG submission 204936) | Coastal sediment microbial communities from Maine, United States - Cross River sediment 1 | ecosystem: Environmental > Aquatic > Marine > Coastal > Sediment | place: USA: Maine... | reverse complement strand
CTGGATGCCTGGTGGATTTCCGGCTCGGTGATTGCCGCTATGATCATTACCCTAATCACCGTTACCTTTATCGGTGAGGCGGTCAGAGAGGCCTTCGACCCTAAAAAACATACGGTTTATGAATAAGCACATGGGTAAAAGTTCAGCCACTAAGACACAAAGACACAAGAAAGGACGTATTATGATCAAAGCTTATAAATTTTGGTTACGCGGTTCGTTGACAATGTTACTGGTATTTTCAGTACCGGTTGCAGCTTGGGCGGCGCCCGAACTTCCCGCAGATATTGAATGGCTCACCAATGATACCGATCCGGTCTACGCCTCACCGGAAGCCAAAAAAGGCGGTACCTTCAGAGACTCGCTACTCAGTTTCCCGGCGACCTTCCGGTCGGTTGGTCCGGATTCAAACAATAGTTTTGCCCGTGTCATGCAAAGCAATCAGCTCGGGCTGATCGGGATCCATCCAAATACTGAAAATATCATTCCCGAGTTGGCAACCCATTGGGCCTTCGGCAAAGACAAAAAAACCATGTATTTCAAACTGAACGAAAAAGCCCGCTGGTCCGACGGCAAGCCGGTGACTGCCCTTGATTTTGCCTATACGATTGAATTTATGCGCTCCGAGTTCATCGTGGCACCGTTTTACAATGACTACTATACCCGGGAAATTGATAGGATTATCGTATATGACGATTATACCTTGGCCGTCGTCGGCACTAAGGCCAAACCGGATCTGCATTTGCACCTTAACATCGGTCCAAAACCCCGGCATTTTTTCGGCAAACTCGACAAGGGTTTCGTCAGGAAATTCAACTGGAAAATCGAACCGAATACGGGACCCTACCGGATATCCGATTTCAAAAAAGGAAAATCCATTAAACTCGAGCGCAAAAAAGACTGGTGGGCCAAAGACCTGCGCTATTTCAAAAACCGCTTCAATGTCGATCGGGTGATATTTAAGGTCGTCAGGGATTTCAATTTGATGTGGGAGCATTTCAAAAAAGCCCAACAGGATGTGTTTCGCATCACATTTCCCGATTACTGGCACGTCAAAAGCAAAACAGCGGTCATCGAAAACGGCTATGTTCACCGGATCTGGTTTTTCAATGATACCCAACAACCGGCGTCGGGAATGTGGCTCAACCTGGACCGCGAGATTTTTAAGGACAAAAATGTCCGTTATGCCTTTGCCCATGCCATGAATGTTCAGAAAGTGATCGAGAAGGTGTTGCGCAATGATTATTTCCGCCTCGAGCAACATTATGTAGGCTATGGCCGTTATTCAAACAACAGCATCAAAGCCAGGCGATTTGATCTGACAAAAGTCGATGATTACATGAAGAAATCCGGCTGGAAACGTGGATCCGACGGGATCTGGGCGAAGAACGGGATGCGGTTTTCAGTTGAGGTGACTTACGGTTTTGAGGGCCATACACCCCGGCTGGTCGTTTTGAAGGAAGAGGCCAAAAAAGCGGGAATTGAGCTCAGGCTGCAAAAGCTGGATTCGGCGGCATCATTTAAAAAATTTTTGGAAAAGAAGCATGACGTGGCCTGGATGGGCTGGAGCACCGGCATGCGGCCGGCCTTCTGGCAGCACTATCATTCCGCCAACGCTCATAAACCCCAAACCAACAATATTTCCAACACGGATGATGCCGAACTGGATAAAATGATCGATGCCTTCCGCAATTCCCTTGATGAAGCGGAACGGATCGATCTGTCGCTCAAGATTCAGGCCAAGATCCATGAAACAGGCGCCTTCGTACCGACATTTATGGTGCCCTATCTGCGTCAGGCCTACTGGCGCTGGTGGCGCTTACCGAAAATTCCCGGCACTAAAAATTCGGATGATCTATTTGATCCCTTCGACCCTTCCATCGGTGGCATGTTCTGGTACGACAAAAACCTTCATGAAGAGACTTTAGCGGCCAAGAAAAAAAAGAAAAAATTGCCGCCGGTAACCATCATCGAAGAGACCTACAAAATGAAATTTTTAGAAAATTCGAAATTTTCAACGGTAAATTCCTGACACGGATGAACCGGAAAAATGAGTTAAAATTTGAAATGACTAAAATTGTGGTGTCGCTTAAATGTACAAAAATAATTGCTAAAGTACTAACACACTTCTTGTAGCGCCTATCTTAAAATAATAATGTAAAGTATAAAGTTGTGATCGATAACAATCCAATATTACAAGTACAAAATCTTACCACCGCTTTTGATACCGAAGCTGGCCGCATCCGGGCGATCGACGATGTCAGCTTTGATTTGAAAAAAGAGCAGGTCCTGGGAATTGTGGGCGAATCCGGCTGCGGCAAGAGTGTCACGGCCCTGTCTATTATGCGGCTGCTGCCCAAACCGGTGGGTGTTATCGAAAGCGGCCGGATCCTATTCAAGGGAGAGGACATCGTCGGCCTCGAGGCCGATAAGATGCACGAAATTCGGGGCAAACGGATTTCCATGATTTTTCAGGAGCCCATGACATCGCTCAATCCGGTCCACCGGATCGGAAAACAGCTCACTGAAGTCTTCCACCTTCATTTTTCACAGATGGCCGATGCGGAAATCCGGCAGGAATCCATCGAAATCCTCCGTAAAGTCGGAATCCCCGAACCTGAACAGCGGATGGAAGAATATCCGCATGGGATTTCGGGCGGTATGCGCCAGCGGGTGATGATCGCCCTGGCCCTGGCCTGCAAGCCGGAGATATTGATTGCAGACGAGCCGACAACGGCGCTGGATGTGACCATTCAGGCCCAAATCCTGGATTTAATGAAAAAACTTCAGCGCGAAACCGGCATGGCCATCATCTTTATCACCCACGATATGGGTGTGATTGCCGAGACCTGTCAAGATGTGGTGGTTATGTATGCCGGCAAGGTGGCGGAAAGCGCTGCCACCATCGAGCTGTTCAAAAATCCCAGACACCCTTACACCCAAGGTTTGCTAGCGTCGATTCCAAAGCTGGAAACACCCCGAAAAACAAAACTCAACATCATCGAGGGCATTGTGCCGAGTCTCTATGAATTGCCTACCGGCTGCCGGTTTCGCACGCGTTGCCCGCACGTAATGGACATCTGCGCCCTGGAATCGCCGCCTTTAATTGAAGTGGCTGAGAGTCATTTCGCGAGTTGTTACTTGTATTGGAAAAATGACTGATAATCTGCTGGAAGTAAAAAAATTAAAGATGTACTTCCCCATCCACGGCGGTATCCTACGGCGCAGGGTCGGCTGGGTATATGCCGTTGATGGTGTCTCACTTAAAGTTCGTACCGGCGAGACCTTAGGACTCGTGGGAGAATCCGGCTGCGGCAAAACCACGGTGGGCCGGACGATCGCAAGGCTTTACAAACCGGTCGGCGGGAATGTCATTTTCGATGGCAATGATCTTGCCCGTCTGTCCCATCGAGCTCTGCGAGAAGTTCGACGGGACTTGCAAATTATTTTTCAGGATCCTTTCGAGTCCTTAAACGCGCGCCATACGGTCCGGGATATATTACAGGAGCCGTTTCAGATTCACAACATCGGGATCCCCAAAAATCGAGAGGAGGAGGTTGTCCAGCTGCTAAGCCGGGTCGGAATGGACGATGACGCCCTTATCCGTTTTCCCCATGAGTTCAGCGGTGGTCAACGCCAGCGAATCGGTATCGCCAGGGCCATTGCATTAAAACCGAAAATGATCATATGTGATGAACCCGTATCGGCGCTGGATGTGTCAATTCAGTCCCAGATATTAAATCTGCTGCTGGAGCTTCAGTCTGAAATGAATCTCACCTATCTTTTTATCGCCCATGATCTGGCGGTGGTCAAACATATCTCCGATCGAATCGCGGTGATGTATCTGGGAAAAATCGTGGAATATGCGCAGGCGGACTCCCTCTATGACCATCCTGCGCATCCGTATACCCATGCATTAATCTCGGCGATACCGGTGCCCGATCCTCAGATAAAAAAGAATAGACAGATACTTGTTGGAGATGTGCCGTCTCCTATCCACCCTCCGTCGGGCTGCGTCTTTCATACCCGTTGTCCTTATGTCGAGGATACGTGTAAAGTGAAGGTTCCTGAACTGATGCCCGTACCCGGAACAACCGACAGCGACCATTTACAGGCTTGTTTGCGGGCAGGGGATATTTCATTCGACTGATATTATTGCAAAACAGGGGATGATTCATGGAAAGTCTGTTAAACTGGGGAATTGAAGTCGTTTTATGGTTCCAGCAGTTCAGTCCGGCGCTTGATCTCCCTTTCAGAGCGTTGACCTTTATGGGCGATGAAGCATTTTACCTGTTGCTCATGCCGCTGGTCTATTGGAGCATCGATCGTCGAACAGGCGCCAGGCTGATTATTCTGCTAGTATTTTCCGTCTACCTCAATGCCGTCGCCAAGGTAATTGCTGATCAGCCCCGACCGTTTAATTATGATTCACGGGTCAAGCCGTTAGGACATGCCGGCGGCGGCGGACTGCCCAGCGGCCACACCCAGAACGCCGTGGTCATCTGGGGATATCTGGCCGGTCGCTACCGTAAGACCAGCGGCTGGCTGATTGCCGGATTTCTCGTGATCGGCATTCCGCTGTCCAGACTGTATCTGGGACTTCACTTCCCCACCGATCTTTTTGGCGGCTACCTTCTTGGCGCTTTGATTCTGATACTTTTTCTTTGGAGTGCGCCCGGACTGGAAAAATGGCTGGTCCGGAAAGGATTTGCTTGGCAACTATCGCTTTCGCTGGTGTTGCCGATCCTATTGATTTTTCTGAATCCTGCTGGTAATCGTTATGTTCTTAGCATGATTGCAGCGATTCTGGGTATCTGTTTGGGTTTTGTGCTGGAGCGGCGATTTGTGCGATTTAGCGCCAATGGCTTATTGTGGAAACGGTTGGTCCGCTACCTATTGGGCGTTTCTATCCTTTTCGGTCTGTGGGGAGGGCTGCGAATCGCTTTTGCCGCCATGGAACCGGCTGGCCTGTTTCGGTTTATCCGCTATACGCTGATGGGATTGTGGGGCGGTTTAGGGGCCCCCTGGTTGTTTGTGCGATTGAAGCTGGCGGAAACGGAATGACGAATGCGGAATGGGGAAGTGGGAATGGAGAATGGGGAAGTGGGAATGCGGAGGGTGGAATGGGGAAATCGGAATGCGGAATTAGGACAAGGGTGAAAGCTGGAGTATTGGAGTACTGGAGTATTGGAGTGCTGGAGTAATGGATTAATGAATGGTTGATAGAATGGAAAAATCCGGAAAGGAGGTCAAGCATTGAGCAACGGCTACGATACACACAGAAAAACAATCGGATATATTTTATGGGTGTTTGGATTTTTAGGGGCGCATCGATTTTATTACGGCAAGCCCTTATCCGGCACTATTTATTTTTTTACCCTGGGCCTGTTATTTATCGGCTGGATCGTGGATCTTTTTCTGATCCCATCCATGGACCGCAACGCGGATTTGAGATTTAAGGCCGGAAAGGTGGACTACAACATCAGCTGGATACTGTTGACGTTTCTGGGGATTTTCGGAGTCCATCGCATGTATATGGGTAAATGGATCAGCGGCATTCTGTATTTGTTTACCGGCGGGTTGCTCGGGATCGGGATTATTTATGACTTTTGGACCTTAAATGACCAGATTACCCTGATAAATGCATCCGGCTAATTTTGTTTTAAATTTTGGTGGTGAGCTGGCAGCGCTAGGCGCCGCTTTTTTATGGGCAGCAGCCTCGGTCTTATACGGACGGATCGGGCAGTATCTCTCACCATTAAAAATGAATTTGACTAAAAACCTCATCGCCCTGGTGATGATTTTGGGGGTGTTATTACCCGGCGGAGGGGGCCTTTTCAGCGGAATCGATTTGTTCGCCGGCATTTTGTTGTCGCTCAGCGGCGGGATTGGAATTGGGCTGGGTGACACCGCCTATTTCGGTGCCCTCAAGCATTTAGGTGCTCGCAGGGCGATTCTCCTCATGATTTTAGCACCCCCCATCACCGGAATTATTGCCCTCATTTTTCTGGGAGAAAACATATCAGTCGGCACCTGGCTGGGGGTTATGATAACGGTCACGGGAGTAGCCTGGGTAATCTCGGAACGGGATTCTGCAGCAGACGTCGGCACCAACCGCAAACTGCTTGGTACAGTGTTGGGCTTATTCGCCGCGGTGGGGCAGGCAATCGGAGCCATATTATCCCACGCGGCCTTCCTTCATATGAGCATCAGCCCACTTCGCAGCGCCTTGCTTCGATTAATCGGCGGCACAGGATTTATACTGATTTATATGCTGTTATTCAAGGATTCCTGCGGGTTGGGATATGAGAATTTGAATTCTTTTCGACGTTGGCGGACGATCATATTTACAGTTTTTATCGGGACCTTCATGGGAATCTGGCTGCAGCAGATATCACTCAAGTATGCCGCGGCCGGTGTTGCCCAGACGCTTTTCGCAACCAGCCCCCTGTTTGTCATACCCATTGTCGCAGTGATGGGTGAAAGCATCAGCCTGCGAGCAATTCTTGGAGCCACATTAGCGATTGTAGGTGTTGGCCTTATTTTCGGTCTGCAATAGAGCGCTGACGGATGGCAGGACGAATCGTCAAAAACCCGCCATCAATCTCTTCGGGCCTTCGAAGATGTGATTATTTCATTCGATTCACAATAGCTCGGATCATTTCTTCTATGTGTGGACGGACATCTTTAAATGCCACCCCGATTCCAGCCTGGTTCGCTCGGGCAATCTCTCCTCTGAGCTTGAGCGATTTGTCTAAGCCTCCCAATTTAAAAGCCATTATTACCTCATCGCCCCTTATCAAAGGACGCCGGGTATTGATAAACAGCCCATTGGCACTAATATTTGTTATTTTATTGGAGTAAACATGGTCATTCGCTGCGAAGTTGATCGGAATATCGCATGATCTTCTGATATCCCCCCTTTTTTCTTTTACCAGGAGCTGTTCCGCATGATATAAGAGCTTCTTTTGCTGCTCTTCATTTAGCTCAATAATTATTTGAAACAATTGTGAAATAACGACATTGTATTTTTTCCTCGTCTTTTCTTGAGCGCTCATGTGACACCTTTTGGCAATTTTAATTTATATATAGTTGAATGCCATACTTATCGGATTTTTTGGGATTAACTTTAATCTAAATTGATAGCTCTTCATTTATAAGAATTTCCTAAATGTAACTTTCCGACAGTAAAAAGGATATTTTAAGGCCGATAGACGGCCATGTTTTTAGGCTCATGTCCTAATTGTTGGTGCTCTACCTTGGTTCGACCCCAATTTTACTTCTACTTAAAAAATTTCAGCAACGCATGTAGATTGGTCAGCGGGTGGGGCGGGCACCCCGGGATGAAAAGGTCCACCGGCAGGAGTTTGTCGAGCCCTTCGGAGACTTCGGGAATGCCCCGAAACGGTCCGCCGCTCAGAGGACAGCCATGATTGGTTTGCCGGCCGCCACCCCGAGTATCGATTTGAAATGACAGGGAGAGGGCATTCAGGTAGTTGAAACCGGCAGCGGTCCCTCCCGAATGGAACAGCTGCGTCACAGCATCCACCAGCCCGATCAGACAGCCCGCACCCATGGCGAGGGCCCCCACCAGCTTCATTGCCGTGAAATGGCGCCATAAAAACAGTGGTAAAACACCCCCGCAGAAAACCAACACGATGGCCGTAAAAAAACCAGTCATAAACGCCCCTCTAGATTATGTTATCAAGGTAGCTACCGGAATGAGGCTCTTTTCGAGTAAAATTTTGCTGAAACAACCATGGAATAAAAAAAGTCAAGCCCGGGTGAGATCGAGTGGATAATAGGTAAGAATTTTTTTGGGAAAGCGGACAAGATTGGTTACAGTCTCAGGCTTGATCACCCATGTCGTGTCGGGGGACATGTGATGAAGATATGACAGGATCAACCGGATTAATAGGATTTTTCACGATTTCATCCGGAAACTGGGGAATCAAAATCTCTAAATAATCCTGTAAATCCTGTCTATATGGCGCATAAAATCGAATCCATTCATCTTTGAGCTCTGCTGCGGGGGAATTTATCATACAAAGCTGATATTTATCTTGAGCACTTTGGGCCGGAATCACTGCTCCGGGAAAATCATTCTTTTTCAGTGGTATTTTTGGATAATTGCTCCAGAATGCCTTCAAGCTTATCCAGTTCACTGCCGTATCCGGCCCAATCCCCCTGGCGCAGGTATTCCTTGGCATTGTGGTAATATTTCAAAGCCTGTTCTCCGAGTTCGGAGAGCTCTCCTGATTCGGGCACTTTAGGGGAGACAGCGTCTTTTTCGATAATCTTACCCCCAAGTACCCGACTCAATGCACGGTCGAGATTTTCCTCCATCGCAACCCGGCTGCCGAGGGCCACAATTACCCGTTTCAGTTCCGGCAGGGCCGCAGTCGAGGTGCTCCCTTGCCTTGCCGGTCGTGTCGGCTGTTGTTTCTGTGACTGCCCGCCTTTAGGGGGAGGCGCCGGCTGCGCTTCCCGCTGCGGCTCCTGCTGGGCCTCCAGATAAATCGGCTCCACATAGATGAATGAGTCACCCACCGGAATGGCCAGTAGGTTGCCCCTGATGACCCGTGAGCCGCGCTGTCCCCAGAGGCTGAGTTCCCGGGAGATATCCGTTTGTTGATCTATCCGGGCCTCGACCTGCATGGGGCCGTATGCCAGTTTATCTTTTGAAAGTTTGTAAACCAGCAGGTTACCGTAGTGGGGCAGATCGCTTCTGGCTGCCAGCCAGCCGATCATGTTGTCCTTTTTCGAGGGCGTATAGGGAAGCATCAGGAGAAATTCCTCTTTAGCCTCATCCGGCAGCTTTATGATGATATAGTAAGGCTTCATCATCTGGCGGTTGTCGCCGTATATCTCATCCGGAGGCTCCCAGAGGTCTTCCTGGTTGTAGAATACCTGAACGTCCTGCATGTGATACTTGGCGTATGTTTGCACCTGGATTTCAAAGAGATCATTGGGGTATCGAAGGTGCTTTTTCAGATCAGCGGGCATCTCATCTAAGGGTTTAAAAAGAGCCGGGTATACTTTTGCGTATGTTTTGAGAATGGGGTCTTTGGTGTCGATCATATAATAGGCGACATGCCCGTCATAGGCATCGATGATGACTTTGACCGAATTGCGGATGTAATTGAGCTCTTTTTTCCTGAAGGGGGTCTTGGATCGTTTGGAGTATGGATACATGTTGGAGGCCGTATAGGCGTCCTGGATCCAATAGAGCCTGCCGCCTGAGACCACCATATAGGGGTCGGTATCATAGGACAGAAACGGGGCGATGGCGGTCACCCGGTTTCTAATCCGGCGGTTGAACATTATCCTGCTTTCAGGCGTCAGATATGTCGTGAAAAGTATCTGGGGGTCTTCAAATTCAATGGCAAAGAGCAGTCTTCGCATAAAAGAGCTGATCAGAACGCCACCTTTGCCTTGGTAATTGGTATAGACGTTTTTGTCTCCCTTGGGATAATCGAATTCCTGGGTGCTGGTATTCACCAGGATATATTCAGTCGTTTTTTCCCCGTAATAAATTTCCGGCCGGTCTATCTTCAGATTGATATCCACCGAGGGGGGAACGTCCTTAATCATGAGTTGCGGCAAACCTTCGGCAGTGACTTCATTGACCGGACTCATGGCCAATCCATATCCGTGGGTGTAGATCAGGTGCCGGTTGACCCAGGTTTTGGCCTGGGGCGGGAGCTGATCGACGACCAGTTCCCGGGCGGCCAACATGACCTGGCGATATTGATCGGCGATCATATAACGGTCGACGTCAACGTTATGAAAATCGTAATAGAGACGTATGGATTGAATTTGGCGGTATGTCTGGAGCAGGGGCCGTTCATCCCAGACCCGGATGTTTTGAATGGTCACGTGATGGGTTTTGATCTCTTCAGCACTCAGGCTGTTATTGACCTCAAAGTCGACCTCCTTAATATTATTGAGGTTATATGCCTGGCGGGTAAAATCGATATTATAGGCGATGTAGGGCGTTTCCTTGGCCAGTTCATTGGGTTTGACGACGAACTGCTGTACCAGGATCGGAAGACCGGTGGCAAGGACCACAATGGCGCCGACCCATATCCCTGCGCAGATTAAGAGAGGTTTTATCTTCAGTCTGAAGGCGTTATAAACGATAAAAAGGCACATTAAAATGGACATTGCCATTAAGAGCCGGTAAGCGAGGATCTTTATGTTGACATCCGTGTAGCTAGCGCCAAAAGCAGGGCCCTGGGTAGAGTAGAGAACGCCGTAGGCTTTCAAATGATAGCCCCAGGCGACCAGAAGAACCAAGACTCCGGCGAGCACGAGCAGATGCTTGCCGACCTTATCCGCAACTTTGACTTTGGGAAGCGCGGCCGGCCTGTCCTCGGCCAGAACAAGTTCACCGATCATCTGGATCGCGCCTTCTTTTATATACCATATGACGGTCACCAGGGCGGCAAAAAGAAGGATAATCAGCAACTGTTCGCGCACCAGCAGGTAGAAGGGCAGCGAAAAGACGTAGAAACCGATGTCCTTGCCGAAAACGGGATCAGTGCTGCCGAAAGGGTGCTGGTTTATATAACTGAGCACCATATTCCATTGCACAGAGCCCTTTGACGCAATTACAAAACTAACGATCAGGATTGCGGCCAGGATTATGGTATTCAGCGTCTTGCCGGAGACGGGCATCCCGGCTATTTCGGTAATCTTCTGTTCACTTTCGCTTTGAAAACGCTGAGCCGCGTAAAGATTGACGGACAGGGTGACGATCATCAGAAACCAGATCACCGCGGCAACGCCGTATTTCCCCAGTGCCATCGTCCAGAACACAGGCGCGAAGTTCAGATTCCCGAACCACAGCCAGTTGGGATAAATGGAAATGATTATCCCCACCAGGATAAACACCAGGATTGCTAACATCCCCAATAAGATCGTCGAACTTTTTATCTGCATAATTTCAGGCTCCGTAAGTATGAGATTTGCAAAAACGCGTTCAAAGAGCAGGGATGATAGATCTTAATCGTATTAAAAGCAAGTATCATTCAATCATTAAAATAACCCCGTCGTTCCGGCCCATTTATCTGTCTCCGATTTAGAACTTTTCTACGGTCATCATCGATTCTACGATCTCTTTTTAACCTCCTCCTCTCCCGAATTCGAAACAAATTCGAATACCTTCGTCTGCCGATATAAGAACGTCTGCCGCCATTATCTATAAAGGGGAGTAGCTCATCAGTGCCGCTCATTGTAATTTCTCCTGATGGTTGGGTGATTAAAATGGAGCGCCGTTTTTTTAAAGTTTTTCCAACTTGAGCTTATCTCATCTAAATACAAGCACTTAGATTCCTATAATCCGTTGATCCGTATTAGTCAAAGGATTTTTACTGAGGGGGTTTGCGGGAGGAACGTTCACCTAAAGGCAGGTATTGCCGGTGAAAAAAGCTCGGGGTTGTGCGTGGGAAAAACCAAAGATACGTCAAAGTTGATGATAACCCGGCAAGATCGAAACAATTCAATACCACCATCATGTACCTAAAATCCCAAATCCCAATAT
>Ga0316194_10003136_pt1 | contig 11545 bp, 8 predicted proteins | sample CroRivsedime1_MG_FD_204936 | JGI IMG/M metagenome (GOLD analysis project Ga0316194, IMG submission 204936) | Coastal sediment microbial communities from Maine, United States - Cross River sediment 1 | ecosystem: Environmental > Aquatic > Marine > Coastal > Sediment | place: USA: Maine... | reverse complement strand
ACGGTTCGATGATCGCCCACTGCGCATTGGTCAACACTCTTCGGGTCAAGGCTGCTCTCCTGTCGTTTGCAACCTTGAATCAGAAATTAGGTGATTTGGGAATCCTGAACGTCAACAGCCCCTAGTTTGTTCCCCCAGAATGGATCGCTCATGTCATAGTAAATGACGCGAATATGTTGAAGGTCGAAAGGAACGTCTTCTTCCTTTGCGGACACAAGGACGACAGGTTTCTTCATAGCGTGGGCCAATCCCAACTCATAGAAGACATTTGGGTTCCGGGACGTTAGTTCAGCAACCAGGACTTTGGCAGTGTTGATACCACTCCAGACTTGATCCATAATTTTTCCCGTTGCAAAAATATCGGCATCTGCACGGACTGAGCGCAGTCCCGCCTTTTCAATTGCTGGTTTGTAGATCTTTTCATAATAGTCACCCAAGGGTGCTGCGAATGGCTGCATGACGAAGCAGGAGTCATTTGCTCCAACATTTGTAGATTTCTCGAGTGCCTTTAGTCGATTAGAATGTACAGGTGTTGACGCGTCATCTCTCGCTACATCCGTAATTCTGATCTTGTCACCATGCTTGGATATCAGCTCTGCAGTCTCGAGTGATTCAAGGAACACTTGCTTGAACTCATCAAAACTTTCGATAGGGACCTTGTATGTTTCAACTACGGTATTCCTTAGGAATTGGTCATCCGGAAGATTTTCTCCGCGGTAGTGTTGGTACACCTCGGAAATGTCCGGAGCAGACATAATCGCCTCGCGGTAGCCATTGATTGTATCGCCCGGCGACTGTGGCCGCAAAATTCTCTTGGCTAGTGCCGAAGGTTGAATGATACCGGATTCTGGCTGATCAAGGAATCCGAATTTGTTGGCGGAACTGATTTCAACGCTAAAGGGCCCGGCGGGACTTCCGAGGCCAAGAAATTTAGCGGCGTCTGCTCGACTACATGCCTTGCCCGCATTTTGCTCAAGTATGGCCTCAGGAATGCGAATGGCTTTCCCTACGGAGTGTCGTGGAAACTTTGCCTTACTTCCTGCAGACACAGCTGACTTAGCAGGAGAGCGTTTTTTCTGCGGTTTAGATTTTTCATTTGTCGCCATATGTGTTGAATTCCTTCTGCGGGTTTTCTAATGATGACTTGAACGGTTCGCGAAAGGTGCAGAGAGGAATCAGGGGTGTCCGTCAGCCAGTTCAGATGAAATAAAGTCGCGTCTTTCACAAGGATCAATTAGTTTTCCTGATATAGCTTTTCAGCAATTAGACCTTGTGTATATCGCTACGTCAACTAGTTTGAATTTTCACTATAGTTTGCATCTGCAGTGTCTATTCATCTGTGTCTGGGCCGGTGATTTGTGGTTACTTTAGTAAGGATTTGGGTGCTGGTGGACGCATGCCGAAAACGCGATGTGGTCGGATGGGAATGTTGTGGAAGGGTGCTTCAAACACCAGACTAATCACAACCCCTGTACCGGATGAGTATCCGCCAGCACCGGGCGGCGCAGGGCTATCAGGCGGCGGGCTTCTTCCGCTTTGCCTTGTTTGAGCAGGCATTCCAGCAGTGAGAATTCCAGCAGGTCGCGTTGGGCGCGGCTGCCGCCGAGGCGGGCGTCGTCGGCCATGCAGCTTGTGAGCAGGCGTTCGGCCTTGAGCCAGTCCTGGCCGGCAATGGCGCCGAAGGCTTCGGCCACGTCACGGACCAGATCACCGGCAGGGCCTTTGGGATTTGAGATGATGTTGGCCAGTGCATCGCCGTCACCTGCCATGGCATGGGCCAGCGCTGCGTGATAGTCGATGAAGCTCAGGCCGGGATTGGGGAAGAACTTGCTGGCATAGGCGCTCACCTCGCGCCATTTTTCCTTCGGCACCGTTTCACCTGCCAGTTCGGCCCGGTACAGGATGGATGCGGTATCCGACAGGATGTTGATCGGCATGCCCAGCGCAGCACCCGGTTTGACGTCGGCGTCTACCTTCTGCCACATCTGGTCCGTGTCGCCCAGTTGCAGCGCCCACAGCGCCACGTGCCAGGACAAATGACCATGCATGACGGCTGAGCGGTCATAGTCTTTCAGCCAGTCGTTGAGGTAAGACACACCGGCCTGCGTTTCACCGGCCTCATAATCAATGTGCGAGCGCACATGAGCGCCATGCGCGTTGCGCGGATTGATCGCCATGGAGCGGTCGATGACCGACGAGGCCTTGTCCACCTGGCCGGTTTCACAAAGAGCAAAGGCGTACTGGCTCAAATACCACCAGTCATCTGCGTAATGCGGTTGCAGGGCGCTGGTGAAGGCCAGCATTTCCGCCTCGCGCCCCGGCAGGCCTGAAAACCCGATCAGCCCGAAGATACTGGTGCTGGTCTGCGCGATCATGGCGTCGCGCGGATTGGACCTGGCGTGGTCAACCACGGCGGCAAATCCGTCCTTGGTCTTGCCGTTGGCCAGCAGGTCGAAGACGTTTATGTGGCCTGCCTCGCGCTCGGTGATGCCGGTGGCAAGTTCGCGGGCCTTGGCGATGATCTCACGGGCTTTTGCAACATTGCCGGTCGCCTGATGCGCCCGCGCCAGCCCGGCATGCCCAAGTGCAAAGCGTGGGTCTTCCGCCACAACGGCCTCGAACGCGTCCGTTATGCGCGGCGCGCCTTCGAGCAGCTTGTCGACGGCTGTCACATACAGGTCACGGGTTCGGGCAGAGGAGGTCGAAATCGGGTTGTCATATCTGTCGGTCAGCAAGTCCGTTCACTCCTGAGATCTAGGCCTGGCGCGGCATCAGGTCATAGGGGCCTTTCCAGCCCGGCAGTGACGATATCCGCTCGCGCCATTTCAGGATGTTGGGATAGTCGTTGAGATCAACACCCAGCTCGCCGTCATAGAACATGTATCCGGCCAGTGACAGGTCAGCGATGGTCGCCCTGTCGAGTGCCATGAAGTCATGCACACCCAGATGCTTGTCGACAATCTGCATGGTTGCCTCGGCGCGTCCGCGCAGGAACTCCGTCACCGGTGTTTCGCCGGATTTGAGAAACGTGAGCATGAAGCGCAGCGTGGCGTTGTAGCTGGTGAACTTGTGATTGTCGAAATACATCCAGCGCAGGATTTCACGGCGCTCGTCATCATTGTTCCAGCCGAACTTGCCGAGCGTCGTGGCAAGATACTCAAGCATGACGCCTGTCTGGGTCAGCTTGCGCTCGCCATGCACCAGCACCGGCACTTCGCCCATTTCATTGACCTGGGCGCGATAGTCATCCGAACGGGTCTCGCCGTTGAAGAAGTCGACAAACCGCGGCTCCCAGTCTGCGCCGCACAGTTCCAGCATCAGGGCTGCCTTGTAGGCATTGCCGGATTCGGCGAAGCAATACAGTTGATAATCTGACATGTGGTCTCTCTTGTTGGGTGGTTGTTCAGGCGCTTTGGTAGCGTGCAATGGCGGCATGTTCCAGGGCCGCTGTCTGCAATTTGGTCAAGTCCAGCGCATCGCGCAACATGGCCAGGAAGCGGATTTCCTCACGCGCAATATTGCGGTCGGCAATCGCCACCTCAACCGCCAGCGCGTAAGCGGTTTCGCGCAGCACTGCCGGCAGGCCGGCCTTTATCAGCGCCAGGGCGGTTTGCAGGCCGGTTTCTTCCTGCAGGATTTCACCACACTCCTGCGCCACATGGGTCAGGCGTTCAGGATCAAAGCCGGAAAACGCCGGCAGGGTCTGCACCAGCCTGCCGATGCGGGCCAGTTCCGCATTGCCGATTTTGGCATCGACGGCAATCATCGTCATCATCACATAGATGAGTGCCTGATGATGGTTGATGGTTCTGCTTACGGGTTTGTTCATGTTCTGGTTGCTCCAAACTCTTTTACAATTTCAATGGCATCTACAAGGCCGGTGCGCTCAATCGTCATGCCGGGCGGAAAGGCCGTCGAGAACCGGCTTGCCATACGCGCATCCAGCATCACGAAACAACCCCTGTCGGTCGCCTGCCGGATCAGGCGGCCGAACGCCTGCCGCAATCTGAGGCGAACCTGCATGTCCTGCCAGGCCTGGCCGCCAAAGGCGCCGCGCCGCGCCCGTTCCAGTATGGTCGGCTGGCCCCACGGTACCCGATCCATGACGATCAGCCTAAGTGATTCTCCGGGCACATCGACCCCGTCGCGCACCGCATCGGTGCCCAGCAGGCAGGCGTTCTTTTCGGCTCTGAACATGTCAACCAGTGTGCCGGTGTCGATCGGGTCGGCATGCTGGGCATAGAGCGGCAAGCCCGCTTCCGCCATCGGCTGCACAAGGCGCCGGTGTACCGCCCGCAGCCGGGAAATCGCCGTAAACAGACCCATGGCGCCGCCACCCGACGCGATGAACAGTTCACGGTACGCAGCCGCCAGTTGATCCATGTTCTCGCGGCCCACATCGTTGACCACGATCAGGCGGGAATTCTTCAGATAGTCGAACGGCGACTCCCAGCTGTGCCGGATAACCGGATACGGCAGGTGAACCGAGCCGGTGCGCATTTCGGCATTGCGCCAGTCATCGGGCATTTCAGGCGGCCGGTCACGCAGTGTGGCCGACGTGATGATGATACCGTCGGCGGGTTGCAGAACCGCACTGGCCAGCGGCACGGTCGGGTCGACCCAGTGCGAGTGCAGCCCGGTATCGATTTCGCGATCCCAGGCCTGTTCGATGGCGAACCATTCGCAGAACTCGGGCCTGGGTTCATCCACCAGCCTGCTGAGCATTTCAATGAAGCCGCCGAGCATGAGTTCCGAGCGCCGGGTAAGCGATCTTGCCAGTGCCTCGATGCGGGCCCGTTCCGTGCTGGCCAGTTCAGCCGCCTCGTCATCCAGACGTTTCATCAGCCGCCGGGCCAGCCCGGTCATCGGCCGCTTGAGGTCTATCATGGCAGCCGCAAGCGTGCCTGCCGCGGCCTGCAACCCGTCTATGAACGGCCGGCAGCCGGTTTCCAGGTTGCCGGTCTGCCTGCTGTCGGCACGCGCCGTCACCTGCTGCCTGACAAGGCTTAGAAAGGCCTCGGTTTGACCCTCTGCCTGTCCTGCCTGAATGCGCCGCATCCAGCCCGGGCCCGGCAGGCACAGCGCGCCCGTCAGAACGGCGGTTAGCAGGTCTTCCGCCTCATCATCGTCACCGGCCAGGTCTCCAAGCCGGTCGACCAGCCCGCGGCCTCTGCGGCGCTGTGATTCCGGACCCCTGATCCAGCGCCTCAACTCGGTGGTCTCCTGACCCGTAAGATGGCCGGAAAAGGCGCTGTCAGCGGCATCAAACAAATGATGGCCTTCATCGAACACCAGCCGCTTCAACCCGCCGGCGCGTTCCTGGTCTTCATCAACCTGTGCTTCGCCGATGGCGTGATCCACAGCAATCTGGTGCAGCACCAGTGCGTGATTGGCGATAACCAGATCGGCCTTGCGGCCGGCGCGCACCGCCTTTTCGATGAAACATTTGCGGTAATGCGGGCAGGCGGAATAAATGCATTCACCGCGCCGGTCTGTCAGGCCCAGCCCCATTGGGGTCATGGCGCGCTCTCCGGTGTTGGCATCATAGAACAGCCCCATCAGCCAGGCCGGGAAATCACCGCCGACCATGTCGCCATCCTTTGAGTAGCGCACCCAGCGCGCAATCAGCCCCGCCATCAGCGCCGATCTGGGATTGGACGCGGTCATGCGCGCAAACGCCTCCTGCATGTTGAGCAGGCAGACATAGTTTTCGCGGCCCTTGCGCACCACTATTCTGTGGCGGCGTTCTACCGGGTCCGGCACCAGCCGAGCGGTTTCCTGCTCAAGCTGGCGCTGCAGGTTCTTGGTGTAGGTGGAAATCCACACCGCCTGCTTGTTGCGCGACGCCCACAGGAAGGACGGTGCCAGATAGCCCAGTGTCTTGCCCAGACCAGTGCCGGCTTCTGCCAGTACGATGGCATTGCTGGCCGGTGTTTCGCGCGCCACAAAGGCGGCAGTTGCAGCACCTGCATAATCGACCTGTTGCGGGCGGGCTTCCGATGAACCGCCTAATACACCCGCCAGGAATGTCTGGGCCTCAGCCGCTGTTACCGGTTCATGGGCACCCGGCGGGCGCGGCCCGTCGTCTTCCCATTCATCTATCCTGTCCCAGACATTCAAACCCGTCGCGAACACCGAGGCTGCATCGCCTGAAGGGTCGCGGCCCAGGCGCTGGATGACCAGCTTCGCCCACGGCCATTTGCCCCGGTCGAGAAACTGCGCCACCTGAAATGTTTCGCGCGAGTTCGGGTAATTTTTCTGTGCGACCCTGTCGAGCAGGGCCTGGCTCAGGGTCACGATTAGGTCGGCATCGGGAAGATCGGTATCCAGCCCCAGCGCTGCCGACAGCCCGCGCGGCGTCGGTACTGCCATCACCGCCGGTGCCACAAAGGCAAACAGCTCGCAGACATCAAGGTGCGCCTGTTCTCGCGCCGTGCGCACCACGCCCTGCGGCACCTGTGCCGCCAGTGCCAGCCGGTTGACAAGGTAGCCGGCGTGGCAGACCACATGAGCCCGATCGCCCAGTTCTTTCAGGGCTGCGGCCGGTTTCATCGTTTCCGGTTTCTGGCCTGCCGTTATGCGCAAGGCGGATACCCCGTCCAGCACCATGACCGGCGGTAAGTCCGCATTGCCAGCAAGCTGTGCTGTGGCGTTTTGATCCTGGCTGTCGTTCATCAAATATCGATTCGGCTCTTTATGTTCGCGTCGCAATGTGGCACAGCTTTTTGCCCAACATCAGGGTCCAGACCCTATCTTTTTCAAGAAACGAACGCTGAATTGTCCATGTCCAGTCCGTCAAAGCCGCCTGTCGACCCTGCATTGCGCGCTGCCGCCCTTGAAAGCAAGGCGTGGCCGTTTGAAGAAGCCCGCAAACTGCTCAAGCGAATCGAGAAACGCCAGACGCGCCATGACTATATCCTGTTTGAGACAGGATATGGGCCATCCGGCTTGCCGCACATAGGAACGTTCGGTGAAGTTGCCCGCACAACCATGATCCGGCGCGCGTTTGAGCTGATCTCGGACATGCCGACAAAGCTGTTGTGTTTTTCCGATGACATGGACGGCATGCGCAAGGTGCCCGACAACGTGCCCAATCAGGAAATGCTGCAGGCAAACCTGCACCGCCCCTTGACCGTGGTGCCGGATCCATTCGAGGAATATGAGAGCTTCGGCGATCACAACAACGCCATGCTGCGCCGCTTCCTCGACACCTTCGGGTTCGAGTACGAGTTCGCCAGTGCGACCGAGTACTACAAGTCCGGCAAGTTTGACGACATCCTGCTGCGCGCCTGCGAGCGCTACCGGAAAATCATGGACATCATGCTGCCGTCGCTGGGCGAGGAACGCCGCGCAACCTATTCCTGCTTCCTGCCGATCTCGCCCATATCGGGCCGTGTGCTGTATGTGCCGATGAAGGACGTCGACGCTGCCAATGGTACCGTTACGTTCGAAGACGAGGACGGAACCGACGTCACGCTGCCGGTCACCGGCGGCAATGTGAAGCTGCAGTGGAAGCCGGACTTCGGTGCCAGATGGGCAGCGCTTGGCGTCGACTTTGAAATGTACGGCAAGGACCACCAGACCAACACGCCGATCTATGACGCCATCTGCCGGGTGCTGGGCGGCCACGCACCGGAACACTATGTCTACGAGCTGTTCCTGGACCAGAACGGCGAGAAGATTTCCAAGTCCAAGGGCAATGGCCTGACCATTGATGAATGGCTGACCTATGCGCCCACCGAAAGCCTGTCGATGTTCATGTTCCAGAAGCCCCGTACCGCCAAGCGCATGTACTTCGATGTTATTCCGCGCGCCGTGGACGAGTATTACCAGCATCTGGCGGCTTTTCGGCGACAGCATAATTCGCAGGAGCTGAAAGACCAGCTCATGAACCCGGTCTGGCACGTTCATGAGGGCAAACCACCTGAGGTGGATCTGCCGGTCACATTTGCCCTTCTGCTCAATCTGGCAGCCGTGGCCAACGCTGAAACCAGGGACGGCTTGTGGGCGTTTATCCAGCGCTATTCGCCGGACACAACGCCGGAAACCCACCCGCATGTTGACCAGCTTGCAGGCTTTGCACTGCGCTATTTCGAGGACTTTGTCAGGCCGGCCAAGCAGTACCGCGAGGCAACTGCCGAAGAAGCAACCGCCCTGCGCGATCTGTCCGACACGCTGGCGAAATTGCCGGCTGGCTCGACGCCGCAGGATATCCAGTCGGCAATCTATGACGTCGGCCGCCGCGAGCCCTACACCAAGCAGAACAAGGACGGCACGATCGGCGTGTCGCTGGCCTGGTTCAACACGCTTTATGAAATCCTGCTTGGCGAAAAGCAGGGTCCGCGGTTTGGGTCTTTCGTGGCGCTGTACGGCATTGATGAAACCCGCGCCCTGATTGATCGCGCGCTGGCCGGCGACCTGGTCAAGGGTGCTGCATGATGACACCCGGGCGCGGATTTGAGCTGTCGGAATTTGTAGCGCGCATGGCACGGGCGCAGTCGGAAATGACTGCCCGGCGACTGGATGCAGTTGTTGTTACCGCACCGCCCAACTGGCGCTATTTTGCCGGTTTCGCCACCCAGTTCTGGGAAAGCCCGGCACGTCCGTGGTTTCTCATCCTGCCCCGGCAAGGCGAACCGATTGCGGTCATCCCGACCATTGGTGAGCCCGGTCTCGCCAAAACCTGGATTAATGACATCCGCACATGGCCGGCACCGCAACCGGAAGATGACGGCGTGTCCCTCATGGCGCAGGTGCTGGCCGACTGTCCGCGCAGCTATGGCCGCATCGGCTGGGAAATGGGCCGCGAAAGCGTCATTCGCATGCCGATTGCCGATTTTGACCGTATCCGGTCTGCGTGCACCGGCATTGAATTTGCCGATGCATCACCGCTGATCTGGCGCTTGCGGATGGTCAAGTCACCGGCGGAAATCGCAAGGATCGAACGGGCCTGCCGGATCGGCAGTGAGGCTTATGCCGCGCTGCCCGGGCAATTGTCTGCCGGCATGAACGAGCATGAGATCGCCCGCACCTTCAGGGCGGAACTGACCCGTCAGGGTGCAGACGCCATACCGTTCATGGCAGTTACCGCAGGGGCCGGCGGCTATGACCAGATCATCGTTGGCCCCAATGACCGCAATCTCGCCCCGGGCGATGTGCTGTTCATCGACCTGGGTGTCACATATGACGGGTATTTCTGCGACTTTGATCGCAATTTTGCCAGTGGCGATGTGGATGATGAAACCAGGAAAACACAAGACATCGTGTGGCGCGCCACCGAGGCCGGCATTGCGGCAGCACGTCCCGGGGCAACCCCGGCAGGCCTTGCTGCGGCGATGGCGGCCGTCATGGCTGATGCCGGCGCGACAGGCGGCAATGTCGGGCGTCTCGGCCACGGGCTGGGCCTTCAGTTGACCGAGCCGCCGTCAAACATGGCGGGTGACGAAACCGTGCTCGAACCAGGCATGGTGATGACCATCGAGCCCGGCATGGACTATGGCGACGGCAAGATGCTGGTGCATGAGGAAAACGTGGTCATCACCGAAGACGGTTGCCGCCTGCTGACCACGCGTGCGCCACGTGAAATGTGGAAGATCGGTTAAGGTTCCAAGTCTGCGCCACGTTCCGTCCACCACATGACGATCAGTGATATCGCCCCCAGAATGGCAAAACCGGCAATCAGTGGCACCACCGTATTGTCAAACATATGACCGATTGCCCAGCCCAGCGGCAGGGCAATGAAAGTGGACACGGACCCGACAAGGGCAGCGCCCAGTCCGGCCATGTGGCCTAGCGGTTCCATTGCCAGTGCGTTGAAGTTGCCGAACAGGATGCCGGTTGCAAAGAATGCCGCCAGCAGCCACACCATGAATGTCCATAAGGGCGGCACACCGTCGAACTGCCAGACGACCGGCAGGAACAAGGCCGAAACCAGGGTCACGCCGATCAGGGCACGCCAGGTCAGGAAGCGCATGCCGAGCCGCATCACGACTCTTGAATTGAAGATGCTGGCGGCACCGATGGCAAGCGCTGCGACGCCGAAGTAGATGGCAAACAGTTTGCCGGTCCCGTAGACGGTCTGGAACACCTGTTGTGCGGAACTCAGATAGCCGAGAAAAGCACCAAAGATGATACCGGCTGCGATTGTATAACCCACCGCGGCGCGGAAACCGCAGGCTTCCCTGATACCGCCGGCGATATTCCCCAGGGAGAATTTCCGCCGTTCCGGCACGGCCAGGGTTTCAGGCTGGCGGGCTGCGAACCATACGAAGGCGATGATCGCCATCAACAGCAGCAGGCCGAAGATCGCCCGCCAGTCGGCAACCAGCAAGACCGCTTCGCCAACCGACGGCGCGATGGCCGGCACCAGAATGAAGATGGCCATCACGATGGACATGATGCGCGCCATGGCACGGCCTTCGTAGCCGTCGCGCACCAGCGCCAGGCTGACAATGCGCGGTGCCGCTGCACCCAGGCCCTGCAGCACTCTGCCCGCCAGCATGACCTCGAACACCGTTGCCGTCATCGACATGATGCAACCGGCGATGAAGATGACATAGCCTGCATAGATGACCGGCTTGCGGCCATAACTGTCCGACAGCGGACCGGCGGCGATCTGCCCGGCGGCAAATCCCAAAAACATGCCCGACACGATCAACTGCGTGTCATTGGCATCCGTAACGCCCAGATCAGCGCCGATCTGGCCGAGCGCCGGCAGCATGGCATCAATGGACAAGGCCAGGATCGAAATCATGGCCGCCAGCAGGGTGACGAATTCCGGTATGCTCAACGCTTTTGTTGGTGCTTTCATCAGTGCCGGATAGGGCATTGTGTGGCGCAACACAATTACCCCGTGTGCATAACTGCTATGGCTTGTTTGGGGCCAGGCTGACCGAGCTGTCCCAGATGCGATACCAGAACTGCCACAGGCGCGACGTAACGCGCTTCACCGGGATACGCTCATTGGCGGGGTTCATGCTGCCGTCTGCGGCAATGTCGGCAATCTTGAAGCTGAACACATAGGCGTCTTCCACACCCATCCTGAGATCGGTGATCACCAGTTCGGATGGTGAGGGTTGCGATACCCGGTAGAAACCATGGCTGAACCACTGCAGCCGTTTGACACCCCAGGTATCCGCCAGCGGTTCCAGCAAGTCGGTCCGGCTCTCATAGCGGGTGAACTTTATATCTTTCGTGTCATCGAAAACCGAGTAGTAGCCCACATAATACCCGTCATCCTGCATGGCCACAAAGCGCCATAACAGTGTGTTGAACGGTGCCGGCGTGGACAGAAGATGGTTGTGGGTGAGCCCCTGGCGTTCCATCGAGCGCTCCGCAATAGCGGTGACATGGGCCTTGGCTGTCATGGTCCAGGCCAGATAGGTGCTCGCAAGCGCCAGGCAGATAGCGTTCACCTTGTAGCCAAGCCGGGTTTGCCGGTTGAAGGCAAGAACGGCGATCACGCCAATTGCCAGCCAGATTGTATAGGCGGGATCAATGATGAAAGTGGACGATCCCGACACCGGATACTCGGTAATTGGCCAGA
>Ga0316194_10003135_pt1 | contig 11546 bp, 13 predicted proteins | sample CroRivsedime1_MG_FD_204936 | JGI IMG/M metagenome (GOLD analysis project Ga0316194, IMG submission 204936) | Coastal sediment microbial communities from Maine, United States - Cross River sediment 1 | ecosystem: Environmental > Aquatic > Marine > Coastal > Sediment | place: USA: Maine... | reverse complement strand
CAAATGATGTCATCACGATTGAAGAATTATGAATCATCTCCCAAAGAGTTGGTGGATTGATAAGGGGCCATGGGTTCAAGGATTCAAGGGTTCGAGTGAAAAAGCTTTAAAAACAAATAAATAAAGATAATATCTTAATCCTTGGAGTCACTTTCTTATAAGAACATATTTTTGAAAAGATCGATGAATAAGGGCAGAAAAAACTCCAATGTTAACGTCATCTGAATCAAAGCGTTTACAATCACTTGATCCCTTGAATCCTTGAATCCTCGAATCCTTTTCTCCAAGTAATTTGGAGAGGAACCAAAATTATAAACTTTAAACCGATGGTGTAGAACTGATAAAATGAGCAATCTTAAACCCAATGAAATTGTCGAAGAACTTGATAAATATATAATTGGCCAGCATAATGCCAAACGTTCAGTGGCCATTGCTTTGCGGAACCGTTGGCGCAGACAGCAGGTTCCGGAAGATCTCCGTGATGAAATTGTACCGAAGAATATCATACTCATCGGACCCACCGGCGTTGGAAAAACCGAGATAGCAAGAAGGCTTTCGAATCTGACCGATTCACCGTTTAACAAGGTTGAGGCATCCAAGTTTACAGAAGTGGGATATGTTGGCAGGGACGTTGAATCTATGGTAAGAGACCTCCTGGAACTTACTGTAAACATGCTTAGAACAAGAGAACAGGAGGCTGTGAAGGAGAAAGGGCATCGGATTGCCGAAGAGAGGATGCTCGATCTATTACTCCCCAAAAGCGGATTAAAATCGACTCCTAAGCCAGAAGATGGAAGCGAACCGCAGTTTGAACTTGTTTCAGGCAGTACAGGAACATCTTTTTCTACAAGAGAGAAACTTCGAAAAATGCTCCGTGAAGGGAAAATGGACAATCGGTATGTTGATCTTGACGTTTCAGATCGGGCAATGCCTGTTGTTGAAATATTTTCCAATGTGGGTATGGAAGAAATGGGCATTAACTTTAAAGACATGATAGGAAATCTTCTACCCAAAAATACAAAACGACGAAAAGTAAAAGTGCCTGAAGCCATGGAAATGCTTTCTGCCGAAGAGGCTCAAAACTTGGTGGATATGGATAAGGTAGTAAAAGAAGCCATTAACAAAGTCGAACAATCAGGAATCATCTTTTTGGATGAGATTGATAAAATTGTCGGAAAGGACGGCACACAAGGCCCCGATGTATCCCGAGAAGGCGTTCAGAGAGATCTTCTTCCCATTGTGGAAGGTAGCACCGTAATGACAAAGTATGGCCCGATTAAGACGGACAACATTCTTTTTATTGCTGCAGGAGCATTTCACACCGTGAAGCCATCGGATATGATTCCTGAGCTTCAGGGCCGGTTCCCCATCCGGGTGGGATTGGACTCACTTGGCAGGGAAGAGTTTGTGAGGATATTGACCGAACCGAAAAATGCACTTCTTCTTCAATATCTGGCGCTTTTAAAGACCGAAGATGTTGACGTTGTTTTTAAAAATGAAGCTGTTGAAGAAATCGCGAGAATTGCTGAAGAGGTCAACAACATGACCGAAAATATAGGGGCCAGAAGGCTCTATACACTTATGGAGTGTCTGTTGGAAGACATTCTTTTCGAAGCTCCGGATATGGAAGAAAAACGGGTGGTTATTGACAAAACATTTGTGGAAGACAAACTAAAGGACATTAAAGACGACGAAGATCTAAGCCGGTATATTTTATAACTAGTGTCCATCCATAAATGGTAAGAGTATAGCTTCTTGAAAATCGATCGCTTCAGATAGAGTTAAATTTTTTCCTGAAAGATCACGCCAAAGGCGGATAAAACTCGTGGATAACGGCTCGTAATGAAAAAACCGGTCTTATCTTTTGATAAGGGTAGGTGGTCAAAGACAATATATTCGCGTAACCTCATATCGATGAGGGTTTTTTCAAAACGATCCCTAATCCACTCAAACAGCTTCCAGAAAAAAACTTAACTCTATCTGAAGCTCCTTTAACATCAAGATATAAGATCAAGAGACCTGAAATGAGCCGACATATAATGAACAAAGCAGATAAGGTTATCGCAAAAACATATACAAGATTTCCTATTGTCATCACAAAAGGGAACGGGTGCAGTCTTTGGGATACCCAAGGCAAAAAGTATATGGATTTTGTCTCCGGCATTGCCGTTTGCAATCTGGGCCATGCCCATCCAAAGGTTTCAGAAGCATTATCAAAACAGGCTGATGTTCTTTTACATGTATCTAATCTTTACTATACAGAGCCTCAGATAGAGCTGGCATATCGACTTACCCAAAACAGTTTTGCAGACCGGGTATTTTTCTGCAACAGTGGCGCTGAAGCGAATGAGGCCGCCATCAAACTGGCTCGGAAGTATTTCAATGACAAAGGTGAAAAAGAGCGGTACAGAATCGTTACCATGGAGAAGTCTTTTCATGGCAGGACAATGGCCACCCTTTCCGCCACCGGTCAGGAGAAAATCAGAAAGGGTTTTGAACCGGTGCTTGAGGGTTTCGATTATATACCGTTTAACGACATTGATGCACTGCGAAAAAGCATCGGGCCATCTACTTGTGCTGTTTTACTAGAGCCCATCCAGGGTGAGGGCGGTGTTCGTTGTCCGGATCCGGATTACCTTAAAGCTGTAAGACGCCTATGTAACGAAACGGATGTTCTTTTGATTTTTGATGAAATCCAGACCGGAATGGGGCGAACAGGCAAGTTTTTTGCGTACGAACACTTTGGGATTGAACCGGACATCATGACCCTGGCAAAAGCCCTTGCCAATGGATTGCCCATAGGAGCCATGCTGGCCAGTGAAGAAGTTGCGGAAGCATTTGGACCGGGAGCCCATGCGTCAACGTTCGGAGGGACTCCCATTATCACCGCTGCTTCAGTCCAGGTTGTCAAGGTGCTTTTAGAAGAAAATCTCATTCATCATTGTGCAACAATGGGTGCATATTTTAAAGAAAGGCTGTCAGAGTTGAAAGCCAAGCATGAATCGATTGTGGATGTTCGTGGAATGGGACTCCTTTTGGGGATGAAACTCAAAATAGACGGGGGTACCATTGTCAACTCATGCATGGAGAAAGGATTTTTGATAAACTGCATCCAGGGAAATGTCTTGCGGTTTATTCCTCCGCTCATCGTCGAAAAAGAAGAGATTGATGCGCTTGTGGCATGCCTGGATGAAATATTGGGCTAAAAAGGGTAATAGGTGATGGGTAAGTGGTAAGGGGCATAAGACCAAATATTGGCACGAAACTTTACCCATAACCCATAACCTTTTACCTGTAGTAATGAGGTTACCGTGAAAAAAGACATTTTGACGCTTTTAGATTTTACCAAAGAGGATTTTGACCTTCTCTTTGAACGGGTGGCACAGTGCTGAGGACAGCACATATGGCCATGGAGTCGATTACCATGGACAGAGAAGTCATGCACTTGCGTGATTCACTGATTCCAAAGTATTCGGAACTGGTATATTATGGTTTCTGGTTTTCACCCGAGATGGAACTGCTTCAGAATATGGTTGACCAGACCCAAAAAAATGTTTCTGGAAAGGTACGCCTATAGCTTTATAAAGGTAGCTGCATGGTTCTCGGGCGTAAATCCGATTTGTCCATTTACAGCGAAGATTTTGCCACGTTTGAAGACGATGCCGTATACCGGCAGAAAGATGCAGAAGGTTTTATACGTTTGAATGCACTAAGATTGAGAATTCAGAAGATGATGAAAAAATAAGATAAACGGCGATATGGAGTAAAGCGAGGTATCCATGTCTGAAAAACTGTGGAGCGGCAGGTTTTCCGAAAAAACAAATAGAATGGTTGAAGACTTTACATCTTCCATTGATGTCGATAAACGCTTATATTCTTATGATATTGAAGGAAGTATTGCCCACTGCCGCATGCTTGCAAAGGCTTCTATTATTTCAGACGCAGATGCTTTGGCATTGATTGAAGGACTCGGTTTGATCAAGCGAGAGATTGAACGGGGAGAGTTCCGGTTTGATAAGGGCCTGGAGGATATTCACATGCACATTGAGACCAGGCTTATCGAAAAAGTTGGAAAGGTCGCCCAGAAGCTTCATACTGCAAGAAGCCGAAATGACCAGATCGCATTGGATATGAGGATGTACTTAAGGGATGAGACCTTAAATACAGTAAAGCACCTTGTTATGCTTGCAAAGGTCATCGTGGACCTTGCAAAAAAATACATTGATGTTGTTCTGCCAGGCTATACACACCTGCAGAGGGCTCAACCGGTTCTTTTGTCCCATCATTTCATGGCATATTATGAGATGTTTTCAAGAGATATCGACAGATTCAATGACAGTTTAAAACGAATAAACGTTTTGCCCTTAGGAAGTGCGGCCATCGCCGGAACAACATATCCCATTGACAGGGAGTACACGGCACAGCTTCTCGACTTTCCCAAAGTATCGGCGAACAGTATCGATGCGGTTTCAGACAGAGATTTTATAATTGAATTTCTATCAGCTGCAAGTATCTGCATGATTCATTTAAGCCGCATGTCAGAAGAGCTTATTTTATGGTCTTCAACCGAATTTGGCTTTATTGAGCTTCCGGATTCCTTTACCACCGGAAGCAGCATTATGCCTCAAAAAAAGAATCCTGATGTGCCTGAACTGGTGCGAGGAAAGACAGGGCGTGTTTTCGGAGATCTGATTTCCCTTATGACGATGATGAAGGCATTGCCATTGTCCTATAATCGGGACATGCAGGAAGATAAAACCGCCTTGTTCCAAACCGTAGACATATTAAAAAAATGCATTGAAATTTATATAAAAATGCTTCCAAAACTGAAGATAAATCAGGAAACGATGGAGCGGGCGACATCCAAGGGATTTTTAAATGCAACCGATATGGCGGACTATCTTGTGGCCGGCGGTATGCCGTTTCGCCAGGCACATGGCTGTGTCGGGGGCGCGGTTGTATACGCTTCGAGTAAGAAAAAGGAGCTTCATGAACTCACTCTCAAAGAGTTAAAATCCTTTTCATCTCATATTAAAAAAGACATATTCAAAATTTTAACCACTGATCAAATGATCAACCGGAGAAAATCCATTGGAGGAACGGCCTTGAAATGTGTGAAGGCCGCAATAAAGGAGGCCGAGAGAAAGCTTAAGATAAAAATGGATTAAGGGATGAAAAAAAAAATAAAAAAGGGTCTTGTTTTAATATGTTTTGTTGCTATTTTGCTGGCGCCTTTTATTTCAGCATGCGGTAAAAAGGCGCCGCCCAAACCGCCTGTAAAAAATTCCGGGGATCAAAACATAAAGAAACCTTGACATTTAATGTTGATGAATTCGAAAAAAGTCGAATTCATCAAGTGTTTGGTGTTAAGTATTTCGTGTTTTATTAATAATATGTGCAGAAATACTATTTTATTAAATTGTCAAACACAAAACACTAAATACAAAACACTCTCGGAGAAAAGTTCACTTTTTCAACTTTTTACAAGACCAAAAATCTTTGTTAACAAACAGGTTATTATGCATCATTTTAAATACCGCAACCATGAATTGTACTGTGAGGATGTTCCGGTCCGGAAAATAGCCGAACATATCGGTACGCCGTTTTATTTATATAGCCATGCGACGTTAAAACGCCATTATCTAATATTTTACGAGGCTTTTGAGGGCCTGGACAGACTCATATGTTACTCTGCAAAGGCCAACACAAACCTGTCTGTTTTAAAGCTGTTTAAAAGCCTTGGCAGTGGACTTGATATTGTCTCGGGTGGAGAACTGTATCGCGGTTTAAAAGCAGGTTTTTCTCCGGATAAAATCGTCTATTCCGGTGTGGGTAAACGCGTCGACGAGATCGATTATGCGCTCGAAGCAGGCATTTTAATGTTTAATGTAGAGTCTATCGAAGAACTCGGGCTTATTAATGAAAGGGCAGGTGTTTTAAAAACCAGGGCACCTGTGGCGATTCGGGTGAATCCTGACGTTGATCCAAAAACACATCCTTATATTTCAACCGGTCTTAAAAAAAACAAGTTTGGCATTGATAAAGAGACAGCCATCGAAGGGTATAATGTTGCAAGACGGTTAGAGAACATTGATGTTGTGGGTATTGATTGCCATATCGGATCTCAGATTACCGATGCAAAACCTTTTGTCGAAGCTCTGGAAAGTATAAAAGATTTGATTGATGAACTCAAAAAAAATGGGGTCGAGATCCGATTCCTGGATATGGGGGGAGGCCTTGGCATAACCTATAACGATGAATCGCCGCCCCATCCCCGTGAATATGCCAAAGAAATCGTGGCGTCCCTTACAGGCTCTCAGCTAAAACTTATTCTGGAACCCGGAAGAGTCATCGTCGGTAACGCTGGAATACTGGTTACTGAGGTTTTGTTCAGAAAGTCGGGCAAGGTCAAGGAGTTTATTATTGCTGATGCGGGGATGAACGATCTGATGCGACCCACATTGTACAGTGCTTTTCATGCCATCGAACCGGTCGTAGATAATGAAGGTCGACAGATAACGGCAGATGTCGTGGGGCCGATCTGCGAGACCGGAGATTTTCTGGCATTGGACCGCCAAATTTCCGATGTGATAAAAGGCGATCTTCTTGCAGTGATGAGTGCGGGTGCTTATGGTTTTACCATGTCTTCCAATTACTGTTCCAGGCCGAGGGTGGCCGAAGTTATGGTCAAAGATGACAGATTTTATGTTGTCAGGGATCGTGAGAGTTACGAGGATCTGGTGAATGGTGAATCGGTACCTCCGTTTTTAGAGTGAGCTAAAGTTGAAAGTGCCTAAAGTGAGCTAAAGCTCGACCTGGCCTCCGGCTCCGCTTCCAGCGCGATCAATTATAATTAAAATTGATAGAATACCTTAACTTCCCCGTTTAATACGGGATAAATAGGCGTTTTAGATCACTTTAAACTTTGGCACTATAGTAAGGGTTATGTTGAGCATCTAATTTATTTATTAGTAATTCCGAAATTGGCAAAATGAAAAAAATTAATTTTTATAAAATGAGCGGCAGTGGTAACGATTTCATTATCATTGACAACCGCAATAATATTGTTGATGAAAACGGCCTGTCAAATTTTATTGCCAAAGTGTGCCGCAGAAAGATGGCCGTGGGCGCGGACGGTATTATCCTCGTAGAAAATACGGACCGTGCAGATTTCAAATGGCGGTTTTTTAATTCTGACGGCAGTGTTGCAGAGATGTGTGGAAACGGTGCCCGATGTGTTGCACGCTTTGCATATTTAAATGATATTGCAGGGTCGAATATGTCTTTTGAGACATTGGCCGGCCTTGTTAAGGCAGAGGTTATCGGTGAGTGTGTTAAAGTCAAAATGACAGATCCGTTGGAACTCAAGATCGATGATACCATCGAACTTAAAAACGGTTTGGTTTCCATCTCCAGTATCAACACTGGTGTTCCACATGTCGTGATTGTAAAGGACAGCATCGACGTTGTCGATATTGTTAAAATAGGAAGAGAGATCCGGTACCACGACCAGTTTTCGCCTGACGGCACCAATGTTAATTTCGTTTGCCATATAAAAGACAATGCCATTGCCATCCGTACATATGAACGCGGCGTTGAAGATGAAACGCTGGCTTGTGGTACAGGCGCTGCTGCGGGTGCCATTGTTATGGCGAATAAAATGAAGTTAGACTCTCCGCTCTCTGTTCTGACACGAAGCGGTGGATATCTGAATATTTTTTTCAAAGAAAAAGAAGGTCAATATTACGACATTTATCTTGAGGGGGATGCTCGCATTATCTACAAGGCGCAACTCTGGGAAGATGCCTGGAAGGACGATTTGTAAAATCGTATCATGATTTTTTTACATTGAAAACCTGGTCCTCTGGGCCAGGATTTTTACTGAATAATGAAAATTCATACTGCTTACATCGGGGCTGGTTCCAACATTGGGAACAAACTTGTAAACTGTAAAAACGGAATTATCGCTCTATCAAGAGCCCAAAATACACAAATAAAGGAATGGTCACGATTTTACAAAACCGAACCCGTGGATTATAAAGATCAGGATTGGTTTATAAATGTCGTTATCAAGATCGAAACCGCTCTTGATCCTTTTCATTTGTTAAAAAAACTAAAATCCATCGAACATGATGCCGGACGCATTGACGGTCCTGTGAGATTCGGGCCGAGGATTATCGATTTGGATATACTTTTGTTTGATGATGTTGTGACAAATTCATCTGGTCTGATTATTCCTCATCCCAGAATGCACAAAAGGCGTTTTGTGTTAAAACCGATCTGTGATATAGATCCAGCAATTGTTCATCCTGTTTTAAAAAAAGAAATGCGAGATCTATTGGCTATTCTGGATGATAATGAGCAAAGGATTATCGAGTATAAATGAGATTATTAGTCTTTATGGGTCTTTTGTACCTGTGTTACAGGTTACTGAAGTCCTGGATGCTTAAAGATAAATCGTCGCAAAAAGCGGCGTTTGAGAATAAAACAGGCAAGATCGATGATGTCATGGTCAAAGATCCTTATTGTGAAATATATTTCGCTAAAAGAGATGGCGTGTCTTTAAATATTAAAGGAAAAGATGTATATTTCTGCAGTAAAGAATGCAAAGATAAGTTTTTAGAAAAAAATGTAAACAAATAGGAATCGATTCGACTATTACCCATAGGGGAATTACAAAAAGATTCTCATTAATTTTCATGCAAGATTCAGGTGCAAATATAATACACAGGAGGGATGGCGGATGAAATTTTTTATAGACACTGCAAACATCAATGAAATTAAGGAAGCAAACGACATGGGGATGGTTGACGGCGTGACCACGAATCCCAGTTTGATTGCAAAAGAGGGTCGGGATTTCGAAGAGATTATAAAAGAGATTTGTGAAATAGTGGACGGCCCCATCAGTGCCGAGGTGGTTAGCACCGACACCGAAGGCATGCTTGAAGAGGCCCGTAAACTATCAAAAATTCACGATAATATTGTTGTAAAAATCCCCATGTTGGTGGATGGTTTAAAAGCAACACGAAAACTTTCAGAAGAAGGGATAAAAACAAATGTAACACTGGTTTTTTCACCGCTTCAGGCCCTGATGGCTGCAAAAGCCGGGGCGACGTATGTAAGCCCTTTCATTGGCCGCTTAGATGACATATCCTTAGAAGGTCTTCTGCTGGTGGAACAGATTGTTGAAATTTACAGCAACTATGCCTTTGATACTGAAATCATCGTTGCAAGCATTCGCAATCCCATTCATGTTCTGGAATCTGCCTTAATGGGTGCCGACATTGCCACGATTCCATTTAATGTTCTCAGCAAATTGGCGGCCCACCCATTGACCGATAAAGGTCTCAAGGCATTTTTGGATGACTGGAATAAAGCGAAAAAGTAGATAACAAGCTAGTCTTCTTCGCTTATCTCGGTATATAGCGGGAGAATGATCAAACAATGGAGAAACTGTTTGTAGGAATTCCGAGACGATAAATGATTAGGAATTTAATCAAGAAAATGTTTCCGAAGGGAAAAATTATAAACATATTGAGCAATCCCAATGGGTTGACGTTGTTCCGGGTTGCTGCATCGCCAATTATTGTGATTCTCCTTTTGTCCCCGAGCAGAACCAGGGCATTTATTGCCGCACTGATTTTCAGCGCAGCTGCTATAACCGATTTTCTGGACGGCTTTTTTGCAAGACTTAAAGGGCTGGTGTCTAATTTCGGAAAAGTTATGGATCCCATTGCCGATAAAGTTCTGACTTCAGCTTCTTTTATTATGCTGACCGCTTTAGGGTGGGTTCCTGCATGGATAGTTTGCATTATTATTGGAAGGGAAATTGCCGTAACCGGTTTGAGAAATATTATCGCGCAAAAGGGCAGTGATTTATCTGCGTCCAGCCTTGGAAAATATAAAACCGGATTTCAAATTGCGGCCATCATTCCCCTGATGATACATTTTCCCTATCTTAGCATTGATTTTCATGCAATAGGGACCATCTTTTTGTGGGTTGCGTTGACGTTAACGATTTGGTCGGGTGCAGCTTATTTTATCCGGTACAGAAGGTTTCTTCTGTTTTAAAATTTTCTATTGACAAAATCGGAAAATCTATTTATGAAAACTTAACTATTGAGCGGGAATAACTCAGTGGTAGAGTGCGACCTTGCCAAGGTCGAAGTCGCGGGTTCAAATCCCGTTTCCCGCTCCATTTTTTTTTGGCGGCATAGCCAAGTGGTAAGGCAGCGGTCTGCAAAACCGCTATTCACCAGTTCGAATCTGGTTGCCGCCTCCAATGATATCAAGAGGTTATGGTTCATACTGTAACCTCTTTTTTTTGTTTTAAGTCAGGTGCAGTATCTAAGAAGGATAAAATTTCCGCAGGAGTTAAAACATTAAATTCTTTATCTTCATCATGTTCACTTTCTTCCTGAAGTTAATCCACGGGCAGGGACCAGGGACGTCCTTTTCAGCCGTACGCGCCTAGCCCGTGGGGTTGGTATTATGTAAAAATTTTCATAAATATTATGTAGTTTACCTCATATTTTCAGATGGTTTAGTATGAATTAATACTATCAACCAGACCATTCAATTGATATAATCATCTAATTTTATTGCAATATAAATTGAAACACATCACAACCACCTGATTTTGCATGATTTTTGCATGATAAAATAAGACAATAGTTGTTTTTATTCTTCGAAATCGAGTAACGGAAAACTACTGGTCTAAAAATCCTGCTGAACTTCTCCTAAGACATATCTCCTGCTGAAATGATACCTGGACTGCCGAGTGTGACATCATTAAAGTTACTTCAGATTTAATATAGCTTGTTTATGATTGAATTTGGCAAGGAGATGAAGAAATGAAGATGATGAAGAAATTATTTATGTTTTTATGTATTGTGATTATGTTTTTTGGAATTGCAGGCTGCCCAGATAATAATGAACTGTTACCCTCGGGTACCACGTCAAACGTTGTTGATAGCCCACAAGTCGGTCTCGGTGACAATACTTCAGGTGGTAATGGCGCTTCTGCGGTCCCCGAGCCTGCTACACTTTTACTGCTTGGCTCTGGTTTGGTTGGTCTTGCAGTAATTGTAAAAAAACTTAAAAAATAAACAAATTGTCAAAGAGCATTATCCCTATCAATCATTCTGAAAATAGATTTGATTCTTTTAGCAATTGCCATTGGCTGGATTACAGTTTCCTTTTTGATCGCTTTTAATTCGATTTCTTTTTAATGGAGCAATCTATAACCATTTGGCATTATTTTTAAGAGTGTTAGGCTACTTCATCTTAGCCTACCTCCTATAGCCCCTGGGTAAATGTAGCCCTAGGGGCTATATATTTTTCCAGGACAAGCCCGAAAGTTCATCCTGGGCCTTGATGAGACGAATGCAATTGAAACGACTTACCTTCGAGCATAACTGCTCCAGGAACCCTATCGTACAGAATTTCAGGATCTTTTACGTGAATATATAGATGCTCGAGCACAACTCCAGACAGACAGGATGGAGACAGTCCAACAGGTCATTGTAAAATCGGGAGAATTACAT
>Ga0316194_10003134_pt1 | contig 11547 bp, 8 predicted proteins | sample CroRivsedime1_MG_FD_204936 | JGI IMG/M metagenome (GOLD analysis project Ga0316194, IMG submission 204936) | Coastal sediment microbial communities from Maine, United States - Cross River sediment 1 | ecosystem: Environmental > Aquatic > Marine > Coastal > Sediment | place: USA: Maine... | reverse complement strand
AGTACGCCACTGGAACCCGGTGTGCCGCCATAGTCACTGCGGGTCAGGTCGGCGTTCAACTGAAAGCGATCGTACACAGGCATGGAAAGGCCCACGGTCATGGCAGTGACCTCGCCCGTGCGATCCAGCGCCAGCTGCCGGATTTCGTCTTCTGTATTCAGTTGCATCAACTCGTCCATACCGCTCACGGGCTGACCAATCAACGCGTTGCGAGTGCTCAGAAACGGGCTCTTGCGGTGATCCAGCAAGGCATTGAAGGTCAGGCGGTCGTTCCACGCCCAGGTGCCCATCACGGTGAGGTTATTGAGTTCGCTATAAGAGGTGTCGTAGTCCACATTCGTAATCAGCGAGCGGGTCTCATCGTAATACCGCAACTCACCGCCGATGGCTTCGCGGTCATCGATAGAGTCAATTTCCTGCTTGTTATAGAACAGGCTGACATCAAACAGGTCTTTAAGCTCGAGAAAGTCGACGCTCACGCCGTAGAACATCTTGTCGGAATTCAGACTGTCATCGGCGGAGTCCACGGGATAGCCGCTCATAAAGTTAAAGCGCGTGCCGGGGCGCCACTGCCAGGATAAGTGGGCGCCGTCGAAGCGGCCCAGCACGCCGGCTGAGCGCAGGGATTGCCGGCCTACCCGGGCCCCGACACCCGTGACATCATCCAGCAGGTCTGCATAAAGATAATAGACTCGGGAACTGGTGCCGGTGCCTTCGTCATCACTCAACAAGTCATAGAAGTTACCCATGGTGGCCCGACTGGAAAACTGCACCCGGTCACCCTGACGATTTGCTATCAGGTCGAAGTCCGAAAGAATCGCTGACTGGCTAGTGATGCGATCCTGGTCGTCGAACTGGTTTTCATCACGCCGGTAGTACTGCGCCAGGCCGCCGTAAACATTCCAGCGATCCTCGGCTTGCGCGCGGCGCGCGGGTCGCCGGGAGCCGCCGGCTGCCGACGGCGCCACGGCCGTCAGTCCGGCCAGGCGCTGGCGCACGCGCGCGGCGCCTTCAGAGGCCGGATACAAAGCCAGGTAGCGTCGATATTCGGCCACCGCATGGGCACGCTGGCCGTTGCGTTCCCGCGCCAGGGCCAGAAACTCCAGGGCCGTGGCCGACTGTGCATTCTCCGGTTCAAGCAACACTCTTGTATAAAGCTGCACGGCGCGCGCGTAGTCCTCAGTCATGATCGCCTGGCGTCCCTGGACCATCAGCGCCTCAATGGCCTGCGCATCCAGGGTCGGGGCGGCAGCCTGGCTGCTGGCCGACAAATCACTGGCCGGTGCAAGGGAAGCGGCCGGCGCGCTGAGCAGGGGCGAGGTATCAGCCAGCTGATGTTCCGTGGCCGGCACCCGCGTAACCCAGGCGCGTGGATAACTGCCCTGCAGGGAGACCAGCGCTGTTTCCGCCTCGGCTTCCGTGGCGAAAAACCCGAGCCTCAACCGGTACCAGTTTTTCGCATCAACCTGGGTCTGGGTAGTGTAGAACTGCCAGTCGGGGATGCTTGCACCGACGGCTGGATCCAGAGCATTGAGCGGCGTCGTGCTCGAGGCAAGATTAATCGCATACAAGCCACGAGCTGCCGGGGTCGGGCTGGACTGCATGGCCTGCCTGGCCCGCTCATCCGCGCGGCGCAGGCGCTCGGGCGTGCGCGGGAGCGAAGACTGGCCCGCAAGCGGCTGGATTTCCGGCAAGCCGGCATCAGCACCGGCGTCATCGGCCAGGCGCTCGGCAGACGGCCGAACCTGGATCGTCAAGGATCGGAGATCGCCGCGCTGGCTCACCTGGATCGAGACCGGGCGGGAAAAATGCAATTCCAGGAAGCCATCGACGCCACCCCGATTGACGTACTCGATCTCGTCCAGATCCGCCAGTTGGCGACCGTTCGGGCGGCTGGCTTCCCGGATCGCGCCCAGGCGCGAAGGACAATCATCCACCGCCGACAGATTGACCCGCGCCCGCATGGCTGCACCTGACGGCGTGTGATCCAGATAGCGCTGCGGACAACGCAGACGCACCGTGATGCTGGCGCTGTTGCCCGCTTTCGACACCAGCGTATTCTCCAGCGCCATCTGGGCCGCTGCCGCACTGCCAACGCCGGCAAAGCACAGCAGCAAGGTCAGCTTCAGACGGCCCTTACCACTCATTGGAATTGACCCGGTGACAGCCGCTGTTTCCGCAGTTCCGATCCTGGCTCAGGCCGCTGTGATCATCGTCGCCAGGCTTGTAGTCATTGGCATGGCAACCCGCACAGTCCGGGATGTAGGCCGGCGACGTCCAGGTGACCTGTTCCGAGTTGCCGCCATGGCAATCGGTGCAACTCAGATTGCCGCGATGATCACCGGGATAGGCCGGCGAGCTGTGCGTGAACATCAGCGGGACCCAGAAGTTGGAATCGTGGCAATAGTCGCAGTCAAGCGCCGTGATGAAGTGGCCTGAATCCTTGCCCGTGGCGGTGCTGCCGTTGTGACAGCTGGAACAGGCCCCGGTGATGTTGTCGTGATCAAAGGTCGCCGGCGTCCAGGCCACGGTGGTGTGGCAGGCATCGCACTCGCCCGTGGTGGCGATATGGTCGACATCCTTGCCCTCGGCGGTGCTGCCGTTGTGGCAGCCGGAACAGGTGCCCGGCGCTACACCGGCATGATCAAACACCGCCGGCAACCAGGCTGTGGTGCTGTGGCAATCCTCGCAGCTATTACTGGTGGGTAGATGGCCGGGATTTTTGCCCTCGGCAGTACTGCCGTTGTGGCAGCTGCTGCAGCTGCCGAGTACCTGCAGGTGATCCACACGAATCACCGGATCCCAGACGTTGGTGGTATGGCAGTCCTCGCAGACGTTGGTGGTGTTGATGTGCCCCGGGTCCTTGCCCGTGGCGATGCTGCCGTTGTGGCAGCTAAAGCAGTTGCCCGTGACAGAGGCGTGATCAAACACGGCAGGCAACCAGGCAGTGGTGGTGTGGCAGTCGTCGCAGTTGTTGCCGCTGGGGATATGGTCGGCATCCTTGCCCTCGGCAATACTGCCGTTGTGGCAGGTGCTGCAGCTGCCCAGGACCTGCAGGTGATCCACGCGCAGTGCAGGGTCCCAGACATTGGTGGTGTGGCAGTCCTCGCAGACATTGGTGGTATTGATGTGATTAGCATCCTTACCCGTCGCGATACTGCCGTTGTGGCAACTGAAGCAGTTACCGGTGACGGCGGCATGATCGAAGGTCGCGGGAACCCAGGCAGTGGTCGTGTGGCAATCGTCACAGACCACGCTGCTGGGGATATGGTCGGGATCCTTGCCCGTGGCGACACTGCCGTTGTGACAACTGAAGCAGTTGCCCATGACACCGGCATGATCGAAAGTCGCGGGGACCCAGGCGTTGGTCGTGTGGCAGTCATCGCAGACTGCGCTGCTGGGGATGTGGTCGGCATCCTTACCGGTGGCGGTGTTGCCGTCGTGACAGCTGCTACAGCTGCCCAGGACCTGCAGGTGATCGACGCGAATGACCGGCTCCCAGGCCCGGGTCCGATGACAGTCCTCGCAGACATTGGTGGTGTTGATGTGGTCCGGATCTTTGCCCGTGGCCGTGGTGCCGTTGTGGCAACTGAAGCAGTTGCCGGATATGCCGGAGTGATTAAACGTGGCCGGCAGCCAGGCATTCGGGCGATGGCAGGTTTCGCAGGACTCGTTGGTCACCGGATGATCAATGGGCTTGCCCTCGGCAATCGTCCCGTTGTGGCAACTCGCGCAGCTGCCCAGCACCTGGCTGTGATCCACGCGGCGCTCCGGCGCCCAGGTGGTCTCCAGATGGCAGTCCTGGCATTGGGTGGTGGTCAGAATGTGGTCCGCCGGCGTCGGGGTGGCTTTCACCAGGCCACCGCGTGAATGACAGGCCACACACTCGCGCGGCGTGCCCTGGAAGATGCCGCCCACATGACAGGACTGGCAGTCCGCGTTGCGATGCGAACCTTCCAGCGGGTAACCCGTGGTGAAGTGATCGAAACTGGAGTTAAACGGCGTCTGGGCGGAGGCCGCTGGTGCCAGCAGGCCCAGGGCAATACCGAACAGCAGGTTGATCAGGCAGAGACGGATCATCATTGTCGGGTAGCCCCGCTAAAGGTGCTGGTGTTATGGCAACGGGCGCAGTCGCGGCCGAACTCGCCGCGATGCACATCGTCGCCGCGGTGACAGGACGCGCACTGGCTGAATTCCAGTGCTTGCTGCTCAAGGGGTGCGGTGTGACACGTCTCGCAGGCCAGTTGCAGATGGGCGCCATCCAGAACAAAAGATGTCTGGGTGGCATGGTCGAAGAGCCAGAAAGCCCAGTCATTTGGGTTGTGGCAATCGCCGCAGGCCAGGCCCACGCCGCCTTCGTGCACATCGTCCTCGCGATGACAGTCGACACATTCTGCTGAGGCGTCTTTAAACTGAGGCGTTTCGTGACAGTCACCGCAACCGGCATCGCGATGCTGACCGATCAGCGGGAAGATCGTCAGATCGTGCTCGAAGGCAACCTCTTCCTGCCAGTCCTGCTCGTTATGGCAGCTGCCGCAATCCTCGCCTTCCTGGCCGGCGTGGGGATCATCGTCGGCATGGCAGCCAAAACAGCTGGTGGGCGGCGTGGCTTTATCCACCGGCTCGACATGGCAATCGGCGCAGGCGACTTCTGGATGGGCACCGAGTAACGGAAAGTCGGTCTTGCCGTGATCGAAAGTGGTTTCGGTCCAGTCATTGGCGGTATGGCAGTCGCCGCATTCCGGGCCGTTACGACCCTTGTGCTCATCGTCTTCCAGGTGACAACTCACGCAGGTCTGTTCCAGGGGCTCCTCGAACTTGTTGCCGGTGTGACAGTCGGTGCAGGCAATTTCGTTATGCTGTCCCAGCAGGGGAAATTCGGTTTTCCTGGCGTGATCAAACAGCAGCTGCTCCCAGTCATCCACCGTATGGCAGAACGCACAGTCGTTGCCGTTCAGGCCCTCGTGGGGGTCATCGGGCCGATGGCAGTCCACGCATTCGGTGGGTGTGTTCTCGAAGACGTAGCTCACATGACAGCCCATGCAGGTCACGTCAGCGTGGCCACCCCACAGGGGATAGTCGGTGCGCTCCTCGTGGTCGAAACTGGTTTCCTCCCAGTCCTGCGGACTATGGCAATCGGCACAGTCCTCGCCCAGGCCGCCCTGATGCTCGTCATCTTCCTCGTGACAGTCGAAACAGGCTTGCGGAGCCTCGCGATATTTCTCATCAGCGGCGTGGCAATCCACGCACTCTGTCTCCAGATGGGCGCCGAGCAAATGAAAATCCGTCAGCTTGTGATCGAAGGCATCCGTGTCCAGTTGCACCACCTGAGCATCCCGCCCTTCGTGCTCGGTATGGCAGCCGGCGCAGTTCTGCTCGCTCGCAGCGCCATCCAGACCGTGAAACCCAGTGCGTGCTTCAAGATCTGCCGCCACGTCTTCGTGACAGTCCAGGCATAGCACTCGCTGCCGGTCGCGGGAAAAGGCCAGGTGGCACTGATCACAATCGGCTTCGATATCCTCGTGGCCACTAATGACCGGCCCGGGCATAACCAGGCGTTCAAGGTCCACGGCCCCTGCCGGAACACTTGCGCTGCCAATCGCCAGAGCCATCATCAAAGCCGCATACCCCCTCACTGCTGTCGGCTTCCTGCTTAGTACATGTGTACTGCCAGCACATGCACGAAGCCGGCCAGCACCATCATCAGGAAAAACGGCACATGCACGATGTGCCACCAGGAAAATAGCCGCTCATAAAAACCGAACTGGGCAACCTGGCGGGCTTCTGCCAGGTGCTGTTTGAGAAAACGACGGGTGGTTGCCAGCAGGCGCTCCTGATGTGCGGCAACCGCCTCAGAGGTCATAGACCGGGCGATGAGTTCCTTGCGGGCAATCCAGCCAAGCCGGTGGTAAAGCCAGCGGGTGCGGATACCCAGGCTGACAGGCTGCGCCAGGCTCTGGAACAGAGTGGCCGGCGGTTGCATGGCTTCCTTGCCCAGCTCGATCAGGCGTTCACGAATCTCATCAATCAGGCCGTTCTGCGTGGCCAGCTGATCGCTGGAGCTTTGCAGCTGGGCAGTCAGTTTCGCCAGGGAGGCTTTACGCCCGTAAAGACCCTGGTGAATCTGGGCATAAAGATACCGCCCCACCACGCCACTGCCGGCAACCAGCAAGGTGCAGTACAGGGCCACCTTGGAATTTAGCGAGCCCACATTGAAATTGCTGTGATAAAGGATCAGCGTCGGGCCGACAATGCCCAGCATCATGTGAATACGGAACCAGTACTTGATGGGCCCGAAGCGCCGCAGAAAGCGGATGCGTTTGCGCACGGTATACAGCAGCAGGATGAGCATCAGCGAGCCACCGATGATGCCAAGCAGATAACCGAGCCCCTCGCCGGCATCCAGGGGCAGGCTGTCGCGGGCCAGCCAACCAGCCAAGATCGCCAGGGCCGCCAGAGCATAGCCAATGGTCGCCCCGGTGCGACTGAAAATACGCTGACCAAGGGTCGGCCCCTTAGCCTGACGAGAGCCCTGGCTCGGATCCTGGCTAAGGTCTTGCGCTGGCGCAGCGGCCATTGCGGTGGAATTCATGAGCTGCCCTCCCTGGACAAGCGGCGGACCACCCCCCCCGGGCAGGCTCGCTATAGGTATCTTTATTGTGCTTATATAGCACAAATACGCACAATAAAGCGTGAGTATTTTATCGAATTATGTAAAGCCGATTTTATCAAGAGGCCGTTGCAAAGGCCGTGATGGCTGTCACGGCCCCGGAGCCCGCCGGCTCACAGAATCACTTAGCTTTCGCCGGCCAGGTACCTGAATCTGCCAACCCATGAATGACACCCTGACACTCGTTATTTACTGCCTGCCCTTTGCGGCGATCCTGGGCTGGTATGTGCGTCGACAAAAGCGGCATTACCAGGAAAGCCTGACGGTTCGTGCCGAGGCCGAAGAGGCCGGCATGACCGAGCCACCTTCCCTGCACCCGCTCATCGATCAGAACAAATGCGTCGGCTGTGCCGCGTGCATCAGTGCCTGCCCGGAAATGCCCGGCCACCGGGTGCTGGGCCTGATTCACGGCAAGGCGAACCTGATCAGTCCCACCGATTGCATTGGTCACGGCGCCTGCCTGCAAGCCTGCCCCGTGGACGCCATCAGCCTGGTGTTCGGCACGGCAACCCGCGGCATCGACATTCCCCACGTAAAACCGGACTTTGAAACCAATGTCTCGGGCATTTATGTGGCCGGTGAACTCGGCGGCATGGGCCTGATACGTAATGCCATTGAACAGGGTCGCCAGGCCATTGAGTCCATCACCCAGGCCGAGCGCGCGACTGATGCCGAGCAACTGGATGTACTGATCGTCGGCGCCGGGCCGGCGGGTTTCTCAGCCTCTCTGGCCGCCCTGGAACAGAAGCTGCGTTTCGTCACTGTTGAACAGGAATCCCTGGGCGGCACGGTGGCGCATTTTCCGCGGGGCAAGCTGGTCATGACGGCGCCGGCAAAGCTCCCCCTGGTCGGCGACTTCCGCTTCCGCGAGACCACGAAAGAAAAACTGATTGAGTACTTCAGCAAGGTCGAGCGGGATACGGGCGTGACCATCAACTACCGGGAACGGGTTGAGAGCATCCAGCGCCAGGCGGATGGCTTTGTGGTGCAAACCACGGCCGGAACTTACCGGGCTCGCCAGGTCCTGCTGGCTATTGGCCGGCGCGGCACGCCCCGCAAACTGGAAGTGCCCGGTGAGCAACTGGCCAAGGTGTCCTACCGGCTGATCGACCCAGAGCAGTACGTTGGCCAGCACGTGCTGGTGGTCGGCGGCGGAGACAGTGCCCTGGAGGCGGCCTGCTCCATTGCCGAGATCGGAGATACGCGCGTGACCTTGTCCTACCGGTCCCGGGCCTTCACCCGCGCCAAGGCCAAAAATCGCGACCGCATTCAGACCATGGCCGACGCGGGCCGCCTGGAAATTGCCATGGCCTCGCAGGTGGCCGCCATTGAGTCAGAGCACGTGGAACTGATGCAGGGCGACTCGGCCCTGCGCCTGCGCAATGACGCCGTGATCATCAGTGCCGGTGGCATTCTACCCAACGACTTTCTGCGCAGTATCGGTATCGAGGTAGAGACCAAGTTCGGCACCGCTTGATTAGACGGCCACCTGGGTGCGGCAGAGAAAGACATCATCCGCACAGCCGATACCTGACTAACGGCCGCGCTGCCCATGCGCTTGAAACTCCAGGATTACTCGCCCAGCCTCGCGGCGACTGGTTCCTGGGACGCGGTGGCGGCTTCGGTGGCTTGACGCGCAGCCCTGGCGACCGATACTTCCTGTATCAAGAATTGTGAGGCTCGTGCCAGTGACCGAATCCATCAACGGCAATCTGCAGGTCCGCGCGTGCATGGACACCACCACCCTGGACTGGACCGCCAGCCCCAGCGGCACGGTGTGGCGCAAGCGCGTGCACCTGGTCGGCGGGGCAGAGTCCGGGCAAGTCAGCTCCCTGGTGCGTTATGAACCCGGCGCGACATTTCCTGAACATGATCATCCGGAAGGCGAGGAAATACTGGTTCTGGACGGCGTCTTCTCCGACGAGCACGGTGACTGGCCCGCGGGCAGCTACCTGCTGAACCCGGAAGGCTTCCGGCACGCACCCTTCTCTAAACCGGGCTGCCTGATCTTTGTGAAGCTGCGCCAGTTTCCCGGGCGTGAGCGTGATCACCTGGCTATTCCCACACAGCAGCAGCCCTGGTTAGCCACGGGTCAAACCGGTGTGGAAGAAAAACTCCTTTATCGACAGGCGGGCTTCACTGACACCGTGCGCCTGGAACGCTGGGCGCCCGGCACGACCCGGCCGTCAATCACTTTCGCTGACGGCGCGGAGATCCTGGTGATTGAAGGATCTTTTCATGATGAAGCAGGCCGTTACGGCACGCATAGCTGGTTAAGAGTGCCACCCGGCACAACTATCAAGCCGGCTTCAGACGAGGGCTGCACGCTCTATATAAAGGAAGGCGGTGCCGCCTATCTGCGAGCTGCAGATTGATCTGCTGAGGCGGGTCTTGGCAGGGCTCTATCCAGAGGTCAGACCTCTGCGTTGGATGCGGGACCCGCCCAGGCAAAACGCGACAGGTCAATGCGGCCCTGGGCATCAAAAGCCACGCCCTCATCTTCCAGTAATAGCCGCTGCAAATCGTGGGCGCCGTTAAGACCCCGCGGGCTGATGCGGCCCTGGGCATTCACCACCCGGTGCCAGGGCACCTGGCTGTCGGGGGACAGCGCCGCCAGGGCATAACCCACTTGCCGGGCACCGCGAGGCTGCATCAGCAGACGGGCAATCTGCCCATAAGTCGCCACCTGCCCGGCCGGAATATGGCCAACCATGGCATAGATCAATTCGCGGCGTGCAGACATGGAACCAGTATAGATCCACGTGAATAGCCCGGCGGGCGGGGTTGATCGTGGTAGGCTTTTGTCAGCAATCAGCAGAAGAAGATCGTGGCAAGTAAAGCAGGCAGAAAACCCAAGTCCGGCGACGACACCAGTAGCGCGATACCGCTTTATCACCAGACCTATCTGGTCATGCGCCAGCGACTCAATGAAGGGGTTTACCCGGCCGACCAGACCCTGCCTTCGGAAGAGGAAATCCGGCAGGAGTTCGGTGTTTCCCGGGTCACTGTGCGCCGCGCGCTGGCTGAACTGGAGCGAGAGGGCCTGATTCAGCGCCGCCGGGGCAGTGGCACCTACCCGGTTCCCGAGGCCGTGGGCTCAGGCACCCGCGCCAATATCAGTGGCCTGTACGAAAATCTGATCACCCTGGGCCTGAATGCAGAAGCCCGCCTGCTGAGCTTCAAAAAAAGCCCGACACCGCGCTTCCTGACCAAGCTCGATAATCGCTTTGGCGAGCAAGTGCTGCATATCGTGCGGGTGCGGCGCCTGAACAAAGAACCTTTTGCCTATCTATCCAGTTACGTGCCGGGCGATTTCAGTGAGCATTTCCAGAAATCCAAGCTGGGTAACCAGCCCCTGATCATGACCCTGGAAATGGCTGGCATCGTCGCGGCGACGGCCGAACAGGCCATCACCGCCACCGCGGCGGATGCAGAAATTTCAGAGGCCATGCGACTGCCCATCGGTGCGCCCCTGATTCACATGAAGCGCTTGTCACGCGATGCGGCCCAGCAACCCATTGAGTATTTCGAGTCCTATTATCGACCGGACCGCTTTGAATACCGCATGACCTTGTCGCGCGTGCGCACGGGCGAAGCGCCGCGCTGGAATCCGATTTCCTAGTCAACCGCTGCCGGGTAGTAACGCGACAAAACGCGTTCGGAATGCGCCAGCAGTTTGGGATGCAGCTTGAATTCTGACTTGAGCGGGTAGTCCCAGGGCATCCGGACCACGGCCCCGGTGAAGGCTGCCAGACACGCATCCAGGCTATGGGGCCGGTCGCCGAAAGCCCACTCACGCTCGCCCAGCCAGTCAGCCAGCGCCGTGACATCAGCGCCACCCATGGCCCAGATGCGCCCGGCAGAATGCCGGCCCAGGCCATGACCGTTCAGATGACTGCGAACCCGGCGACGCAACAACGGGCCGAGTATCGTCAGCAGGAGATGCGGGGCACCAAAGTCTTCAGACATCAATTGTCGCCAGCCGTGCCAACCCGTCGGATCAAGCCAGCGCGAGTAGACAATGACCCAGTACAGATGCTCTTCGAGCAGGCGCTGCATAGCCAGGGACTCGGCTCGCTGGCCGGGCGTCAGGTCGGCATCCACGGGTTTGTCCAGGCGAGCTTCCAGCGCGGTGATGACTTCACCGCTGTCCGCCATGATCTGGCCATCTAGCTTGACGAAGGGCACCTTGCCCGTGGGCGAACCCCGGGACCCTTTGATACGTGTGACCGTGAAGTCGACGTCAGCCATGTGCAAATAAATTTCCAGCTTGGCGCAAAAGGGACTGGCGTTAGGAAAGTCCCGCAAGGGCGGAAAGCTGAACAGCTCGACCTGCATAGTTTGCAGCTTTACCTGGGCTCGGAGATATTAACGGCCGTCCGGCTGTGATGACCCTGCTCCAGGGCATCGAGCAAAAAGGCAGCAACGGTCGCCCGGGAAGTCTTCCAGCTCAGCTTGGGTGCTTTGGGGCTGGGCCCCTGCCATTCCACAACATCCTCGCGAATGGTCTCGCTGTCGGTGAGTTGCGGCGGACGAATCAGCGTCCAGTCAAGCTGGCTATCGCGGATCAAAGCTTCCTGGCGGTCCTTGTCATCAAGCACATGGGAGAGCAGCAGTCTTTGCAGGTTGCGGGCGAGAAAATTGCCCTGCCCCTTGCTGTCACCTGCACCCAGGGACGACACCACGGCCAGACGCGTGACGCCGGCCCGTTCCATGGCCTGCACGATATTGCGGGTGCCGTCAGAAAGTTCCGTGCGCGGTTCGCGATGAAAAATACCCAGGGCCGAGGCCACCGCGTCGGCGGGTTGCGACAAGGCCTGGTTCACCGCCTCAGGGTCCAGAATATTCCCCTGGGTAAAAGTCAGCTGCTCACTTTG
>Ga0316194_10003133_pt1 | contig 11547 bp, 7 predicted proteins | sample CroRivsedime1_MG_FD_204936 | JGI IMG/M metagenome (GOLD analysis project Ga0316194, IMG submission 204936) | Coastal sediment microbial communities from Maine, United States - Cross River sediment 1 | ecosystem: Environmental > Aquatic > Marine > Coastal > Sediment | place: USA: Maine... | reverse complement strand
GCCGGGTTGATAGACTCGATTAATTCAGCGGAAGTGTCTTCGCTGCTTTCACTGCCGTACCAGGTACCGGCGTTGACGGACTCAAGGCCCAGGCTGTCCAGTATTTTTTTCATCGTTTCACTCTCCTGTTACGCGCTGATGACCTGTTTCGCCGCGAGCAACCAGCTCGGCCGATTTGATATTTGTTCCACCGTGGGCATAGGCCTGCCCAAAGCGATTCTCGAGAATATCGGCAAGCCGGAATTGCTCCTGCGCGACGAAACCTTCGTAGCTACCGGGGTTCGACAGAACGATATCCAGAATGCTGCATATTCCTGCCGCGGTCGTGACTTGTATGGCTGACCACAATCGTCCCGCAACAACCTGCGGATACACTTTGTTAACGTAGTTTTCTTCGCGAAACTCACCGTCCTGTTTACCGGTGACGGCCACGTAGATAACAACAACGTCCTGCAAAGTTTGCGGAATTGCATTCTCGAGAATACGTTTCAAGGTGCCACGATCGTGATTCAACTTCAGGCCGTTCATTAACAGGCGTACCTGGTCGCAATGGCCCGGGTAGCGAATCGTCTTGTAGTTCATTGTCCTGACACGGTCGCCGTAGGTTTCTCCAAGTGAACCCAGGCCACCGGATGTATTGAACGCTTCGTAACGTGTGCCATCAATTTCGATCATCTCGAGGCCTTCCAGCGGAAGCACGTCAACTTCTTTGCCGTCGACAATGCTCTGGCACAGATTGCCATATTCATTGATGACACCATCCGTCGACCAGGTCAGCGAGTACTTGAGCACGTTGTTCGGATGCTGGGGCAGAGCGCCGACACGTAACTTGACCGACGCCAGCGAATCGAAATGCTGGATCAGTTCGTTAGCGGCGATGCTGATGAAACCCGGTGCAAGACCGCATTGTGGCGCGAACACCTTTTTGGATCCTTCGGCCAGTTTTCGAACGGCGTCGGTGACTGCAACGTCTTCAGTCAGATCGAAGTAGTGAAGGCCTACTTCACGCGCGACTTCTGCCACGGTGAGATTGCAGTAGTACGGCAAGCTGGAAACCACAGCAACAGGCTTGTGCTCGCGAACATGTTTGCTCAGCGCTGCCTTGTCGGTGGCATCGATATCGAAAGCACGAATATTCTCATTGCCATGCGCTTTCGCGACATCAGCTGCTGCGCCCGGTTGAGCGTCGCCGAGTTGGACGTGATAGTCACCGGATTCCGCGAGCAATCCGCAAATAAGTGCGCCAATCTTGCCAGCGCCGAGTACGAGAATGTCCTGCATGGGATCCCTCCAGCAAAAGAAAAACCGCCAACGAAATGGCGGAGATATGGCGCGCATTGTGCCTCTCTCGAGCGCCGCTTTCCACACCGCCTTAAGCCGCTGATTACATGAGAAACTTTTGCAGTCATGCGAGCCGGCGTGGCATAGTTCGGCCCCAAATCGACCGTGAGTGGAATCGAACGTGAGTAGATCGACTGCCAAAGCAGAGTGGCATCCCGAAAGTTGGCGAAGTATGCCGGCTGCCCAGCAGGCGACTTATCCGAATCAGGACGAGCTGGACAGTGCAGTTTCAGACCTGAGCCGGTTACCACCGCTCGTCACTTCATGGGAAGTTGATTCTCTGAAGGAGCATATCGCCAAGGCACAGCGAGGCGAGGCATTCGTATTGCAGGGCGGCGATTGCGCCGAAACGTTCGAGGAATGCACGTCCGAGAATATTGTGGCAAAACTCAAGATATTGCTGCAGATGAGCCTGGTCATGCTTTACGGACTGAAGATGCCCGTTGTGAGAGTAGGGCGGATGGCCGGGCAGTACGCGAAGCCGCGTTCTGCCGATACCGAAACTCGTGAAGGAACATCATTACCGAGTTTTCGTGGTGACCTGATTAACCGCAACCCGTTTACGGCGGGCGATCGAATTCCCGATCCACAGATGATTTTGCGCGGCTATGAACGCGCTGCGCTCACCCTGAATTTCGTTCGTTCCCTGATAGATGGCGGTTTTGCAGACCTGCACCATCCCGAGTATTGGGATCTCGACTGGGTAGGCCATTCGACGATGGCTGATGAGTACCATGGCATCGTCAAGTCGATATCCAATTCATTGGATTTTCTGGAAACGGTTTCCGGACAACAGCTGCACAAGACGCAGCGTGCTGATATTTTTGCGGCGCACGAAGGGTTGCATTTGCTGTACGAGCAGTCGCAAACACGCTATCTCGATCGGCGTGAGCGTTGGTATAACCTCACGACGCACTTCCCGTGGATAGGCATGCGCACCGCTGCGATGGATGGCGCGCATATCGAGTATTTTCGCGGTATCGCAAATCCGATGGGCGTCAAGATCGGTCCGGGGATGACGCGTCAATGGTTGCAGGACCTGGTCGGGACGCTTAATCCTGACAATGAACCGGGTCGGTTGACGCTGATTCACCGCTTTGGTGCGAAAAACATCGAAGAAAGTCTTCCCGACCTGATAACGGCGGTGACTGATACGGGCTCACCGGTACTCTGGGTATGCGACCCGATGCACGGCAATACCGAAAGCACGGCAGACGGAACCAAGACACGCCGTTTCGACAATGTCGTTTCCGAATTGGAGTCGGCCTTTCGCGTGCACGAGGCGATGGATAGTCACCTCGGTGGGGTTCATCTTGAGCTTACGGGTGAGAACGTCACTGAATGCACGGGCGGCGCGCGGGGTTTAACTGATGGCGATCTCACACGGGCATACAAGTCGACCGTCGACCCGCGGCTGAATTATGAGCAGGCGATGGAAGTGGCCATGCGTATCGCCGGACTGCACCACGGCAATGGAAAGGTACGCAAGGATAGTTAATTATCTCGCGCTTCCATCTGCAGCCACGCATCCCTCGTTGCGATGGATCGAATCTCCCCGGGCTGCAGACCATTTAGTGACCATGGTCCGATCGAAGTCCTGACAAGACGCAGCGTCGGCAATCCGACCGCCGCGGTCATTCTTCGTATCTGGCGATTGCGTCCCTCGGAGATACTGAGCTCGATCCAGCTATCTGCAATGCTCTTGCGGAAGCGTATCGGAGGCGATCGACTCCATAACCCGGGTGGTTCCGCAATAGCGCGGGCGGTGTGAGCAACTGCCTTGCCATCAGCTAGGTCAATGCCTTTTCTTAGCGAGGCGAGCTGATCGTCCGACGCCTCACCTTCGACCTGCGCCCAATATGTTTTCGAGACCTTTGAGCCAGGCTGGCTGATGTGTGCCTGTAATTTGCCATCATCTGTCAGCAGTAAGAGACCCTCGCTGTCATAGTCCAGGCGACCGGCTGGGTAAACGTCTTTTTGCTGCACAAATTCGGCCACGGTCCTTCGACCATCGGCGTCGCGAAACTGGCTGAGAACCTGGTAGGGCTTGTTAAGCAGGATCAGGGGCATATCGGTACAATGCACGCCTTTCATCAAAAGTGCAGCCGCATATTAGACAATGTCTCCAGATATTTACGACAAAAATTGCCGATCCTGCCCACGGCTGGCGTCATTCCTGGATGACGTCAACGAGCGATATCCAGACTATTTCTGCAAACCGGTGCCGCCTTTTGGGGACAGGGATTCAGACTTCCTGATTGTCGGGCTCGCACCCGGCATGCACGGCGCTAATCGCACGGGACGGCCATTCACGGGTGACCACGCCGGTATCCTGCTTTATCAGATGCTGCACAAGTATGGATTTACCTCTGCAGCCGAATCGTTGGCGGCGGATGACGATCTCGTAATGACCGGGTGTCGCATTACCAATGCCGTGAAGTGCCTGCCGCCGGATAACAAGCCGGTCGGTGCCGAGATCAATACCTGCAACTCGTTTCTCCAAAATGAGCTGCAGTCGATGCCAAAAGCGTCGCTCGTTCTGGCGCTCGGCGGTATTGCACATCGTGCCGTTATTAAAGCACTGGGTGGGAGGCAGGCGGACTTTAAGTTTGCACACGCGGCCGTGCATGATCTTGGGGACTTGCTCATGCTCGATTCGTACCACTGCAGTCGCTACAACACGAATACGCGACGCCTCACTGCCGAAATGTTCGATGCGGTATTTGTGCAAGCCCGGGAGTTATTGGATAAATAATACGGTGAGCGATGAACGTAAATTCGATGAAGAGTCTTTTCTTCGTAGTCTAACGCACCGCCCTGGCGTGTATCGCATGCTCAATGCGAAGCACAAGGTGCTTTATGTTGGCAAAGCACGTGACCTGAGAAAACGCGTGTCGAGCTATTTCCATCGCACACATGACTCAGTGAAGACGGCCGCTTTGATGAAGTTGGTCGCGAATGTCGAAGTGACCGTAACCAATACCGAAGCGGAAGCATTAATTCTCGAATACAACCTGATCAAGCAGCACAAACCTCGTTTCAATGTCACGCTCCGCGATGACAAGAGCTATCCCTACATCTATGTGTCGACGCAACATCGCTTTCCGCGTCTCCAGTTTCATCGCGGCCCGCGCAAAGGCAAGGGGCGTTACTTTGGGCCATACCCGAGTACGAGTGCCGTTCGGCAGACGCTCAACGAACTGCAAAAGCTGTTTCTCGTGCGTCAGTGCCAGGACAGTTATTTCGCAAATCGCACACGCCCGTGCCTTCAATACCAGATCAAGCGCTGCACCGGGCCTTGCGTGGATCTAATCTCGCAGGATCAGTATGGCAAGGATATTGATGCTGCCATCGATTTCCTCGACGGCAAGAACCAAAGCGTCATTGATACGTTCGTGGCGCGTATGGATGGGGCTTCGAATGCGCGCGAGTATGAGCAAGCAGCGCGGTATCGAGATCAGATCGCTCGTTTGAAAGAGGTTGAAGCGCGGCAGCTTATTTCGAGATCGGCCAGTAAGGATCTGGATATTCTGGGCTTTGCGTCGAACGCGGCAATCCACTGCGTGACCGTGTTGTTCATTCGTAACGGCGCGATCATAGGCAGCCGGGACTATTTTCCGCGCCTGGCCGGCGAGACTGACCCGCAGAAAATCCTGAATGGATTCGTCTCACAGTATTACCTCGGACGCGATGCACCCGCCGAGATAATTCTCGACAGGGAAATTGAGGACGCAACGTTGCTCCAGGGCGAGCTAAGCAAGCGCATGGGACGCAAAGTGCGAATCAGGCACAAGGTAAGAGGGGATCGCACACGTTGGTCACAGATGGCCCAGACAAATGCCGAGCAGGGGCTGAATTTGCAGGTTGCAAGCAACGCGACGATACGCGGGCAGTTTCAGGCTTTAGCCGAGGTGCTTGGTCTCGATGAGGTTCCAGAGCGTCTGGAGTGCTTCGACGTTAGCCACACGTCGGGAGAGGCGACCGTGGCGTCGTGTGTGGTGTTCAACGGGGCAGGGGCGCTCAAAAGCGATTACCGTCGGTTTAATCTTAGTCCTGATATTGCAGGAGATGATTACGCCGCAATGGCGGAGGCTCTAAAACGCCGCTACACCCGCGTTAAAAAGGGTGAGGTGCCGATGCCCGACGTCTTGTTCGTTGATGGCGGCAAGGGTCAGTTATCCGAGGCGATGCGCGTACTTGAGGAGCTCGAACTGGACTGGCTAAACGTCGTCGGGGTCGCGAAAGGGCGATCGCGCCGGCCGGGGGCAGAACAGCTGTTTCGGGCAGGCGAAAAAAAACCTTTGCAGGTTCCGCCGGACTCGCCGGCATTGTTGCTGATACAGCAAATCCGTGATGAGGCACACCGTTTCGCGATAACAGGGCATCGTCAACGGCGCGCAAAGGCGCGCAACACCTCAAGATTAGAGCAGATCCCGGGGCTTGGGCCTAAGAAGCGGAGGGAGCTCTTGCGTCAGTTTGGCGGGCTGCAGGGCGTTATCGGGGCGGGCGTCGATGATCTGATTAAAGTGCGAGGGATTAGTCGATCCCTGGCAGAATCGATATACAATGATCTGCATCTGGACGGATAGAAGAAAAAGAGCAAACCGGTCTTGAAACTGAACCTAGCTATCATTTTGACGCTGTTTCGAATCGCCGCAATTCCGATTGTCGTGATTTGCTTCTACAGCCAGATTCCCAATGCCCGGCCAATCGCGGCGCTGTTATTCGGGGTCGCGGCTATTACTGACCTGCTCGATGGATGGGTAGCGCGCCGTTTTGGGCAGATGTCCAAGTTCGGCGAATTCCTTGACCCGGTAGCGGATAAATTGATGGTGGCGATAGTCCTGGTCATGCTCGTGCAGGACAATCCACACTGGTACGTCGATATTATCGCCATGATTATTATCGGTCGGGAGATTACAATTTCTGCTCTGCGGGAGTGGATGGCGACCATTGGCGAGCGGGCCAATGTCCGCGTATCAATGTCCGGCAAGATCAAGACCGCTTTGCAGATGTTCGGTATTGGCTTCATGGTTTATGAGAACGATCTGCTCGGTTTTCATATTTACGCGATCGGTTTTTGGCTGCTCGTCGCAGCGGCCTGCATGACAATTTGGTCAATGATCGTGTATCTGCGCGCTGCCTGGCCTTTTATCGTCGCCGACAATGCCGATAGCTAAAGTCGCACTGTTGGTTGATATAGCTTGACAGAACGAGCCTAGAGGCTAAAATCTCGGCCCTCGTGCGGGAATAGCTCAGTTGGTAGAGCGCAACCTTGCCAAGGTTGAGGTCGCCAGTTCGAACCTGGTTTCCCGCTCCAAACGTCGAAAAGGCCCCACTTTGTGGGGCCTTTTTCGTAATTGCTGCGAACCTTTTGGTCGAAGTGCGCATCTAAAGGACAGTTCCCAGTTCTGGAATCACTATGAACCGCCCCTCATCAAGGTTGGTTACTGCCGGAGTTGTTTTGGCTGCAATGCTGGTAATGCAGCCTGGTATTGCGGCCAGTATTTCCAATTTGCCCCATACAAAAGGTGTGATAAGCATTGATGGGGTGATGGACGAGGCGGCCTGGAAAGATGCGACCGCAATCGACATCGATATCGAGACGCGACCCGGGGAAAATTTACCGGCACGCGTTAGCACCGTTGCCTACATCCTCGAGAACGGCCAAAAGCTCTATATAGCATTTGATGCGAGAGATCCGGACCCGGATGAGATTCGGGCCTACTTGAGGGACAGGGACTCTGCCTGGAACGATGATTTCGTCGGCATTGTCCTGGATACCTACAATGACGAGCGTCGCGCATTCGAGTTCTTTGCAAACCCCCTGGGCGTTCAAATGGATCTGACGAACGATGACGTCAACAAGCGTGAGGACGACTCATGGGATGCAATTTGGGACTCGGCTGGGCAGATAAACGAATCCGGCTATATCGTGGAGATGGAAATACCGCTGAGCCAGTTGCGATTTCCAAGCGTTGTCGGTGAACAGACGTGGGGCATCGACTTGTTACGGTTTTATCCACGCGACAAGCGCTATCGATTCTCTAACAACAAGACTGACCGGTCGCTTAATTGTTATTTGTGCCAGTTCGACAAGATCCAGGGTCTGGCAAATGCGGAGCCAGAGCGCGATCTGGAAATAGTGCCAACCCTTATCGGGTCGCGGACGGATTCTACGGAAGACCCGGGAATTACTCCTCTTGAGGAAGGCGATGCCGATGCGCAAGTCGGTGTCAATATTCGTTGGGGCATTACGCCGGATCTGACCGCAAATCTCGCCATCAACCCGGATTTCTCGCAGGTAGAGGCCGACGTCGCGCAGCTCGAAGTCAACAATCAGTTCACGCTGTTCTTTCCGGAGAAGCGGCCGTTCTTTCTGGAGGGTGCCGACTACTTTCGAACACCGATGCAAGCGGTATTCACGCGCACCGTGGCAGATCCGACGGCCGGTCTAAAACTGACGGGCAAGCGAGAAAAAAATACGTTCGGTGTTTTTGCCGCACAAGATGACGTAAGCAATTTGCTTTTTCCAGGGGCTTTTGGATCTGACAGCACATCACTTGAGGAGGGCAACACCGCGTTCGTTGGTCGCTATGGTAGAAGTTTTGGCGATGCGTCAAACGTCGGAGCCTTGTTGACGGTTCGTGACGGCGATAACTATCACAACTACGTGGGCGGTTTGGATTCTCGCTGGAAAATTTCCGATCAGCACAGTGCCGAGTTTCAGTTCTTGCATTCGGAAACTGAATATCCGGATGAGGTCGCCGAAGAGTTTGAGCAGCCTTTGGACAAGTTCTCCGGAGATGCCTATCAACTGGGCTACCGGTACGACTCGCGCGATTGGGTCGGCTGGGCAAACCATCAGCGAGTGGACGCCGATTTTCGAGCGGATTCCGGGTTTATCCCGAAGGTTGACCGGGTCTTCTATGAAATCGGTGGTGGCCGAATTTGGCACGGCGAAGAGGATGACTGGTGGACGCGCCTGCAGTGGATATCAGAATGGAATGTCGACCACGACAACAACGGCCAGTTGCTCGAGCGGGAAGCGGAGACCTACTTTTTCGTGAGTGGTCCGATGCAGTCACAAATCGAAGTTGGCGTGCTTTTGCGCGACACCCGATTCGAAGGCGTTACCTACAACGAAACGAAAGGAATATTTTTTGGCCAGTTCCAGCCGAGGGGCGGCCTGGTACTTAGCCTGAATGGCAGTTTCGGTGATCAGGTCGATTTTGACAATGGGAGACTTGGTGATGAATTGCGTCTTGAGCCCCAGGTCTCCTGGAATGTTAGCCGCAATTTGTTGGCTCGAGTCAACGCTGCATTGGTAACACTGGATACCACAGACGGTGAGAATATTTTCGACGCCAAGGTCTACGATCTGCGCCTGACCTGGCAGTTTAATTCTCGCAGCTTCCTGAGATTTACAACCCAGAGATTCGATATAAAGCGTAACCAGGCGCTTTACGACGAAGAGGTCGATCAACGCTCTCGTGATGTTGGCAGGCAGCTGTTGTATTCGTACAAGCTAAACCCGCAGACAGTCTTCTTTCTCGGTTATTCAGATCAGTACGTCGACGACGACGAGCTCAACAGCCTGACGGAAACGGATCGCAGCCTGTTCATGAAGATCGGCTACGCCTGGACGCCTTAGTCGTGCTCTGAAAACGAGCGGCAGTAGAATTGATTCTGCAAGATAGGGCTGTATACTTCGACGCCTGCAATCTGAGGCTAGGTGGCAGAGTGGTTATGCTGCGGCCTGCAAAGCCGTCTACGCCGGTTCGATTCCGACCCTAGCCTCCATTTTTTCGCTCTATGTCCACGCGCCGTCTTTTTGCGGCCGCGACTAGCGTCAAAATGACAATCAAAGCGGGCGCGAGTCCGCCACCACCGCTTCCTCCAGTACCTGCGTTGACGCCCACGTTAACGGTGCGCAATTTTCTGGTGGTGTTGCCGGCCCTGTCAGCCACAGTGTAGGAGATGGTCTGTGTGCCAACTGCAGAAGGATTTATGATGCCGGATACCTCGATTTTTTCGCTGATGTCTCCGTCGATATCGTCGATTGCAGTTGCACCCGGGTCCAGATACTCCTGACCCGCCGGAATGTCGATCGTTGCACCACCGACGAGCTCCAGGGTTGGCGCTAATCGGTCGCCCAGCCCCAGCCTGCCGATGCCGTTATTTGCGTGTATCTCCAGTACTGTGGCGTCGCGACCGACCATAACCAGGTCAAGCGATTCATCGCTATTGAAATCGACGAGAACGCCGCGCCGCATCCCATTGCTGACGATCTGTTCGGCGGCCAGCGTAAGGCCGCTGCCTGATGATCCGAGGTACAACTGATGAACTCCGGCCTCATTGACCGCGACGACGTCGGCCCAGCCATCAGCATCCACATCCCCCGATAGCAGCGCTGTTACCGGCGACGCACCAAACGAGCCGCCCGACGAAAAGCTGCCGTTCGCCTGCTGATACAGCACCTTATTGCCCGGTGTGCTCAGGTCATCTCCGTCAATGCCCAGCAATAGATCTACCGCGCCATCGCCGTTGAGGTCAATTGCGCTGACCGTGGCTACGCTGCCATGGTCAAGCCGCGTGAGGCTGTATGTCGTCCCATCGCCGCTGTTGTAATGCAAGTCCACCGCCCGGTCAGACAAGCGAACTACGATGAGATCCTGGTCGCCATCCTGATCAATGTCCGCAATAGCCAGGTCGAGCCCGGCACCTGTCGACAAAGCAGTCTGGTCAAACCCGCCCTCGCTCCGGCTGTGCATAATTACCGTTCCGGACGAACCAGTTAGCAACAGATCCGACCGGCCATCATTATTCAGGTCTGCCCCGATCATGTCGTTTAGAACCCCGACAGCTCCGCCAGCTAGCTGATCTGTGCTGCTGAATCCGCCAGTCCCGTCATTAACGAACACCTCGGCCGTTCGTCCTGTGAGTCCACCGACCGCGATATCCAGAGAGCTGTCGCCATTCCAGTCAAGCAGCGTCACGGCGGAACCACCGGTGTCTGAACCCAAACCAAACCCGGGCGTGTTGACTTGCCGGTTTCCATTATTGGAGAAGATAAGAGTCTGGCCTGCAGTCGCGACTATATCGATCGCACCATCACCGTCGAGATCGCCGGCGTCGACCCCGGCGCCAGACATGCTGATTATCTGTGTCGGTCCTTCGCTGAACTCGGCAACGACCTGAGAACTCGCCAAATCCCCATTGTTTTCGAGTATCGGGTCATCCGAACTTACGACGCCAATCAGTGAATTATCTCCATCCCCGTCTTGCGTGCCCTCGACAATGATCGTTTTCGACGTCATCGCTGCGAGCGCTCCTACAGCACAGCTCATCTGCGGCGAACTCGTCCCGTTGCCAGTGATAGGGCAAGAGTCTGTGGACGTCAGGGTCAAAGATGGTCCGCTGGTTGCCCAGTTTGCGGTAAATTGCCCATCAACGAGGTCGCCTGGACCTCTGTTTTCGATACGAATATTCCACTGTGCGGTTTCCCCCAGATTGACCGGGTTTTCTGCAAGGCTGATTGAGAGGGCTATGTCGGCGCGGTTATCGCGAAATATCAGTAGCGGAAATGAGAGACTTGCCGACGCGCCCGCGAGGTCGGTAGCCGTGACCTCTACTGTATACGGGTCCGTTCTTACGTCAGAGCTGACAGGTGTGCCGGACAGGACCCCACTATTCGCATCCATGCTCAACGAATTGCCTTTTGGCAGTCCGCGAACGCTGAATCTCAGCTCATCGCCCGCATCCGGATCGTCGAAATTTCCTGCGACTTGCAGTTGGTAAAAAACGGCTTCGATCGCCTGCTGGTCCGGAACCTCGGCAATCACGAACGGAGGTGAATTGGCTTCATCAGTGATCTTGATAGTGACGCGCGCAGATTTCGAGAATCTAGTGCCATCGAACGCACTGTATTTAAAAGTATCGCTATCGGAATTTCCGCCATCGTGTTGGTACGTGAACGTACCGTCTGCTTTAAATGCCAGGAAACCATTTTTTACGTTGCTGGTTAGAACGGCGAGTAGTTCATCGTCCTCAGCGTCGGAATCGTTTTCCAGGACGCTTTTGGCGCCCGTCGTTAGTTGTGCAACGATGCCGCCGCGCTCGACTTCTGCAGAATCGTTGCGCGCAACTGGTCGTCGGCCGCTGGCCCAGAGATCACCAGTGATGCCAAGCGCGACAAGCACAAAG
>Ga0316194_10003131_pt1 | contig 11547 bp, 9 predicted proteins | sample CroRivsedime1_MG_FD_204936 | JGI IMG/M metagenome (GOLD analysis project Ga0316194, IMG submission 204936) | Coastal sediment microbial communities from Maine, United States - Cross River sediment 1 | ecosystem: Environmental > Aquatic > Marine > Coastal > Sediment | place: USA: Maine... | reverse complement strand
GGTTGGAAATATGTCGAAAACGCTGCGAACCTGGGCCAGCTCGCCATGGCCAAAGCGGGCAGCTGTACGCTGATCGTGGGTGCACCGAAACATGTGCGCGGCACCGGGGGGCCATCCCGGGTTTTGGCCATTTGTGAGAAATAAAGAAAAGAGCGGGGAAGGCTCAGATGCTTTGCGGCCGCAGTCGGTGGGCTCTTCTATTGGGCACTTTCCTCGCCATATTATCCATAGAAAATGCGCTGGCACATAAAACCAGCCTGACTGCCGCTGAAATCACCGTATCCGGTAAAAACGTAGCTATCCAACTGAAGGTATCCGCCCACGATTTGGCCGTTGCCCTGGGCATCGAAACCGACCTGGTAACAGCGGTGCCCAGGGCGGTCTTCGAGGAGCGTTCGGCTGAACTCAACCGATATTTGCGGGAGAGGTTGTCCATTCTGGCTCAAAGTACACCCTGCCCGTCCAAAGCACCCGCCGTCGACTATTCATTCCTGCCCGACGATTTGCTCCTGATCGTAGATTACAATTGCCCCGAACCGGTAGACCATCTTGCAATCAATTACCTGTTATTCTTCGATATCGATGTGTCTCACCGCAGTCTGGGCCGGCTCATTTTACCCGGGGGTGAAGAGCAATTTCTCTTTGACCGTTCGCTCACACACTTCGAGCTGGAGGTGGCCAAACCGCCGCTTCGATCCCGGACGGCCCTTTTCGGTCGTGTCTTTTTACTCGGAGTGGAACATATCCTCATCGGCTACGACCACATCCTTTTTCTGCTCGCCCTGCTCATCGTCTCTGTCCACTTCCGGCAAATGGTCAAAGTAGCTACCGCTTTTACCGTGGCTCACAGCATCACTCTGGCACTGGCGTGGTACGGCATCGTCAATCTACCTTCGCGTATCGTTGAGAGTGCGATCGCCATAAGTATTGCGTTTGTGGCTATCGAAAACATCGTGAGCCAACGCTTTGGTCATCGCTGGCTGTTGGCGGGCGGCTTTGGCCTGGTGCATGGTCTGGGTTTTTACAGCGCACTACGCGATCTTGGACTCGGGCAAACCGACATGGCGACCACCTTGCTGGCGTTCAACCTGGGAGTGGAAGCCGGTCAAATTGCGGTCATCGCAATGGTCTATGGACCACTGATCTTGTGGAGGCGTCAACAATGGTTCCAGCCGTCTGCCCGCGCCTGTTCGGTCATAATTTTACTGGTGGCGTCATGGTGGATTTTCGAAAGAATCTTTACAGGATAAATCGAGGTTACTTTGCAAACAATTGGAGGCTGTAGGCGGAGGCTGCCTGAACATTTTTACTTTTGTCTTCCCGTGCAAGCCGAACCAACTCGTTATAGGCACGGCGATCGCCAAGATAGCCCAGACTCAGTGCGGCCTGTCTGCGCACCTCCGAGTTGATGTCGGACAACCGCTCAATCAAGGGTCCAACCGCTTTGGCGTCTCCCAACCGACCGAGAACCGAAGCGGCTGTCCAGCGGACTTCCGCCACTGGATCATTGAGGGCAACGAGCACCTCCTCTACCGCATCGGGAAATCCGAGTACACCCAGCGAACGCACGGCCACGGCACGCAACCGAAAGTCGGCGTCGCCTACTCCCGCGGGTCCCGCTAAAAACACGGCCGCTTTTGGTGAGCCGGTATAGCCAAGACCGTTGAGGGCGGCTCGACGCTGCCGATAAAAGCCTTCTGCAATTTTCAGTGCCACTGCTGAGTTCCGTGCAATGTTTCGCGAGCGCGCAGCATACAGCAACGCCGCCAGCCCTTTGCTAGCGTCAAGATCGGTGATCGCCTGCAGAGCCACAACTTGCAGACTGAGATCGGCCAGTACCGGAAGTGGATCGGTTAACAACGCTTGTGTCGAGTGTTGCTCCATTCGTTGCGAAATTTCCAGGGATAGCCGGCCAATCGCAACCGCGGCTTCCCGGTGACCCGTTTCGTGTAGACTTACAACGGCGAAATACCGCACGGCCGGTACCTTATCCGTTAACATGTCAGCCAGGGTCGGATAGGTGTCGCCGTCACGGATTGCACCCAAGGCGATAACAATCTGGATGCGGAGTTGAGCATTTTCGGTTGTATGCAGCAGTTTTTTCAGCGGTTCCGTTGCCGCTTGAGACCCCAGCGGCGTTAGTGAATTAACAATCAAAAGACGCTCGTTATCACTTCGCGAAACGTTCAGCACTTTCAATAACGGTTTGACGGCCTTCTGCGATCCGGTCTGGCCTATGGAGCGGATTGCCCGCTGACGTAAACTGCGGTTGCCATCGCCGGTGATCAATGCCGCAAGGGCTTTCACCGCCAAATCCTCTGAAAAACCGCCGAGAGCATCCACCACACTGCTCTGTAGGAGAAAAGAAGCATCTTCCTGAAGTGCTGCTAAAAGGAGCGGCAGAGTACTTTTTTCACCAAGCCTACCAAGAGCCGATACACAGTCGCTGCGCAACTCATCGCGAGTTTCCTTTTTAACGCAGTCTTCAAGCACAGTTATGACACGCCGGTCACCAAGTTTGCCTAAGGCAATATAAAGTGCGGAGCGAACAAACGGGTTTTCTTCGGGTTTGGCCAAACGCTGCAGAATTGGCTCAACGGCCTCCGGTTGCCCACGAATTCCTAATGATTGCGCTGCGCGTCTGCGCATCTCCGGCGACTCGTTTTCCAGTGCCTTGAGGAGTGCCCCGAAGGGTATGGCACCATGCTCCCAGCCGTTAGCATGGGTTCGGGATGTCATCAGCATCAGAGCCAATGCCACCAGCAAAGTGATAGAAAGCCTATGAACATACAGTGTATTCATATCAGCATTTAAAGTTCATTTAGCAAAGCTTTCGGTTGCAGTTAGGTGAATCAGGTTGAATCATTCTCAATGTAAATGAATGCGACATGATTTAGCCTTTCATCCAAATTATTGATTGTAAATCAATAATTGATTAGTGATTTAGCGCGATTATGTTTTGATTAATCAGCTTTAAAAAAGCAAATTCTTATCCCTATCCCTTCGCGGGGGCCACCGTCAACCACTAGTTGATCAGTGCCTGATACGTCAGCACCCGCAGCTCACGGCGGATGGGATAGGCACTGGAAGGAATCAACTGGGTGAGGAAGATCACCGTTATATCTTCCTTGGGATCGATCCAGAAGGCAGTGCCGGCATAACCGCCCCAGGCGTATTCACCGGGAGTTCCGATTATCTTGGCTTTTGCCGGATTGAGCATCACCGAAACACCAAGGCCAAAGCCGATACCTTCATAGGTGGTCTCATTAAAGGTCGGCTGGCCCAATTCGGCCAGATCTCCGGGCAAATGATTGGAGGTCATATATTCCACGGTTTTACGGCCCAGCAAACGCGTACCGTCCAGTTCGCCCTTGCAGCGCAACATTTCAGTGAATCGAAAATAATCGCCGAGAGTTGACACCAATCCACCACCTCCGGAAAAGGTTTCGACGGTATCGATCAGAGTGCTGGTTTGGGGGGGGTCCAGCAGCGTGAGGTTATTTTCGTCGGTGCGCTCGTAGAGCGCCGCAAAACGGTCCAGCTTGTCTTGAGGTACCGCAAAACCGGTATCCTTCATGCCGAGCGGCTCAAAGATGTGTTCTTTATAAAAAACGTCCAGCGGTTTTCCGGACACCACCTCCACCACGCGGCCCAGAACATCGAAGGAGACCCCGTAGTTCCAGCGCTGCCCGGGTTGGAATTCCAATGGTATTTGTGCCAGGCGGTCGACAACCTCCTTCAGAGGCCCATCATGGGTTTCAAAATCGGTATGACGCGCTTGATAGAGTTCAGGGATCAGGCCTGCGTTGCCAAATCCGTAAGTCAATCCCGACGTGTGGATTAAAAGATGATGAAGCGTTATGGGTCTGTTTTGCGGTTCGGTAACCATATCGACGCCCTCACCGGAAACATACACGCTGACATCTTTAAAGCTTGGAATAAACTCGGCCACCGGGGTGTCGAGCTGGAAAAATCCCTGTTCATAAAGCATCATCAATGCCACTGCTGTAATCGGCTTGGTCATGGAATAAAACCGCAGAATGGTATCCGTTGTCATGGGTTGCTGCGCTTCTAAATCCCTAAAGCCGAAGGATTCGCAAAATACCGCCTTTCCATGGCGGGCGACTAGGGCCGTGGCACCAGGCAGTTTGCCGGCATCCAAATAGTCCTGAATCCAGGGGCGGATACGTTCAAGGCGCGTTGAACTCAACCCGACGTCTTGCGGCTTGGACATCATCTCCATGTGTAAGCCTCCAAAAAGTAGGCCAAACGCAATGCATTTGGCCTATATTATTCCTATGTGTTTGTTTGCAGTATGAAATAAAATTTATTTCTTTGATTTTTGTGTTTTTTGGGCCTTTTTGCGGCCATATCAATCTACAATTTTCAATTCCCAGATATAGCGGGATTTACGCTTCGTTACAACCGGCTTGTTCGGGTTAGGCGAACCACCAGCGTTCGGCAGCCTTGGCACCATCGGGGTTCCAGTCGCCGGCCACGTTGACGTATCGACACTTCTTGTTGGCGGCAATCACCCAGTCCTCAAACATGTGAACAATGGTACCGCCTTCGTCTCGACAGATTTTCTGCGTTTCAAAATACATCTCGGCCCGTTTTTTCTCATCGAGCTCCGACCGGGCTTCTTTGAGCAGTTTATCGAAGCGCTCGTTTTTCCAGTGCGCATCGTTCCATTTGGCATCGCCCGAATAGGCCGTGGAGAACATCCAATCTACGGTGGTGCGTCCGTTCCAGTAACACATGACCCAGGGTTCCTTCAACCAGACGACTTCCCAGTACCCGTCCGCCGGTTTCTTTATGACGTCGATCTTCACACCGGCCTTGGCGGCAAATTCTTTATAAAATACGGCCTGGTCGAGGAAGCCGCCCAAATCGGTGGCAAACAGTTTAAAGGTGTGATTTTCCAGGCCGGCTTTTTTCAGATGGTATTTGGCCTTTTCCGGGTCATATTGTCGCTGGGGTAAATCCTTGGCATAGAATTTTTGGATGGGCGCAATGGGGTGGTCGTTTCCGACAGAACCATACCCGCGCAAAATCGTCTTCACCATTTGCTCTCGATTGACGGCGTACTTGAGGGCCAGCCGCACATCATTGTTGTCATAGGGAGCCACATCGGTCATCATCGGCATGGTGTTATGAAATGTCCCGGGGACCTGCAAGACCTCAAGGCCCGGCGTCCTTTTTAACAGGTGCGCGATTTTCTTATCAACATCGGTCATCATGTCGATGGCACCCGTCTTCAGGGCGTTGGTGCGGGCACTTTCATCGGCAATCACCAACATTTCAACCTCGTCAAAGTGTGCGCGCCCTTCTTTGAAAAAGTTCGGGTTGCGTTTGCCGACGGAGACAATCCCGGGTTCGAATTTTGTTTGGATATAGGCCCCGGTGCCGATGCCTTTAATCCAGTCGTCCCCGGCGGTACCGGCCGGAACGATGGTGAGATGGTAGTCACTCATAATATAGGGGAAATCGGCGTTGCCCCCGTCCAGGGTGAAGACCAGGGTATTCTTGCCGTCCGCCTTGATATCCTTAATGGGATCGACAATACCCTTGGCGGCTGATTTGGAGTCCTTGCCGCGATGGTGGTTGATCGAATAGATGACATCTTCGGCATCCATGGTTTTGCCGTTGTGAAATTCGACGCCTTTGCGCAACTTGAACGTCCATGTGGCTGCATCTTTGGTCGCATCCCAGCTTTCGGCCAGCTCAGGGGTCGGATTGCCCTTGTAGTCGACTTCCACCAGGCAATTTCTAAACATCCAGTTGGTGTTGTAATTCCACTCGTCGCTCAAGGTGGCCGGGTCCAGATTGTCGGTGGTGTGGCCGCCGGTCAGGCCCATTCTAAAACGCCCGCCCTTTTTAGGTATGTCCGCATGCGCTGATTTACTCAACAACGCCGGCGACACAGCGGCGGCAAGTCCTAACGCGGAGACTTTCACCATAAACTCGCGACGCGTAATTTTTCCCTCGCTTAACAACTGCTCAAGTTTTTTCAAATCTGGCATAAGGACACCTCCTTTGGTTGGCTTTAATAATTAGATTGAAGACAGACCGGATAGCCCCTTTTTAATAATATCTTAGACCCGATGCCGTCAAGCAAATTTTTTTTCTGCTGGATGGAATACGTAGCAGTCATGCCGGATCAAAATAAAAATGTGATTTTACCGGCTCCAACAATGCTCGATTCCAGACACCAAACGACAGTATTGACCATAATATTAAGATGATATATACTTATTGCGTTAAACCAAAATAACATGGCGACATCAACAATTTACTGTTAAATCAAAAGCCCACCTGCGAATGCATTTCGGGGACGGTTCTTTCTTCGGCCATTTTGCTTGGCTTCGATGACAGTAAAAATAATGGCTGGCACGTAGGTTGGGTTGAGGAACGAAACCCAACAAAAGATATCGGGATGCTCAATCCAACCTACGAATAAGCTATGGCCGGTGTTAGAACCAAGCCCTGAATTTCGAATATCGAAATTCAAAACAAAGGTATTTTTAATTATCGATAAGGTTTCCCTTTGGGGAAGCGGGATAAGGGAAAATTTAAATTGTGTACAGTCTCCGGATGAATCACAATGACAATTGATGATACATGCAACAACGGCTCAAATAAAAAGGCTCCGTTCTGTGTCACCGCATGTGTTTTTGGTGCCGGAGGGTTTCTTAAAAGAGAAAGAACATAATGAAAACTGCGAAAGAATGTAATTATTCATACGCCGGGGAAATTGGATTCATTGACCTTAGTAAAAGCAAAGTAACCAAAGAGCCCACAGAAAAATATGCTCAAAAATGGATTGGGGGCAGGGCGATCAACACCTGGATTTTACTTGACAGGCTGGATCCTGAAACAAGATGATCCGATCCTGGAAACCTCCTCTGCTTTGGCGTCGGCACCCTGGCAGGTACCCTTGCCCCGGGAGCCTGTCGGGTATCTGTCGATACTAAAAATGCTTTCAATAATGGGATCGGGTCCGCCAATGTGGGAGGATTCTGGGGACCTGAATTGAAATTTGCAGGCTTCGATAACCTGATCGTCTCAGGGAAGGCCGGAAAACCCGTTTACCTGTGGATACATGACGGGAAGATCGAAATAAGGGATGCTGCCTTTATCTGGGGTAAGACTACCTGAGAGACAGAAGAATTAATCCGTGACGAATTGGGAGATGAACGGGTCAGGGTTGCTGTCATCGGACCTGCGGGAGAGAATATGGTCCGTTCCTCCTGTATAATCTGTGACAGGGGGTGCGCTGCCGGTGGTTACGGCTGCGGTGCGGTGATGGGATCAAAGAATCTCAAGGCTATTGCTGTCCGGGGTAATATGGGTATCGATATCGCAAGACCTGAGGAATTCATGTCCTTAGTGGATATGGCCATGAAACTCCTTTAGTATGTCACAAAGGAGTAACGAATCTGATTTCTTTCCCGCCTTGAAACAAAATTCGGATTTCGTAAAAATCGTTAATTTGGTCTTCTCGTTTTACTTTTCCTAACGATTGTGATAGTAACATTTTTCGATATATTACTTTTAATTTTATAATATTTAGGTAATGATACGTCCATTTTGAATGAAACTGCACCCATAAAGGTTGGATAAAATGCAAGATAATGATGATGGTTCATGGATGGATGATGATATATTGCCGCGACCCACACCGAAAGATTTAAGAGGGCGTCAGTCGGTAAGGGCAACGTTTAAATTGTCCGCTAAAGCCATCGAGGCGATAAGTATTGTGGCGGTTCACCTGGGAATTAAACAAAAATCCCTTTTTGATCATTTAATCGAAGACGTTCAGTCTTTAAAATTGATTGCGCGGGAAGTAGAGTCGGAACGTTTTAATGCGATAAGCCGCATCCAAAAGACCTTTGTGATCAGCCGCAAAACACTTTCCTCCCTGGATGAAACTTCGAAACACTTTAATGCTCCCCGTGATGCTCTGGTTGAATACTCCATCCAAAGGTTGTTACCTGTAATTACCAGAGAGCGGGAAAAACATCGGAGACGCAAAGAAATACTGCGGGATATGAATGAGAATATGGAGAACGGCTTGAGAATTCTGCAAAAATCCAAGACGCTTTTGGGAGAAGACGATCCGGTTTTCCTCAGATGGGAATCCGCTATGAAAACGTTGGTGAATACCCAGCACGATATAGAGGCATTCATTGAAAAAGGGAAAATTATCGAGGATTTCTGAACCGGCAGGTTGAGCGGTTCAACGTTCACGGCTCCCGGTTAAAATGGCATAACTGATCTCTAATAATAGAATTACGCGTCAATCGGGTCGAATTCCAATTGTGAGCGAAGCGAACTAACTTGCTTTTCGGCGTCTAACGCGGTTCAAGTAAAAGCACCCCATTTTCCGTATTAATATCCATGCGAAACCGGCGCAGGTAATTCATTCCCAGCAATCCCCACTCGGATTGATTCGGCAGATCCAGGACCAGCGCTTTCAGGTCAGTTACTTCCCAACCTTCCAAGGTGATCGAAAACAAAGTGACTTCCGGTGCGTACTTAACGCCGCCCGCTGTAAAAACCTTTCGCACTGGATTGCGTGCATCCACCTCAAGTCCAAGTTCTTCTGCGGTTGACCGCGGTATGGTCACCAGAGATGCCCCGGTGTCAACAATGAATTTCTGATACGCGCTGCGGTTCAAAACGGCCGTAAGTGGTATTTGCCGGGTACCGGGGGGAAAGTTAATAACGATTTTGCCTTCCTGGGCTTTTAATTCTGAAATTTGAGTTTGCAGATTCTGGACTTTATCTTTCAGGGAAGACGGATATTCCCTCATCGCCAGAAGCTCTTCAGCCCCAGCCCAGTCATTTTCCGCCAGTGCCAGCTGAACTCCCATCAAATGAATATCTGCATCGTTCGGCAACTCCTGGCTGCCGAGTCGATAGGCCTGCCAGGCCCCCCGCAAGTTACCATTTTTGAACAAAACGGTAATCCAGTTTTGATAAAGGCCGGAAAAAAAACTTCCCAATTGGACTTCATCCTGCTCAGATGCCGATGGCAGGCCGGCAATCACATTTTCGGTAAGATTAATGGCCTCTTCAAAACCAGACCCTTGTGCGGTGGCCTGGCCAATATCCATCAACAGCCCAATATCAGCAGCTTCGATAAGCATCTGCACATCGAAGATGTTTGCCACTGCCTTGGCAGCACCGGTTTTTAATGCATCGGCAATCAATGCCCGTATGTTTTCGATAACAGTTGCCTTTCGCAAATGAGCCGGTGTTTCTTTGACCGAAAGTTTGGGCTCGAATTTAAACCCATTGGCAAAGGCCTCCAGCCGTTCAATCGAGTCGTAGTCTGCCCCCATCCCCAGGGCCCGTGTAAATTCTTCTTCTCTGCTGTTAGCAAATGTAATCCGGTAATAATCATCCACCCGAATCTCCGGTCTCAGATATTTTCCTTCATCACCACTCCAGACAAAAGCACCGGTAGCCAAATCGCCGAAAGTCCAACCCGTCACCCGGTTCTGCTGAACCAAAACGCCTGTCTCCGTAAAATCTACCGGCAAAAGGCCTTCAATAAAATACCCCTGTTCCCTGGGATTATCGAGCTCCACCGGCTCAGGAGAATTATCCGATGTTATTGAGAGCCAGGCCAATTGCTCGGTTGGCGACCATGGATAGAGCTCCGGTCCATCGATGGTCAACTCCTCTAAAATCCGCCAGAGTCCGATCCTGTCGTCGTCACTGTAAATTCCGCCAACAATACTCACTTCGGTGTCCGGCTCCATCTTCAGGACCCATTCGGCGCCACCCAGACATACCTGTTTCGGTAACGCTACCCAACCGCCGCCCACTATCGGTACCGGAACTTCATTGATAACCTTGCCGGTGATGTCTTTGATGACAACCAGCCCCAGTGGAATCTTTATGGAGGAGGAAACCGGTGAGACTTCTTCATTTTTAGGAGGCGGGGGCTCCTCTGGGGGAGCTACGGTCTTCGTTCTTTCCTTCGGCTGCGTTTGAGCTACTGAGGGAACGGGTTGCCGAACCGCTTTATGCGGCCTCAAATTAGATAAACGTAGATGAAAGTAGAACATGGCTGCGATGAATAAAAGAACGGAAACAAAAAGCCACATCCATTTTTTTCGATCGGAGGAGGATTCCCGCAGCGAAAAACCGCAATTCAGGCAAAAATTAGATCCTTCCGGATTATTCGTATAGCATTTGGGACAGACCAGAATGGTCTCGTCATCAGGAAATATTATTTCAAGGTCGGAATCCGTCATTGGCCTGTCAATTTTCGCCTGCAAAAGGCAGACTATTATGAGAATGGAGAAAGTTGCCCAGCCAGATCCAGTTAACAGATACAACCTGGACAACATCAGTGTCTCACAAATGAAAATTTTCGGCAAGCGCTATGAAATGATCCGTATAAATTCCACTTCCAGTTGCTCGCGCCCTCTTTTAATTTCGGAAAACGTTCGATTGATAGTTTCCCACTGTCGCTGGTTTCTTTTTTTCAAATTTGCCGTCTGGGTGGGACAAAGGTACCAGGTACAGATCCAGGGCCTTGTGATTCTTGGCAGTTTGCATCCCCGGGGGTTTAAATAGCAGCAGGTGTCCTGATAGTCATGAATGGGTTGGGATCGGGGAATCTCAAGACGGGTTAAATGCAAAAAAAGAAGATCGCGAAAATCATACCACAGACTGGCTGTCAGACAGCAGCTTTCAGGGCAGCAGCGGCAGGTAGCCATGCAAAGATCATTTAAGAAAGGAAAAATCGACGCCAACCGGCTGCGGGTCTCCCGGGCAATCGCCACTGTCGGCCCTAACTCCGCACGATATCGGTGAATATGGATATCGATGCTGCGGTTGGCCTCTTGCCAGGCAGTACTCGATTTCCATGGCGGTGCAAAATTTAAAGATTTATGCGGCTTTTTCACAAAGCCGGTTTGAGGCATTCCCTGACCTGGGCAAAACTTTCAGGTGCCGCAACCAGCAGATGATCGTCGATCTTTTGCCCATCCAGGTATTCATTCAGATGAAAATCGCAGCCGTCAAAATTACACACTTTCCCCCCCGCGGCCTCAAGAATCACACGGGCGGCCGCCAATCCCTGAAACGACTCGTTGGCGATAACCGCAGCGTCGGCCCGCCCCATGGCCACATAGCAGATGTGGGCGGAAGCACATCCCAGATTTCGCATCTTACCCGGAAAAGTCGATCGATAATGCTGGTGAAAGCGGGAGAAGGTGAACAGCACACTCTCATCATTGATGGTCGGTGCTTCTGATATTCGTATTTTCTTTTTACCCCAAAAAGCATCCTGCCCGGCCCTGGCATGAAATGTATCACCGGTGGCCGGCATGTGAAACACACCTAAAATGGGCCAGAAATTATCAAGCACCGCCATGGACATCCCCCAAATGGGAATCCCAGCCTGATAATTCGCCACACCCTCGATGGGATCAAAGATCCACAGATAACGTTTTCCTTCATGGGAATATTTTTCGTTAAGTTCGTCATATTCAAATAAGTGGTGATCCGGGAAACGCTCATTTAGTT
>Ga0316194_10003130_pt1 | contig 11548 bp, 10 predicted proteins | sample CroRivsedime1_MG_FD_204936 | JGI IMG/M metagenome (GOLD analysis project Ga0316194, IMG submission 204936) | Coastal sediment microbial communities from Maine, United States - Cross River sediment 1 | ecosystem: Environmental > Aquatic > Marine > Coastal > Sediment | place: USA: Maine... | reverse complement strand
GACATTCGCGCCCATATCAAAAAGCCCGTTTACGCCGGCCCTGGTTGTCCCGGCTTTAGCGTGTCCGCGCCCGCGGTTGAGCATCGCCGAATAGTCAATTACGAAGGTGGGTCCGCAGTCACCGAGGCAATTGGCGCCCTCGGGACTATCGCCGGTTGGATAGGGATAAGTACATCCTCGCTTAAATGGTGCAGGTGGTGAAGACCGGTGCTCTGTATAGGCGGCTTCGATCCATTCCCGCTCAGTCGGGAGCCGCTTGCCGGCCCAGCGACAATAGGCCTGTGCTTCATCAAAGGTTACATGGACTGCGGGCTCGTCATCGGCAGCCTGCTGTCCATATGGCGAGCGCCAAACCCAGCCGGACTTCTGCTCCCAGCCGGCTTCATAGACAAGTCCACCTCCCTCGCGCCCAGCTTTGGTAACAAAGCCAGTCACTTTCACAAAGCGGGCAAACTGACCGATTGTTACTTCAGTCCTGTCGATCGCAAAATTGCCGACCGGCTGCATATCGTTGATCGGGCTGGCATAGACGCTCAGCGATGCAGAGGTCAGAAAAAGCACGACAATCCCATGTGTTCGCAGTCGATTCCAATTGTTCATACGGCGGCCTCTGTTCATCTTCCTTGCGCACATTAGGGGGTAGGTTCGCTCTCTTCCATCTCCAGTATGGTGCGGTTGTGCAGTAGAGAGTTCACGATGCCTAGCTGCACCGCATCAAAGCGACTAGCGCGAAGGCAATATAAGAGCTCAAAGCTGACTTCCTGCGTAGTCCTGGCGAATGGCAGCTAAGGTCCAAAATTCCCCAAACCCGCAAAAACTGCCGTTGATCCTGAACAAAGGCAAGAATCCCAACACTATTCCCTAAATTCCCTGTAAATCTCGGCCCCGGGCCACAAGCCTGGGGTTTTTTACAGGTGGCCTATTTCACAAGCAGATGTGGGCTGTTTTGGCGTGACCTCAACCTATTTTTAGGAACCAGCTACCCCAAGCCGAAAACGGCTAATGTAGGTTAACGCCTACACCGCCGTAAGGTATTGTATTATTAAAAGAAAATTGGAGCGGGCGATGAGATTCGAACTCACGACCCCAACCTTGGCAAGGTTGTGCTCTACCCCTGAGCTACGCCCGCATCCGTGGGTATGGGCGACAAACCAAGTCGCCTCAAGCGCCGCTATATTGCGCAAGCCGACACTAAATGCAATAGCACATCACAGACAAAGTAAATTCTTCTCGACTGCCCTTTTGCGGAGACCTCATGTCGACCACGCCCGACCAGCTGTTCCAGCACCTGAACGACCTCGGCATCAAGACCGCTGTAACCCGGCACGAGGCGGTGTTTACCGTTGAAGAGGCCCGTGCGCTTCGCGGCGAAGTGCCGGGCGGGCACTGCAAGAACCTGTTCTTGAAAGACAAGAAGGGTGCGTTCTGGCTGATCGTGTGCCTGGAAGACGCCGCGATCGATCTCAAGGGACTGCCGGCCCGTATCGGGGCGGCAAGGATTTCATTTGGCAGTGCAGACCTTTTGCGCGAGGTATTGGGTGTCGAGCCGGGCTCGGTTACGCCGTTCGCGCTGATCAATGACACGGCGCACCAGGTCAATGTCGTGCTTGACGACAACATGATGCACATGGACGTGGTCAATTACCATCCGCTCGTCAATACTGCGACGGTCACGCTGACACCGGATGATCTGCTGAAATTCATTTCCTCGTGTGGCCATGAACCCCGGATCGTTACCCTCTATGACTGAAACACTATCCGGCGACGCTCGGATTGATTTGCAAAATGCGGGTCGCGAGACCATGTTAACGACATCATATTCAAGACGGCACCCAGGAAGGCCAAAATGACAAACCAGACATTCTCGATGGGAACATCCTTCAATGCCGGCGGCACCGCGACCGTTGCGCAGAACACGCCGTCGGCCAGCCAGATCGTCAAGGATTCAGATACTGCGAACTTCATGAGCGATGTCATCGAGGCGTCGAAGTCCGTTCCGGTGCTGGTGGATTTCTGGGCGCCCTGGTGCGGTCCGTGCAAACAGCTTGGTCCATTGCTTGAAAAGATCGTGACCGAGGCCGGCGGCAAGATACATCTTGTCAAGGTCGACATTGACGCCAATCAGCAGCTGGCGCAGCAGATGCGCATCCAGTCCATTCCCGCAGTGTTTGCCTTTGCCGACGGCCAGCCTGTCGACGGTTTCATGGGTGCGCTGCCTGAATCGGAACTCAGGGCCTTTGTGGAAAAGGTCCTGTCCAGTCACGGTGGTCAGGCTGAACAGATCGAACAGTTGCTGGCAGCCGCTGAGGCCGCGATGGAAACAGATGCCGCACAGGCCTTGCAGATGTTTGGGCAGGTCGCGCAACTCGAACCGGAAAACGGCCGGGCCATTGCCGGGATGGTCAAGGCCCATATTGCTGCAGACAATCTCGACAGTGCGCGCGAGTTGCTGGCGGTCATCCCGCCGGCTTTGGTTAACGACAGTCATGTTTCAGGGGCGCTTGCCGCTCTGACCGTGGCTGAAACGCCGGTTGACGATGGCGAGATCGCCCGGTTGGGTGAAGCGGTGAGCGCCGCTGAGTCCGATTACCAGTCGCGTCTCGATCTGGCGGTCGCATTGAACGCGGCAGGCCAGGAAGAAGCGGCGCTGGATCATTTGATGTGGCTGATCGGAAAAGACAGGGCATGGAATGACGATGCAGCACGTAAACAGCTGTTGTTGTTCTTCGAAGCCTGGGGGCCCACCCACGAATTGACCCTTGCAGGCCGCAGGCGTCTGTCTTCGATCTTGTTTGCCTGATTGATCCGTTGCAAAGGGGGATGGTTATGAAAACCAACGACGAGCGCTACCAGTCAGCCGCAGATCTGCCCGGAACTCTGCCGATTTTCCCTTTGCCGGGGGCATTGTTGCTGCCTGGTGGAGACCTGCCATTGAACATATTTGAGCCAAAGTACCTGCAAATGGTCGCTACTGCCCTGTCCGGCGACCGGCTCATTGGCATGATCCAGCCCCGCAACATGGAAACCGAAGGTGATCTGGATAGCGCCGGCTGTTTGCCACAATCCGAATTGTATGAGGTCGGATGTGCGGGCCGGATTACCTCTTTCATGGAAGTCGAAAACGATCAGGTGCAAATTGTCCTGTCGGGCATTTGCCGCTTCAGGATTGCCGAAGAGGCCACATCAAGTCAGCCATTTCGCGTGGTGCGGCCTGACTACACTGATTTCCTCATTGATCTGGTCGACGAGAATGACACCATAGGCGAGGATCGCGAACGTCTCCTCGCCAGTCTCAGGCGGTTCCTGGATGCCCGGTCGATGCAGGTCGACTGGGAGGAAATCCACGACGTTCCCACGTCCACACTGATCAATACACTGTCCATGATTGGCTCATTCACTGCCGGCGAAAAACAGGCATTGCTGGAAGCACCCGATCTCAGGCAGCGCACCAGGACGCTTATGGCCCTGGCCGACATGTCGACCGGATCCGGCGACGGCGGGCGGGTGGTGCAATGACGGATTCCACCGGCAGTCCACAACACGACGATCCGGACAATAGCCGCCGTACATACCGGCGGGCCAGCGCCCAATTGCTTGAGATGCTGGTATGTCCGGTGACGCATGCGACGCTGAAATATGACGTTGAAACGCAGGAGCTTGTGTCAAATCGCGCGCGTCTTGCCTATCCGATCCGGGATGGCATTCCGATCATGCTGGTTGAAGAGGCCCGGATTCTGGATGACTGAAACCTCGAGCAACAGCCAACCCGTGTGGGTTGAGGAAATACGCCTGACTGAGGCCGGCCGATCGCTGGATGTTACGTTTGAGGCAGGCGAGAAACACAAGCTGTCAGCCGAGTATCTGCGGGTGGAAAGCCCCAGCGCTGAAGTTCAGGGGCACGGCAAGGATCAGAAAATCTGCGTTGGCGGCAAGGCCGGTGTGGCAATCATCAAGATCGACCCGGTTGGCAACTATGCTGTGCGCCTGACTTTCGACGACATGCATTCAACCGGTATTTTCAGCTGGGACTACCTGTTGAAACTGGGCCGCAATCACGAGGTAATCTGGTCAGCCTACCTGGCGCGACTTGAAGCTGAAGGCAAGAACCGGACGTAAGCTTTACGGGTTCAGCTGATGCACGTGCCTTTGGTATCAATCCACCTCGCCACGCATCAGGCGGGGTTGCTTGCCGGATGTTCCGGCAGCCTGGGCCATGAAAAACGCCTTCAGTGGCGGCAATTTGTCGACCAGCTTCAGGCCTGCCTGGCGGACAGTTGCGACTGGCAGTGCGGTGTTTGAGAACAATCTGTTCAGACCGTCACACGCGGCTGCAACCATGACTGTGTCGGCACGTCGCCACTCTTCATAAGCCTTCAGGCAGCTCTGACCGCCAAGATCGAGGCCGCGCCTGACCTGATCGCCCAGAACATCGCTCAAGGCTGCAATGTCACGCAATCCGAGATTGAAACCCAGCCCCGCAATGGGGTGTATGACATGTGCAGCGTCGCCGATCAAAGCCAGCCTTGGTCCAATAAACGTGTTGGCAATCTGCACGGACAATGGCCAGGATGCGTATTGCCCAGCCAGGCTTGCCTGCCCGAGATGACTGCCGAACCTCAGCCGGAACTCATTGAGAAATTCCTGCTCGGGCAGTTGCATCAGCTGATCTGCCAGTCTGGTCTGTTCTGTCCATACAATGGATGACCTGTTGCCGGTCAATGGCAGAATGGCAAACGGGCCGGCTTCGCGGAAATGTTCTTCCGCCCGGCCGTGATGCGGCAGCTCGTGTTCTACCGTCATGGCAATACCGGACTGGTCATAGTCCCACCGGACCGTATCGATATTGGCGGCCTGGCGTGCTTTTGAATTCCGCCCGTCGGCAGCGACAATGAGAGGTGCTGAAAACGTGCGCCCGTCTGTTGTCGTGACGGATGCCGGAGATGAACTGAAATCAAATGTCTCAACTGCACTATTGCCGACGAAGGTGATTGCCGCAGTTTGCTGAACCCGTTCAGCCAGGGCAGAAATCAGGATCGGGTTCTCGACCATCCAGGCGGACGCTGAACCGGTATCTGCCGTGTCCAGAAAACTCAGCAATGCCGGCCGGTCATCGGTGCTATCTTTGCTGTCGGTTACAATGATTTTCTCAAAGGCCTGGGCGTGATCGGCAATCAGATCCCACACACCCAGCGTTTGCAGCATCGTGCGGGAGCTGTGTGTTATGGCCGAGCCGCGCGGGTCGGTGGCGGCCTTCCTGCGGTCAAGGTCAGGACCGGCATCCACGATCAGGGTGCGCAAGGGTATGGACAAATAATCCCCCGACAGGGCAAGACCACAAGTCAGACCGGCAAGACCGCCGCCGATAATAATCGCGTCATATGGCTGCTGTGATTTCACGGTATGCCTTTTCAGCCGTTTGCGGCTCTGTGGAAAGAATGTTGAATGTCCGAATACGATGAAGTGGTTGCCAGTTTCAATCTTGAACAACTGGATAACAACCGGTTCCGTAGCCGCAGCCCGCAATTTGGATGGCGGCGTATATATGGCGGGCTGTTGTTGGCTCATGCGTTGCGAGCCGCGCAACTGACGATACCCGATCCGGACCGTGTGCCGCATTCACTGCACGGCTATTTCCTGCGTCCGGGCCTGATCGATGAACCGCTGGAACTATCGGTGGAGCGTTTGCTGGACGGCCGCTCCATCGCCAACCGCAGGGTCACTGTGATGCAGGGCAGTAAACCGGTGTTTTGCCTGCAGGCCTCATTTCGCATAGCTGGATCAGGTCTGGTGCATGAAACGGCAATGCCGGTTGCAGAACCGCCGGAAAACCTGCCTGTTGAGGCAGAAATTGTAGCGCATCATGGCGCAGTTCTGTCTGCAGGTGCACAAACCTACCTGGCGCGCGAAAAGGTTTTCGAAATTCGCCCTGTCGATCATGAACTTTTCGTGTTTCCCGAGCCCGAGCGTCCTGATGCCTGTCTGACATGGGCAAAACTGCGATCTGTTCAAGCCCCGTCTGTCGAGATGTCATGGATATTGCTGGCCTATCTGTCCGACATGACGGTTCTGAATGGCAGTCTTCATCCGCACGGGCGCAATTTTTTTGATGCAGAGATTTCCATGGCGAGCCTCGATCATGCACTGTGGATCCACAATCAGCCGGATTTTTCCGACTGGCTGCTGATGAGCCATGAAGCGATGGGCAATGAGGCCGGCATGGGGTTGGGCAGGGTCAGCCTGTTCAACCGGTCGGGCACCCTGGTTGCCAGTGTCGTGCAACAGGGATTCATCAAAACTAAAAACGTCTAACATTTAGGCAAATCGTCAATATTGCGTAAATTTTGAGCATTATAATTTTCTTGAAATCCCGACAACTCACTTTTTAACAAGTCTATTCAATGACTTACAAGAACTTTGCTGTTTGGCACGGCACTTGAAATACATCCCCGTGACGCTGTCGATTTGAGTCTCGCAGCGATAGGTAACATGGGAGATGCAAATGAAATACATCATCTCGATCATCAAGCCTCACCGTCTGGAAGAAGTGCGCACAGCACTGTCTGCCATTGGCGTTGAGGGTATGACCGTGAGTGAGGTCAAGGGGCACGGGCGCCAGAAAGGTCACACGGAAATCTACCGTGGGGCCGAGTATGAGGTGTCTTACCTGCCCAAAATCAAAATCGAACTTGCACTTGAAAACAAGCTTGCAGCCAAGGCTGTGGAAGCCATTACCGAGTCAGGCCGTACCGGCCAGATCGGTGACGGCAAGATATTCGTTCTGAATCTGGACAGTGCGGTGCGCATACGCACCGGCGAGTCCGGCGAAGAAGCATTGTGAGGGCAACAGACATGAAGCTTTATCAAAAATTCACACTGGCGGGAATGTTGGCGTTCGCCGCTATCGCAGGCAGCGATCCTGCATTTGCGCAAGCCAGTACAGTAGCCCCGGCCGATACGCAGTACATCCTGTCATCGCTGCTGTTTCTCATGGGCGGTTTTCTGGTCATGTTCATGGCGGCTGGTTTCGCCATGCTCGAGGCCGGTCTGGTGCGGTCGAAAAACGTATCAATGCAGTGCCTGAAAAACATCGCCCTGTACTCGGTCGCCGGCCTGATGTTCTGGGTGATCGGCTACAACCTGATGTACGATGGCGTTATTGCCGACACCGGCTGGATGGGAACTCCCACACCAAAAGTGATTCCGCCAACCGACGCGGATCCTGGTAGTTATGCTGCCGGTTCCGACTGGTTCTTCCAGATGGTGTTCTGCGCAGCCACCGCTTCAATTGTGTCCGGCACGGTTGCCGAACGCATCAAGTTCTGGCCGTTCATCATTTTCACCGCCATCCTGACCGGGGTCATCTATCCGATCCAGGGTAGCTGGGAATGGGGTGCAGGCTGGCTTAACGGCATCGGTTTTTCCGACTTTGCCGGGTCTACGCTGGTACACTCCACCGGTGGATGGGCAGCACTTGCAGGCGCCATCATTCTGGGCGCACGTGCCGGCAAATACGGCGAAAACGGTCGCATCAACCCGATACCGGGTTCAAGCATTCCGCTTGCCACACTGGGTACATTCATCCTGTGGTTCGGCTGGTTTGGTTTCAATGGCGGCTCGCAGCTTGCCATGGGCACCATTTCGGATGTCTCTTCGGTGTCACGTATCTTTGTGAACACCAACCTGGCGGCAGCAGCCGGCGTGGTTGTGGCAATCATCCTCACCCAGATCATCTACAAGAAGATGGATGTGACCATGGCGCTGAATGGTGCCCTGGCTGGCCTGGTGTCAATCACCGCTGAACCTCTGACACCTTCTCCGATCATGGCGATCATGATCGGTGGTCTTGGCGGGGTCATCGTGGTGTTTGCCGTGCCGATGCTCGATAAGCTGAAGATCGACGACGTGGTTGGTGCCATTCCGGTCCATCTGCTGGCAGGTATCTGGGGTACCATGGCCGTGCCTCTGACCAACGCAGATGCAACCTTCTACGCACAGGCTGTAGGCGTCATCGCAGTCGGCATCTTCGTGTCGGTTTCAAGCGCCATCGTCTGGTTGATCCTGAAGGCCACGATAGGCATCCGGGTGAGCCCGGAAGAAGAGCTGGAAGGCCTCGACAAGGGCGAGGTTGGCGTCGAAGCCTATCCCGAATTTGCTCGCGGTGGTTCTGCAATCTGATCCCTCCCGGACGGCGCCGGCCGGTTTGACCGGCGCACAAAACCCAACCCCGGAAGGCGTGATGCCTTCCGGGGTTTTTCATTGCCAGCGGTCGTTCAAGACTTAACGACACCTTAACCATGACCGGACCACAATCACGGGAACAAACTCTTGTCGCAGCTGATGCCTGGCGTCAGCTGTTTACCTGTGCACGACCGGAAGTTCCAAAATGTCTCGAAGCCGTACCGCCAAAGCTACCCAAGCGACCATACCCCAGGGATTGAAGCTGTTTGTCCGCAGGCGATTGATGGAACTGCAGGGCCTTGCACTGCTGGGTTGCCTGGTAGCTCTCACGGTTGCCCTGGCAACCTGGTCATCGCGCGACCCGTCATGGAGCAACGCCGTTGAAACAGGCGTCCGCAACGCGCTGGGTTATCCAGGCGCGATTATCGCCGACAAGCTGATCAGCTGGTTCGCACTGGCCAATTCCGTCATCATCGGCATACCGGCTTTCTGGGCTATCACCTTGTTGTCACACAACCGGCTCGGCAACTGGTCTGCACGCCTGCCGGCCTGGTTGGCAGCCATTCTGTCAGCAGCCATCGTGCTTGCCTTCCTGCCGATCGCGAGCAACTGGCCGATCGGACCTGGCTTTGGCGGTATCATCGGCGACAGCGGTGTAATGCTGCTGACTTCGCTGCCGCGAGCATTTGGATTTGACGTGATCGCCACCATTTTCGGGGTTCTCGTGGCATTGGGCGTTTTTGTCTGGACCAGCCTGCTGGCACTCGGCTGTTCGCCACGGCAGGCCATCAAAGCCCTGAAATCATTCAAGAAACCAACCGTCATGATCGGCTCGAAAGCAATCAGCGCGTCCACCCGCCTCGCCCACACCGTTGGCAGTTTGAGAGACCGCTATCAGGCAAGCAACGATCCGGAACCGGTCAGGCCGCGGCGTCGGCTGGCAGCGAACCTGCGTGTCGAACCGGCAACGGAGGGCGGGCTGCTGAGTCGATTGAAAAACCGCAAGCAGGCAGATACCGGCCGGGATAGCGACGATAATGCTGACCCGGATGAAACCCCCATCCCCGCGTTCCTGGCAAGGCGGGCGCCTTTGAGTGACAACCGGATTGAACCTCGCCTTTCAAGGACCGACAGCAAGTCTGCCGTTGACCCGGCACACGGTGGTGGTGAACCGGCATTTGACGCTCTGTCGAAAACACCTGAAGCTGATGCGGGCGCGACCGCGACTGGTGCCAGCAGCCGGGTTCAGGCGGCGCCGAAACCGGTCAAGCAGGGTTCCCGGATTGCCAAGGACCTGCAGCCTGACCTGCTTCCCAACAATGGCGAGTTCCAGTTACCGCCGCTCAGCCTGTTAACGCAACCTGACAGGTCCAGTCAGACCAATCAGCTGTCTGCCGACGCACTGGAACAAAATGCCCGCATGCTGGAAGGCGTGCTTGAGGATTTCGGCATTCGCGGTGAGATCATCAATGTGCGCCCCGGCCCGGTGGTGACGCTCTACGAACTTGAGCCCGCGCCCGGAATCAAGTCATCCCGTGTCATCGGGTTGGCTGATGATATTGCCCGCTCCATGAGTGCCATTTCGGTTCGCGTGGCAGTCGTGCCGGGACGCAACGTAATCGGTATCGAGATGCCGAATTCACACCGCGAAACCGTTTACCTTCGCGAACTGCTGGCATCGAGAGATTTTGAAAAGACCAAGCAGAAACTGGCCATGGCGCTGGGCAAGGACATTGGTGGCGAGCCGACTTTCGCTGATCTTGCGCGCATGCCGCACCTGCTGATCGCAGGTACAACCGGCTCAGGCAAATCGGTTGGCATCAACACCATGATACTGTCATTGCTGTTCCGGCTCCCGCCTGACAAGTGCAAGCTGATCATGATTGATCCGAAGATGCTCGAACTGTCGGTCTATGAAGGCATTCCGCATCTGCTCGCCCCGGTGGTGACAGATCCGCACAAGGCCATTGTCGCACTCAAATGGGCCGTGCGCGAAATGGAAGAACGCTATCGCCGGATGTCCAAACTGGGCGTGCGCAATATTGACGGTTACAATGCCCGTGCCGAACAGGCCCAGAAAAAGGGCGAAGTGTTTACCCGCCAGATCCAAACCGGCTTTGATCCCGAGACCGGCGCTCCGATCTATGAAGAAGAGCACATGGACCTGTCCCCATTGCCCTATATCGTGGTCATCATCGATGAAATGGCAGACCTCATGATGGTCGCCGGCAAGGACATTGAAGGCGCCGTTCAGCGCCTGGCCCAAATGGCGCGTGCCGCAGGAATACACGTCATCATGGCCACGCAGCGTCCATCGGTCGATGTAATCACCGGCACAATCAAGGCCAACTTTCCAACCCGCATCTCGTTCCAGGTGACTTCCAAGATCGACAGCCGCACGATACTGGGCGAACAAGGTGCTGAACAGCTGCTCGGACAGGGTGACAATCTGTTCATGGCCGGTGGCGGTCGCATTTCACGGCTGCATGCGCCATTTGTTTCCGATGACGAAGTGGAACAGATCGTTGCCTATCTGAAGACACAGGCTGCGCCGGACTATGTCCAAGCGGTCACGGAAGACTCGGGCGAAGATGCTGATGGCGGCGGTTTTGACTCGAGTGCCGCAGGCGGCAATTCCGGCGACGAGCAGTATGATCAGGCAGTCGCTGTTGTCTTGCGAGACAGAAAGGTTTCCACCAGCTATATTCAACGCAGATTGTCCATCGGCTACAACAAGGCGGCCAGCCTGATCGAGCGTATGGAAGACGAGGGTCTGATTTCAGCTGCGAATCACGCCGGTAAGCGCGAAATACTGGTCGGCGAGGATATGGGTTGATTCGACCACCATGGGTTCAACTGCATCCACAAGTGTGCTCTAACACTTTGGAAATGATCAGGTTTATGATTTAGCAAGTGTTTGACCCTGATTGCCCAATTGTCGCCGTGTTGCGCGCCGATGAAGAAATACCTGTTCCAGCAAACCATTGCTGAACCATCTGGAGGACATCCGTTGACTCTACAAACCGCACGCCTTGCTCTATTCATGGCTGTTTGCCTGCTCGTTCCGGCACTGACCGTATTGCCCGGCAAGCCGGCCATGGCACAGGCTCCAGCGCAATTGTCCGAAGAAGACAACGCCGCGGTTGCCCTGCTCAACACCTACCTGAATGAAATTGTAAACATGAAGGGTGAGTTTACCCAAACCAGCCCTCGCGGACAGATCGCCAACGGCGTGTTCTACATATCAAAGCCCGGCAAGATGCGTTTTGAATATGCTCCGCCCAGCCCTCTGCTGGTGGTGTCGGACGGACGCTGGGTCACGGTCAAGAACTCCACGCGCCAGAAACCCGATCAGTATCCGCTGGCGGCG
>Ga0316194_10003128_pt1 | contig 11552 bp, 9 predicted proteins | sample CroRivsedime1_MG_FD_204936 | JGI IMG/M metagenome (GOLD analysis project Ga0316194, IMG submission 204936) | Coastal sediment microbial communities from Maine, United States - Cross River sediment 1 | ecosystem: Environmental > Aquatic > Marine > Coastal > Sediment | place: USA: Maine... | reverse complement strand
AAAATGTAACAAGCCAACATGTCTGGCATTTGCTGCAGCCGTGTTTCAGGGTGAAAAACAACTCGACGAATGCCCCCATCTGGAACCTGAGATCCTTGAAAAATATGGTGGGCCGGCAGCCAATCACATGACCCTTGTTCAGGAGCGGGAACAGGCCATGGAACAGCTGAAAGGAAAAATTGCCACCCTGGACCTTGGTTCAACCGCCCAAAGATTGGGGGCCCGGTTTTCTGATGATAAATTGACCATCAAGTGTCTCGGCAAGGACTTCAGCGTCAATACAAAAGGGGACATTACCACCGACATCCACGTCCATTCATGGATCACGATACCCGTACTCAACTACATCATTGATGGTGGGGACGTCCCTATTTCAGGAAAATGGATTCCATTCAGGGAACTGGAGGGCGGCAAGGCGTGGTATCGGCTTTTTGGACAACGATGCGAAAAACCCTTAAAAAAAGTGGCAGATACCTATACCGATCTTTTTGAAGACATGATTCACCTTTTCAACGGCAAGCAAGTGGAAAAACATTACAACGCTGATATCTCCCTGGTGTTGCACCCCCTGCCGAAGGTGCCGCTTCTGATTTGTTACTGGAAGCCCGAAGATGGACTCGAATCGAGCCTCAACATTTTTTTCGATGCAACCGCCGAAAAAAATCTCAACATAGAATCCATCTATATTTTAGGCACCGGACTGGTGATCATGTTTGAAAAGCTCGCTGTGCGTCACGGGATACAATCCTAATTGAGCAAAGGTTTAGGATGCCCCCTGGGGTTTGGCAGAAAAATCAAAAGAAGCGTGGATCGTCGATTCGATTCCACGCTTTTTCATTGGTGGGAAACTTTAAGGTTCCAGCCCGGTCGATGGGTGGGTCCGTGGATTGAAAACGCAAACAACTCTTTATAGAACGGCAACGACCATGCCATAGGGTCCGATTGAGTAATCCATTGTATTTTTGGAAGAAACGATATCAGCCAAATGTAGCGCAATGGGTTAAATGAAACATATTTGTATCACGAAATAGCGTATCAGACAGAACCGTCTTTGGCTTCCCAGCCAAAATCAAAAACATTCATTGTTAGCGATATCATTATGATGCTATAGTTTTCAAATTGTACTTATCAATGATCAAGGGACCATTGGCCAAAAAAAATATGTCATCAATGTATAAAAAAGTCGGTTTGGCTTCGCTGATAATGATGGCTTCGGTTTTTTTAAGCCGTCTTACCGGCCTTATTCGGGAGCAGGTCATTGCCTATATTGGCGGAATCAGCGGGGGCGTCGATGCCTATCAGGTCGCCTTTATCATCCCCGAAATTCTAAATCATGTCGTTGCCAGCGGGTTCCTTTCGGTGACGTTTATCCCGATTTTTTCTCTTTATCTGGTACGAAACCAGGAAGACGAGGGCTGGCGGGTCTTTTCGCTCATTCTCACCGGTTTCGGCAGCTTGCTGCTGGTCTTGATTACAATTGCCTGTGTTTTTGCACGGGGATTTGTGGAGATTCTCGCCCCGGGGCTCGATGATCCCGTATTGATCGAACAGGCGGTCAGAATGACACGGATTATCATCCCGGCCCAGTTTTTCTTCTTTTCCGGCGGTATGTTTATGGCCGTTCAGTTCGCCAAGGAAAAATTTTTAATCCCGGCCCTGTCTCCTCTTTTATACAATCTGGGAATTATTTGCGGGGGGGTACTGCTGGGGCCTCGAATCGGCATGGAAGGTTTTTCCTGGGGTGTTTTCGTCGGAGCCTTCATCGGAAATTTTATGGTTCAGCTCTGGGGTGCAAAAAAGGTGGGGATGCGGTTCACCGCGGCCCTCGATTTCAGACACCCGGATCTATGGCTCTATGTTCGGTTGACCCTTCCTTTGATGATCGGCTTGACCATGAGCTTTTCAACGGAATTTTTATTTCGATTTTTCGGTTCCTACTTGCCCCGTGGCAGCATTGCCGGTCTCAATTACGGACTGAGGACCATGTTTATTCTCGTGGGCTTCTTCGGCCAGGCCGTGGGGATGGCGTCATTTCCATTTATGGCGCGTCTGGCGGCGGAGAATAAAGTCGATGAAATGAACCGGCTGCTGAACGATACTCTACGATATCTGGCGCTGGTGGTTCCGTTTTCCGTTTTGATTATAGCCCTCAGACAGGAAACGGTTGTCATCTTGTTTCAACGGGGCCGGTTTGATGCCGCCGCAACGGTCTTAACATCCCAGGTGCTGGTTTTTTTGATGATCGGAGCTTTTGCTTTTGCTGCTCAGACCATTGTGGTTCGGGGATATTATGCCGTGCAGAATACGCTCTTCCCCGCATTGTACGGAACCGCGGCGGTGATTCTGAGCATTCCCGTTTACACGGTTGGAATGCTCAAGATGGGTGCCGGAGGCGTGGCGCTGGCGATTTCACTCTCAGCCATTTTCCAAGTTGCCGTGCTATACGTTTTTTGGAACAAAAAGAGTGAAAACAAGGATTGTCTCAGGGTGTATCGGTTTTATCTGCGGACCATCCTGTTGAGCATACCGTTGGGCCTGTTTCTGGAGTTTTTTAAGGGAAGCGTCCTATCGGGATTCGATTCGGCCACATTTGGCGGAAGCCTTGCGGTTTCAATTCTGACCGCTCTGGTATTTGTTGTCATCCTTATGTCGGCGGGATACATGTTGGGCATAGAGGAAATCAAGGCGTTGTGGAAGAGTATTTTGGAAAAAACCAAAAAAATATGCCGGTAAATAACCGGTATATTTTATCTAAGGATTCAAGGGACCAAGGATTCAAGTAAAAAGCTGATAAATTATGGAAAATTAAGGTTCGTCATAAGTTACATCAGCACGGTTTCGATATTTATAAGGCGAAAAAAATTTCCCCAAATTAAAATCATCGGTATTCGACTACCCCTGGCAGATATCGGCCAGACTCTGGTCGTAGAGCATCCCCACACCGTACTCGCTGCGGCGCATGAATTTTTCCTTTGCGGGTCCGGCAATCTGCATCTCCGGGTGCTTCTTCTGGACGTCCAGAGCGATCCTCATCTCCTTGGTGCATCCGGTGCTGAATGTGGCGTCCTTGCCGACCCACTCCGGCGGGACCTTGCTCTTCATCATCCGGAAGGCCTGAACGATGTCTTCGTAGGTCTGAAATCGCCAGATGTCGATGAATCCGCTGCGCTGGACAATCTCCCACATGTACATGAGATCATCCGCATCCATCCCCTTCTCGAAATACTCAGAAGGATTGATGATAAATGTCAGGGCATATTCTCGTGTCAGATGATCGACAAAGACGGACATGATTTTTTTGGCTGTCAGGAGTCTTCCGGGAATCGATCCGATGATACCGCTGTAGAACATAACGGTCATGCCTTTCTGTTTGGCGGCTCGCATCTCCTCAATAATCGCCTTGGCTTTATCTTCCAGCTCGTTGTAGGTGTACTTGATTACTGCCGGATGCCGGGGCTTGAAACTGACCGTTACCGCGTCGTCCTCTCCTGCCGAAATATTGAAGATGTCCTGGGTAAATTGAAAGCGGCTCCCGAAAAATCGTCGTTTCTGGTCAGGTCCCCGGGAGATAACGCCGTCGACTTCCTTGAAAAGGCGGGCAAAGGCGGTGGAAGCCAAAAGCAGGTTGACATTTTCCCGGGTGCCGTCGGAAATAACGATAATATTGTAGTCGCTTCGAAGAATATCTACGAGTTCGTTTTTCCCCAGGTGCTTTTCCCGGATAAAATAAGCTTTATCGAGTTGACTGTTCAGGGTTTCGTCGCTGTGGGCGTCGTCGAAGTCGACCTTGGTGTAAACCGCGCCTTCCTTTAAGCCGACGATGATCTTGTGCCCCAGACGAGCAAGAAGCCGAATGATGACCAGGTCGACCATGATTTCTCCGGATTCGTCGCCCAGCCACAGAATTTTTTTCGGGACCAGACCGGGATGTTCCGATGATTCCTTTCCACGAATACCCAAAAAATCGAACAGGGCCTGGGCGCCGTCGCCGGTTACCGGGCGCTTAAAAAGGCGAAAGAAGTCTGATTCGGTGAATCGAACCGCGTCATCGTCGATCCAAAGTGATGTTTCCACCGTTAAAGCAAGTAATCGTTTCAGCTCGATGAAACGGAGAACTTCCCGGGTTTCGGTCAGCGTTCGGTGCGTTCTGCCGAGGTCTTCTGCCTCCAACACGTTCAGGGCGTTTCGACAGGCCCTCGAACGCAGGGCCCCGGCGGCCCGAAGGTTTCGCATCCCCTTTTCGCAGAAATAAGGGTCTTCGATCTGGGTTCGGTTGAGAAATATATTGATCAAACGCTTTTCCAGCCGTGACGGAATCATGATCTCGTCTCGTATTTCATGCTCGAACTTGATGCGGATCAGGGCATCAAGATAATCCTTTTCCCACGTATCGTCGATCATTCGGTGGATCAGCTTCAGAACACGATCCAGCACTTCAACGTATTTTTTTTGAAGAAAATCAGACTGATTCCGGCTCATGATGGCTCTAAACATTCGGTCGGAACACGGATAGTATCGTTCTTCATCTTCGGTGTAGACCATGAACCGAATCTGCTCGGCGGTTGCCACGTGTTCGGGATAGGCAAAGTGATCTATGTGATTTTCAATGAAAAAGGCCGTGTACCATGCATCCCCTTGGGGGCTCACATGGGGTACGTAGGGCTGGGCGCCGTCGGCCGGTGCGAATGTCTGCTCGCTTTTACGGGTTTCGTTCATGTCTCAGTCCTCTGTTCGGTGTCCGTATTGAACCGCATCCAGCGGCATATTGCTCTGCAAAAGCAGGTTTGGGTGCACGGTCTTGAAAAGGTTTTACAATGTAAGCATAAAGTTCAAGCTGGCTATTAAATTGTCCGTGGAGGATTTAGCGGTATGACGTAAAAGAGGATTGCGAAAAAGTGCAGAGCACTTCCGGCCAAGACAAAAACATGCCAAATAGCATGGTTGTATGGCATCTGCCGCCGAACATAAAACACAACTCCAGTGGTATACGCTACACCTCCTAAAAGCAATAGCACTAAACCGCCCGTATCGACCGAAGAGAGCATCGGTTTAATCGCTATTATGACAACCCATCCCATAGTCACATAAAACGCAACAGAAATAAAAGCTCCCTTGCGAAGCATGGTCGTCTGAAATAAGATTCCTATAACAGCCAGCGCCCAAATAACACCGAAAAGCGACCAACCCCAAGGACCCCGTAAGTTCACCAGGGTGAAAGGTGTATACGTTCCGGCTATCAAAAGAAAAATGGTCGAGTGATCCAGGGTCCTGAGAACGCTCTTGGCTTTAGCAGACTGAATGCTGTGATAAAGCGTGGAGGCTGTGTATAAAAAGACCAAAGTTGAACCATAAATGCTGCATGATACAACATGCCAGGCATTTCCATAGATATTTGCAAAGGCAATCAGTACGCACATTCCGATAATTGAAAGAATGAAACCTGCGCCATGTATTATACTGTTGGCAAAATCTTCACGCAAGCTGTAACGTGGCATGCTGTTGTATGCATTCATACTTCGATTTAACAAATTCAGTTCTCGATTGTTGGTTAATGGCTATAAAACTCTTAACGCAGGAATCATAATTTCTTCAAGTCTCGTTCTGTGCCTTTCAAAGACTTCTCTGTCTTTTACTCTATCAAATTGGATCATTTCCCCAAAACGAAGAATCACCTTGCTAAAGGGTTTTGGCAGAAGAAACTTATCCCAACTATTGAAATACCATGCTTTTTCCGCAGAAACAGAAACAGGAACGATTACGGCATTGGCCGCATGTGCCAAACGGATTACACCCGCCTTAACAACACCTGAAGGCCCCCTTGGCCCATCTACAATATGGGCTCCAAGCTTATTCTCCTTTAAATTGGCAATCATTTTTTTTAAAGCCTCCATCCCACCTTTTGAAGAAGAACCCCGAACCGGATTCCAGCCATTACGCAAAGCCATCTTGGCGACTATTTCACCGTCTTTGCTCTGGCTAATCATGAGACTTGGGTTGAAGGTTTTATAATTTTTAAAAGGACGAATAGCAGAAAAAAATTGCTGATGCCAACCGCAAATCAAAACGACACCGCCATTTCTTCTATAATCCATCCAGTCTTTATCATTTTCAATCTTTAAACGAAATGTCCACGAATAAAATAAAATTAATCGGTAAAAGAAAGAAATGAACGTTTCTGACGTAAGAATACGGTCTATCTTTATTCGCAAGATGGTGCACTCCTTATTGCAAAGTGTAAGTATGCCTAATTGGGCGATTTGTGAATAAAAACGTTCCCATGTTCTTCCGTGTGAATAAAACCATAGCTTTTTTTACTGTACGATTTGACATAACCTTCCTTTTAAAGCTTTTTTTCTTAGATCTTGTGAAAATGCTCAGGAGGTCATGCTGAAGGAAGGCCAAAAAAGATAGATTTTTTAAGCAGGCTCCAAGATAAATATCGTAAAGACACACAAGTGGTGAATGGTAGAACGAATTGAAACTTTAATTAATCCATTCGTTATAATAAGTCAATAGTATGAGCGGAAAATAATCCTTATGCTTTTTTAACTAGATACAATCTGAGATATTCGCTGTATTAACTTTCGAAAAACAAAATTATATCAAGCAGCTAGCAAATCGGCATCGTCAAAAAACAGCTCCATCGAACCATCTTCGGATGAATTGTATAACGCCATAACTGATTCGGCGATTTTGATGGCATATGGTTCGATGGGAAATATATTGTGGGTCCGAAGGCTTGCAACCAAGGCGTTCATTCCTTTGGAGATGGAACTCACGATCATCTCATTTTCATAGGTTTCTTCGCAGAGAAATGAAAAACTTGTCTTTTGCAGCATTGAAGACGCCACTTTTTTCAGATTTTTGTCGATAATTGCATATTCTCTGATTTTGAGGTTTTTTTTGGCACCATCTCGAGAAATCACATATTTTTGACGCATATCTTTTCTCCTTTTCATCCGGTTTCTGTGCTTATAGATTCTCCCCTTCCTCCTGGGACGGGTTTGGATCCTCTTCTGAGATTATAATGTTTTTATTCAGTTTGCGTTGTCTTTTTTCTTCTTTCTTTTTCTTCCTTGCCAATTCTTTTTGACGTTTATTAAATGAATAATTCGATCTTGCCAATTTGTTACCTCCTTGGGTGTTATTTTTGATAATGACAACAAGAACAGGATCTATTAGCAGACTTTTTTGAGGTTTAAGGTCTGATGATAACGAATTGTGAAAGTATAAATTCAAACCAAACAAAAAGGCACCCCCTCAATATTAGAAGGAATGCCTTTTTTACTCAGAAAATAAGGTTAAATCACCGTGACATTTGCAGCGGCAGGACCTTTTTGTCCTTGCTCTATATCAAAGGAAACTCGATCGCCTTCATTGAGGGATTTAAAACCGTCTGCATTGATTGCTGAATGATGAACAAACACATCCGATCCGTCTTCCTGTTCAATGAATCCAAACCCTTTTCGGTCGCTAAACCACTTAACAGTTCCATTGGTCATGATAACATCCTCCTTTCAAAAAAATTTCAACGTTGCAAACTGGAGGGTGCCACTTTGACAAATGGATTTTTCCTTCAGAGAGAAACCGTCCTGCTGATTAAACAGGATTTAATTGATTGAATATATAATAATATTTATTCAGAAAGAAAGCAAGCTAATTATTTGTTATTTTTAAAAAAATGGAAATCCGCATTTAAACGTACAAAAACGAAATGTTACGCGAACCATGTTGGAGGCGGCTCTGGATGGCAAGGTTTGTGGTTTAATGATACTTGAATAGTGAAAGAATCCACACTCCTTGCCCTGTGCCCGAGCTTTTTTAAAGGTGTGTTTTGGACCCCAAAAACGTTCTTTTAATGCCTTATTTGACGCAAATTTTAAATGTATTGTTTATAATATCGACGTATTCCTGTGGCCCGACCCCAATTCGAATTCGCAATTCGCGATGCTTCGTCTTACTCCGGCAAAGTGCAGGAGAGGTCTTCCATTTTAGCCTTGCGGGTTTCCACATAATGGGCTGCCGACAGGGACGCCATGCAGCCGTCGGCTGCCGCCAACACGATCTGGCGGGCATACCTTTCGCGCAGATCGCCGACTACGTAAATGCCGTCGATGTTGGTGGCGCACTGATCGTTGGTGATCACAAAGCCTTCCGGGGACATGCGAATACCGGCAGGCACCAACTGATTGTTGGGATCAAAGCCGATGAATACGAAGACACCGTCAATGGGCATGTCGCGCTTTTCGCCGGTCCGGGTGTCCTGGAGCGTGACGGCGCTAACCCCGTCGGTGTCCGCCTTGATTTCCGTGGCGACGGTGTTCCAGAGAACCTCCATCTTATACTCTGCTTCGACGCGTTTTTGCAGAATCATGCTGGCACGCAGTGCGTCGCGGCGATGGACCAGGTAAACCTTGGCGGCCAATTTGGCCAGATAAAGCCCTTCTTCGCAGGCGCTGTCGCCGCCCCCTACAACCACGACATTCTTGCCTCTGAAAAAAAAGCCGTCACACACAGCGCAATAAGATACCCCCTTGCCGTAATATTCCTCTTCACCGGGGATGTTCAACTTCCGGGGCCGCCCGCCAGTGGCTAGAATCACGGCATGGGTTTGGATCACCCGTCCGCCGCCGGTACGCACCGTATGAAAATCGAGGCCCGGTTCGATAACCGTTACTTCGTCGTTGAGTTCCTCGATGCCGTATATTCGGGCATGCTCGGCAAACTTCATGGCCAGCTCGCTGCCGCTGATATTTGCATAGCCGGGGTAGTTTTCCACTTCGTCGGAGAGGTTGAGCTGACCGCCGGGCACCCCTTTTTCGATAAGCACGGTTTTCAGGGCCGCCCGCATGCCATAAATGGCGGCTGAAAGGCCGCCGGGTCCTCCTCCGATAATGGCCAGATCATAAAATTCAGGTTGTGACATGGTGTGTCTCCTTATTTCCGGTTTCTGCATGGATGGGCCAAATCTCGATGGGTGTTTTAAAATCAAATCTGTGGAATCGGCGAGCCCCGTTCCGGCAGAAAACGAGAATGCATATCAAATTGGAAAGAAAATATTCGAGTAAATTCAGAAAAATACCTATCCAATTAATCTCCACCGGTCAAGGAATTTATGAATGCGGGTTGCGAGTTAGGGGTTTCGGGTTACGAGTTCCGAGGCGCGGTATGGAGATTTTTCGTTGAATAATTTAGCTTTTCAAACAGAAACTAAACTGTTAAATGAGTTGGACATATGCGAATCGTTCTCGTCAACCCGAATCCCATGAAACCGCCGGTGACGCCGGTATCTTTAGACTATCTTGACACCGCATGCCGTCATGCCGGAATAGACGTCGATTTGGTGGATTGCGCCATCGAGCCGGATTGGAAGAAAAAACTCTCCGATGTTTTGACAGAAAAACCGGTTCTCGTCGGTGTTACGCTCCGAAACATCGATGATTCCTATTTCGCCAGTCAGGATTTTTCTCTGCTTCGAGCCATGCCGGTTCTTGAAGCAATCAAACGTTCAACCCACGCACCGATTTGTCTTGGCGGCGTCGGTTTTTCCATTTTTCCCTCTGAGGTCCTGAAATTCTGCAATGTGTCTTATGGCATATGTGGAGACGGAGAAGAGAGTCTCGTTAAACTGGCAACGGCGTTCAGAGACAATCTCAAATTGGATACGGTGCCGGGACTGGTTTGGATGGAAAACGGACACGTGAGACACAACGTAGGCTTGCCGGTGTCCCTTGAAAATATGGATTTGGCTACCAGATCTTTAATCGACAACCGATATTATTTTGAAAACGGCGGGCAGGTCGGGTTCGAAACCAAACGCGGCTGTTCCTTGAAGTGCACCTATTGTCCGGAGCCATTTGTCAAAGGTAAAACCGTGAGAATGCGGCCGCCCCAAAATGTTGCGGCGGAATTGAACGATCTGTATCATCGTGGTGTCACAGTTTTTCATACGTGTGACTGCGAGTTCAATTGGCCGTATTCCCATGCTGTTCAGGTATCCGAGGCCATCATCGATTCAGGACTGGGCAGTAAAATCAAATGGTATGCCTATTGTTCTCCCGAGAGTTTTACCGAAGAGCTGGCTTATTTAATGCGTACCGCCGGATGTGTTGGAATCGATTTCGGTGCCGACCATGGCGATGATGACATGCTGCGTCGTCTGGGGCATAATTACGGCTCGGATGATTTGACTCGAATTCGAGAAATTTGCCTCAGATATAACATCATCTGCATGTTCGACTTGCTCCTCGGATCTCCCGGCGAAACAAGAAAATCCATTGAAACAACCATCCATCTGATGAAAAAGATCAAACCGGATCGCGTGGGCATCAGTCTTGGTGTTAGACTTTATCCAATGACGCAACTGGGGCGACAACTCCTGGAGACGTCCAAGGGGAGGTTATCGGAAAACCCCAGCCTTTTTGGCGCTCTGGAAAACAATGAATCTTTTCTTCGCCCGATTTATTACTGCGATACAAGGTTGGGTGAAGATGTGGAAGATTGGCTGCATGGTCTCGTGGGGAATGATCCGAGATTTCTTTTGGGCCGACGGACCGAGGCAAATCCGGATTACAATTATAATGACAATCCGGAGCTGACCCAGGCCATCAAATCCGGTCATCGCGGCGCCTATTGGGATATTCTCCGAAGGGTCTCCGAGGGGATTCCGCCGTTATTACAGAGTGAATCCTAACGTTGAAAAAAGTCAAGGCCGCCTCGGATCTCCTCAAAACCCTAAACTAGGGTAAAAAAAGCATCCCCCTATGCCCTGTAATCAGCATCATATCACGGAATTGTTCAAACAGTATGCCGGTTTACAGCAAAACCTGTTGGGCAGCCCGGATACCGTACAACCGCATGCCGCAAACCGGGTTTTCGAGCGGCTGCTGGATCGTTTTCATTGCAAAACGGATGTCTCCATTTTGTCGGAAGCATTACCGGACCCCTATTTTCCCTTGGGCATGCTGGAACAGACGATATTTGCCGATGTGGTCGGGATGCGGTTTTTCATCAACAAGCGGCGATGGGACCTGGAGCCGGTCCTGGGCCGGGAACTGGTGGAATGGGCGAAGGCCTTTCTAAGGATTCGCCACGACATTCAAACCCTGTTTGATCCCAACACCATTACCTGCATACCCGTGGACGAAACCCATCACCGCCTCCCTTCTGGCCAGTGGTGCACCCTTTGCGGCGTGTGCTGTCAGATCGGAGGCGTACCGCCGGATCCGCCAGCAGATATTGTTTATCCGGATCACTGGCTTGGTCTCCTTGCCGGTGAAACACTTGGAAATCAACAACTCTGCCCATTTCTGTTTCAGTATTTTGGTGAACCGCGTTTTTTTTGTGCCATCCATCATATCAAACCCATATCCTGCCGTCGTTTTGACCGGGAAGATTGTCGCCGACGTCTCGAAGACCGATGCCTTCACGGTAATGGAGGGTTTTAACGCGGACTTCTCACAAGCTTGAAAGGTTCGTCTTTTTGTTAAAAATTGTGCACGTTCAGCACGAACGCCCTCCCCAAGAATTTATTCTTAGAGTTCTTTTTGCAT
>Ga0316194_10003127_pt1 | contig 11555 bp, 11 predicted proteins | sample CroRivsedime1_MG_FD_204936 | JGI IMG/M metagenome (GOLD analysis project Ga0316194, IMG submission 204936) | Coastal sediment microbial communities from Maine, United States - Cross River sediment 1 | ecosystem: Environmental > Aquatic > Marine > Coastal > Sediment | place: USA: Maine... | reverse complement strand
TGGTGTCCGCGGCACACTGGGTGGTCCGGGAACTGGGTGGCACCCCCTACGTCACGACCAGCAGGCGCACCACTGAAGAGGTGGTGGAGGTGCTGCGCGCGCAGTTACCACCAGAGGCGGTGTTCTATGAGTGGAGCGCGGATGCCGACGAAAATCCCTACCGGGCGCTGCTGGGCAGTGCCGATGGCTTCATTGTTACCGCAGACAGCATCTCGATGATGGTAGAGGTCATCTACCTGCACAAGCCCCTGGCTATCTTCCCCCTGCCCGGTGGCTGGCTGGGAGACATCGATCAGCTGCGTCGCTCACTGGCTCACTGGTTGTTCAATCCTCGTCAGGAATCTGCCTGGGATCGCTGGCGTCACCGTTGCGCACGCGGCGTTTATTATCTGGACGTGTTCAAGGTGCTGTGCGCGACACGTGATTTTCGCGCCTTTCACCGCCTGCTGGTGGAGCAGGGGCTGGCCGTGTGGTCTGGTGAGGCCTTCAGGGAGGCGGATGTAACCCTGCCGGATGATGTGGGCGCCGTGGTGAAGCGCATCGAGGCCCTGTTTTAAATTTCAGGACATTATTGCGCCAGCGCGCGCTCAGCGCATACCCAGCACATTTTTCATAAAATGCGTGCCGAACCGACTGACTCTTTGTGCCGCTACGGCCAGGGGGCTCTGGTCGAGGTAGTTTAATTGCACCATGCGGCGTTCGCCTACAAACTGGGTGTGGCCGTGCCAGGAGTGGTCGGTGCGACGAAACGCCAGCAGGGTGCCGCCCAGTGGTGGTACCTGGGCTACATAATCCTCAATGTTGCTTTTGGAGCGTAACAGGCGCAGCTGCCCGTCTTCGTGCTGCCAGTCCTCGTTGAAATACACCAGTACGGTAATCACCTTGCTTTTGTGATCCGTGTGAATATTGCCGTCGGTGCGCTCACAGTACTTGCGCACGGTGACGGTGCTGGGCAGTGAGGCCAGATCCATGTCGAACTTCTCGCCCAGCGCGAGGGCAAAGTCCTGCCCCTGCATCTCCTCCATCAGCGCGGCGAATTGCGGGCCGTACTGGAGGTTTTCCAGGGCGTGATTGGCAGCGGTGTCGATGGCCGGGTAGTCACGATTCACGGCGCGCAAGGTGTCGCCATCGAGAAAGCCCGGAGCGACCAGAAAGTCGAAAGGATCGCTGTTCAGTTTGGCGTCGCGTATGGCGTTGAGATTGATGATAGACATGCGCGCATTCTAGTCCTCACGCGCTGGCCGGGCAAGCTGGACCCGACCGCAAAGATGTTAATAATCCGCCGTTAAAGTCGTTAATAGTGCTGCGGATCAAGACTTGCCCCTTAGTGCGGGAGCGGGCGTTTTGCTGTATTATCTGCCGCCTTTTCCATCACATTTTCGAGGAATCTACGGCACATGGCCGACAAGCTACGCGTCGCATTCCGCCATCTCATCATGCTGCTTTGTTTCTGGTTGCCGGCAGATCGGCGCAAGAGCATTGAGCGCTGGTTGCGTGGGCGGGAGGAGTTTAAAAAACTGCAGCGCGCAGACTGGGTGCTGATGAGCTGGGGTAAATCCGGCAGGACCTGGCTGCGTGTCATGCTGTCCCGCGCCTACCAGCTCAAGGGTAAGCTGGATGCCAGCGAACTGTTGGACTTCGATAACCTGAAGAAGCTGGATCCTGCGCTTCCCGCGGTATTTTTTAGCCATAATAATTATCTGCGTGACTACACTGGAAACCGGGAATCCAAAACGCATTTCAGGGGCAAGCGTATTGTGCTTCTGGTGCGCGACCCGCGGGATGTTGCCGTATCCCAGTTCTTCCAGTGGCAGTACCGCATGCGCCCGAACAAGAAGTTCATCAACGACTACCCTCCCCACGGGTCCGCCATCGATACCTGGGATTTTGTCCTGGATAAAGAAGCGGGTGTGCCGCGTATCGTGGATTATTTCAATGGCTGGGCGCGGGCAATCCCCGAATTGCGTGATGTGCTGGTAGTGCGCTACGAAGATATGCGGGCCGATCCCGGTGCGGTGCTATCGCGGATTATGGAGTTTACCGGCACCTCGGTCAGTGAAGAACAGGTGCACGAGGCGGTGGAGTTCGCTGCGTACGACAACATGAAGAAAATGGAGCAGGACAAGTTCTTCAAAGGCAGTGGCGCCAGGGTAAAACCCGGCGACAAGGATAACCCCCAGTCCTTCAAGGTGCGCAAGGCCAAGGTGGGTGGCTATCGCGACTATTTTACCGATGAGCAATGTGAACAGCTCGAGCAAATGGTTGCCCAACTGGACCCAATGTTTGGCTACGGGGAGCCCTCGGCATGAAGTTGGCCGCGCAAAATCTGCGACAGGCACTGCAAACTGCGCGCAAGAAAGTGTCCCGGCGCATCCTGCACTGGCGTATGCGCGGCGAGCCGGAAGCCGATATCCTGATAGCCGAGCGCAAGCTGCGAGGCGTGGAACAGTTTGATAAATTACAGAAGGCCGATATCGTCGTGGTATCTTTCGGCAAGAGTGGCCGCACCTGGCTGCGGGTGATGATCTCGCATTTGTTTCGGGTGATGTACCAACTGCCGGAAAACGCGATCCTGGGCTTTGATAATTTTCACAACCTGAACCGGGCCGTGCCAAAAATATTCTTCACCCACGATAACTATATCAAGGACTACACCGGCGACCGCAGCAGCAAACAGCCCTTTTATAATAAGCGGGTGGTGTTGCTGGCGCGGGATCCTCGGGATGTCGCCGTATCGCAGTTTTTTCAGTGGAAATTCCGCATCAAGCCCACCAAGGTGGCGATCAACAACTACCCTCCCATGGGTACTGACATCAGTTTATTTGATTTCATTACCGGCGATAACGGCGGCAGCATGTACGCGGTCTGCGATTACCTCAACCTGTGGGCAGCGGAAGCGGATAAGGTGGAGAATTTTCACCTGTTGCGCTACGAGGACCTGCGCTCGGATCCACATGGGGAATTGCGGCGCTTACTGGATTTCATGCAGGTGGACGCCAGTGATGAGCATGTGAACGCCGCGGTTGAATACTCCGCCTATGAAAATATGAAAAAGATGGAGAGCAAACAGCAGTTTCGACTGGCGGGAGGGCGCATGATGCCCCGTGACAAGAACAACCCCAACAGTTACAAGGTGCGCCGCGCCAAGGTCGGTGGCTACCGCGATTATTTTACTGATGAGGAAGTGGCGGCTATCGACGCACAGCTGGCGCAAACTCTGGACCCGATGTTCCAGTACCAGTAGCGTGCAATAATACTGCCGGGGTCAGGCCGCCGCTACCAGCGCCAATGCATCCGTGCGTAAATGTCCCCGGGTGATTTCATCGCGCAATTGGGCTTCGCTGATAACGCCGTCTTGCAGTGCATCCCTGACCAGCCCGAAAAAGAATTTTTCCTGCGCCGGATCAGGGTGCGCGCCGTAAGTACCGGCAAATTTGTACTCTCCGAACAGGGCGCGCCGTGCCCGGCGCAGCCAGTGCCGGGGCGGAAATAGCTGGAAGGTATCGGCAGGGCGGTAATCGATTTTCAGGCCGGTTTTCCAGGGTTGGGTCTTGCGCTTGGTATTGTGCAGTAACTTGGTCTTTTCTGTCAGTGTGTCGAAGTCGTTCCACTCGTTTTCCAGCAGGCCTATGGTGTCGGGGTCTTCCAGCTTGAGGGAAACCCAGTCCATGTAATCGCGTTTCACCGGCTCGAACATCTCGGCGAAATCATTTTCAAATTTCCAGTGTTGCAGCCTGGCGCAATCCAGCAGCATGACACTGCTGGCGAAGGCACCCTTGCGACCCTTGCGGCCTGATTTGGGCCGGCACATCAGCGCCGCGCCCTCCATGTCGCGGCTCAGTAGCTCCCAGATGTCGCCGATGGCAAAGATATCGGGATCCATCACCACTGCGCGCCCCTGGTAATTCATCAACTGCGGAGGAGCGAAGCGCAGCGGGGTGAATGACTGCAGGTCGTCGTTCAGCCAGGGGCGCATTTCACCATCCCGGCGGTAGCGCTGTCCCTCGCGCTCGAGCATGCAGGGGTAATCTTTTACCTCAATGAAGCGCACGTCAAACTCGTCCGCATGTCTGGAGTTTTTCTGCAGGGAGTAGCGACTCACCAGTGCACCCAGCATTTGCTTGTGATTGGTGTGTATGAATACTGTGGGTTTCAAACTGTTTCTTCTCGCGGGATATTTGTGGGATAGTTTACCGTCGGTCGGGGATTTCATAAATGGCTGGCTTTGGCAATTTTTGGAGCAAAAGCGGCAGTGGCTGACGGGCAAATCACGGTCTGGTGCCTTCTGGGCAGGAAGGCCGGCGATAATACGCAAGTGCTGGCCCTCGCGCAGGAGCTGGGTTTCGGGTATGTGGAGAAGCATATTGTGGCCCGCCCCTGGGAGCTGCTGATGCATATAAGCGACCGGGGCACCCTGGCGGGCATAGACCGCACCGGCTCCAGCCCGCTGCAGGCACCCTGGCCCGACCTGGTGCTGAGTGCGGGAAGGCGCAACGAACCGGTGGCGCACTGGATCCGGCAGCGCTCGGGTGGTCACTGCCAATTGGTGCATATAGGACGCCCCTGGTCGGCACTGGCCAGTTGGGACCTGATCGTGACCACGCCACAGTACTTTTTACCGCAGCGTTCGAATATTCACCACAACACCCTGCCTTTGCACCGCATGTCCAGTGAGGAACTGTCCGCAGCTGGGGCCGCACTGCAGCGTCAGCTGCACAGCATGCCACGGCCATGGATTGCCGTATTGCTCGGTGGCGACAGCGGACAGTTCGTTTTTACTGCGAACAAGGGGGCCCGTCTGGGCCGACTGTGCAACGAACTGGCAGTGGCGGCAGGTGGCTCCTTATTGCTGACCGACAGTCCGCGCACGCCACGCGCAGCCGGGGATGCGCTGCAGGCCCGGCTCACCGCGACCCATCGCTACCACCGTTGGGGTACAGCGGGAGATAACCCTTACCGCGGCCTGTTGGCGCTGGCCGATGCCTTCGTGGTTACCGGCGAATCCATGTCGATGTTGGGTGAGGCTTGCTCGATGGGCAAGCCACTCTTTATTTTCGATATGGGAGACGGGCAAATGCCCTGGTGGCGGCTGCCTCATGCCTATCGCTACAAGCCCTTGAGCCATCGCCTGGCTATGCGCTGGGGGCCACAACGCATGCGGCGCGATGTCGGCAGGATGCAGGACGCGCTGGTTGATAATGGCAGTGCCAGCTGGCTGACAGAAGAGGTGGTTAAGGCAGCGGCCGCTCTGCCGGTTGCGCTTGGGGACTCATCAGCAATAGTGGATGACCATACCCGGCGGGAGCTGGAGCGAACCGCGGCGGCGGTCAGGCAGCTTTTAATACCGCACTGAGCGGGTGAGCCGGTGCCGGGGGCAGGTCCGGGGTGCGCTGCAGGACTTCCAGGGCGTCGTGTCGCACGTGGTTCTGTGCCATTTCCTCGCGCAGGAATTCCTCTGTTATCTTGCCTTCTGCCAGGCACTCTTTGAGCAGGCCAAAGAAGAAGTTTTCCTGGTTCTGGTCGGGGTGTTGTTTGTAGTTACCCAGAAAGGCGTACTCGCCAAACAGCTTGCGCCGGGCGATCATCACCCAGGCGGCCGGAGGAAACAGCCGGAAGCGCTCCGCGGGCCGCCAGTCGGTGGGCAGGCCGGTTTTCCAGGGCTGGGTCTTGCGCCGGGTGGTGTGCAGCATGCGTGTATCCAGGGTGAACTTGTCGAAGTCGTTCCACTCCGCTTCAAAGAAGTCGATGGTGTCGCGGTCTTCTTCCTTGAGGCAGATCCAGGGCTGGTAGTCCTGGGTGAAATCGAACATGGCCTCGAACTTGGCTTCGGCGTCCCAGTGGGTTAATTTTTCGCAATCCAGCAACATCACGCTACTGGCCATGCAGCGGTCCACCAACCCCTTGGGGCCGGAGCGCATGCGGCACATGATGGCTTTACCGTGCATATCGCGATTCAGCAGCTCCCAAACGTCCGCAGCGGCGAAGATATCGGGGTCTATCACCACGGCGCGTCCCTCGTAGCCCATCAGTTTCGGGGGCATAAAGCGAGTAGGAGTGAAAGACTGCAGATCGTCATTCAGCCACACGCGCTTAACGCCATCGCGCAGGTACTCCTGGCCCTCGCGGGCCGCGAAAAAGGGGTAATCCCGGCTGTCCATTATCTGCACGTCGAACTTGTCGTTGTTGCTGGAATAGCGGCGCAGGGCGTGCTCGGCCACAATGGCGCCGGTAATTTGCTTGTGGTTGGTCTGGATGAATACGCAGGCTTTCATAGGAGTGCGGAATGGCTGTGAACTGGGTGGCAACTATAAATCAAAGCGCGCGTTATTGCCATTTACAGGGGCTCGCTATCAATGTGAATAATAGCTAATACTGCGCCCGGTAAGGGTGGTGTAAACCACGCCGCTGGCCTTGGCGATGCGGTACAGGTTGTGCATGAAAAATCCCCGGGAGAAGATTGAAAAAGGTAATAATAACAGAGAGATAAAGAATTTTGACAACGCGGAGCCAAACAGCTTGAGACGGCGTGACCGGTCTCCGTGGTAGCGCGCCATGCTGACCTGGGAGCAGCCATTCTTGAAGCCTCTGCGCAGCAGTCCCCGGGCCGTGTAACGCTCCTTTTCATGGTTGCGATAGATGACCGAGTTTTCGGCAGATGCCAGCGTCGCGCCCAGGGCGTGAGCGCGAATAAAGAAATCCTTGTCTTCGCCGCCGCTGAAGCGAAAAGCATGGCAGAAAACCGGTCCTGTGGCCGCCACCTTCTCCAGTATCGACCTGCCCACCAGCATGTTGCAGGTGGAGGCGCAGTCCGGCAATCCATAGCGGCCGCCTTTTTTCTCCTGCTTGCTCTTGGTGGGCGAGCGGAAGATGCCCGAATCTCTTGCCCACTGTGGCATCTGCGCATCCAGTACCCAGGTACCGAATACCAGATCCGCACCGGTTTCCGCCTGGCAATCGAGTAACTGTACCAGCCAGTCGGGTCGCGGCTGGTCATCGTCGTCGATAAAAGCGATCAGGTCTGCACCGCGCTGCAGCGCGCACTTCACCGCGTGGTTGCGGGCATAAGTAATGCCTGCCTGGCGCTCTTGCGTATAGTGCAGGCCAATGGGCAGCCCCGGGGCTGCGCGAGTGCAGATGGCCTGCGTTTTCGGGTTGGGGCTGTTGTCGACGATAATCAGCTCAACCAGCGAGGGATCGTATCCCCTCAGGTCGATATCGCGCATATTGGACAGCAGTAGCGAGAGGCCGTAGGAGCGGCTGTGGGTGCACACGCAAATGGCGATGCGTGTTTCACTGGCGGGAATGGAGGTCATGCGTCGTGGTTACTTGAATATTCCGCGTCGGTAAAGGTCCCAGTAGTAACCCCACATGAAGATAAGCGGCGCGCGCCTGACCTTATCGGGAATGTGAATTTCTTCGCCTGAGTGCCGCTCCAGTTTCCACGCGATATAGTCCAGCCCCCCTTCAAACGTAAACAAGGCCTTTATCAGCCTCATTATAGACAGCATTTTACCCTGGCCCCGGCGCAGTGCCCAGGACCAGGCACCCCAACGCCGGCGCATAGTATGTACCTGGCTGCGATAATGCAATTCGCCATCGGCATCATACACCGCAAAGTCGAAACTGAGCGAATCCGCGTGGGTGCGCGTCATGGCGCAATAAAAGTCTATGGCTGCCGCGACCAGTTCAGCGGCGCGGCCATTGCGTTCGGTACGTAATTCTGTGGCGTAGCTCAGTTCCAGTGCCCGCTCCCACAGGGCGCTCACACTGCCGCTCTGGGGCAGCGCCGGTACAGCGTTGTCCAGGAAAGTCCTGGCAGCGCGCAGCAGGGCGTTTTTGATCTCGCTGCGGGTCTGTTGGTCACGGCAGTACAGCAGGCGGGTGGGCTGGGAAAAACGCCCCCAGATATACGATTGAAACCAGGCTTTGCTGCAGCCGCGCTGGAAGTCGCGTAGCGAGATCATGGTCACCTTGCTGCGCAGGGTGCGACCTTCCAGCGTGGTCTCCGCGTAAAACACATTGGGAGGCAGCAGCCAGTTGGCGCTCGCCATAAAACTGTTGCCGTAGGCTGCTCTGTAGTTATCGCAGATCAGGTACAGGTCCAGTAATCCGTCATAGATATTGCCGCTGCGCAGGCAGGAACCATACAACAGCGTGCAGCAAATGGCGTCATTGTGGCGCGCGCGCAATTGTTCCAGCAATTGCGCCAGGACGGGGTCGCTGTCAACGCTGGGGCCGGCAATATCGGGATATTCGCTCACAATCGCAGAAACTCCAGATTCTCGCTGGCGCTGATCTTTACCGGGCCATCCGGCACCAGGATTTCACCGTCGAGGTTGAGTTTGCCATCGAGTTCCAGGCAAATGCTGTCGGTATTGTGGCTGTGATAGCCCGATGCGGGCACAGCGTTGCGGCTGGGTTTGCCCCGCGCAATGGAAAAGAAAGTGCGCGCAAAGCGCGTACAGCGCTGCTCTATCACAGTCAGTCTCAGTCCCCCCGGGCCGTCACTCCAGAAGGGTCGCATACCAAACGCCAGGCGCTGCAAGGTGCTGACAGCCAGAATCAGCGCGTCCCTCTGTACGGGCTCTCCACTATCAAGTGACAGCCGGATGCTCACGTGTCGGTTGAATCGCGGGTCATCGCGTAATACCCCCCATACCGTGCGCAGCGTAATCAGTGCGAGGCTGAAATCATCGCGCAGGCCCCTCGAGTGTACCTCGCTATGGGCATACTCGGTACCCTGAATTATGGCGCCGGCTCCCAGGAACATACCGAAGTGTGCCGGTTGCGCCGGGCTGATGACGACCCTGAGCAATGCCCTTTGCGCGGTCTTGTTGCCGGTATTACGCGGGCCCTCGCACCAGTTGCAGAGTTTCGCAGTGGCTTTGACCAGTGAGCCGCGTATGCCAATGTCCCCGGCGTTCATGTTGGCGGTGCCACCGGGCAGCAGCGCGATGAGGGGCAGTCTGGGGAACAGTTGTGACTCCAGTAGTTCACCAAGGATCGCTGAAGCGGTGCCGTCGCCGCCGTTGATGGCAAGTACGGTGATATTCCGCCGGGCAAGTTCACGCAGCGCCGGTGCTATGTCCGCCGGGCTCGCGGTGACGATATGATGGATAGTGTCACACTGGGCGATACGTGCGCGAATGCGCTCAAACTGTTGGCGGTTATGGCCGCTGCCTGGATTACTGATCAGGCCAACGGGTCCAGCACGGTTATTCATCGGGTCGACTCGCGCAACGTCGCTGACTTCAGGCTGATGCGGCTGGAGCCAATGCGTGGGGCGGTGCCGCGCAGCTGCAGCAGCAGCCCGGATTCAATATCAAACAGCAGTTCGATGTCGCCGTTAAGCCCCAGCAGTCTGAAATCGGCTTTGTCTCGCGCCTGTCCCAGCGCCGCGACCTTCAGCTTGATCACCCGGGCGTTGCGTGTGCCTTCAACCTGCCCATTGCCCGCGAGTTGGTAATTCACTTCTATGGCGGTGTCCTGACCGAGGGACAGGGTGACCTGGTAGAAATTGAGATCGGTATGGACCGCGACCTGCCGGGAATTGGTCTGTGTTTCACTGAAGCGCTGCGCGATCAATAACAGGGCATAGGCGTCTGTAAGCACTTTGGCGCCCAGGGCGTCGGGGTAGGCAACCTCCTTGCTGCTTTGCAGCGGCCATAGCGCCGCGGCCTGCTGTGGATCCGTGCCCGGCGCGCGTCTTTCGCGCAGTATGTATTGCGGGTGGTAGTCGTAAGTCTTCAAGCGCTGGTTTTTACCGCGGCTGAGGCGGGAGCGGGAAACCAGTTGGCCGCTCTCTGCCAGCAGCCGCAGCTGTACTTCCTCGGAATTACTCACCACCGAGCTGTTGGCGCTGAGCAGCCACTGCCCCGGATGCTGTGGCGCCGCCACAAGCTCTATCCTGGATTTTGCGGTAGCCCAAAGGGCACGCTGTTCGAATTCCAGTGTCTGCCATGCGGGAAGTTCGGTGTTGTCTGCCCTGGCAGGGCTGGTGACCGCCCCCAGTGCGAGCAGGGCGCCAATACACAGGAGCTGGTGACACGGGTATCTCATGATGTGATGCCATGGTAGCGAACCTGCCGCGGATCGTCACGGCGCGCATAAGCGGCCATGGTCAGCCCGATACCCAGCCAGAAAAACAGCCATAATTCCTTGGGGTGCACCAGTAGTCGGTCATAGTCCATGGCGATACAGGTCATGGCATATAGGATCAGCGCCAGGTAGATTCGTTCCCCTCGCTGTGTGTTGAGTCGCCACGCCCAGGTCGCTGCCACTCCCAGCAAAGCCAATAGCAGGCCCAGGCCGATGATACCGCCGTCGCGCAGGCTGGCCAGGTAACCGTTGTGGGCGTGGTTGAAAACCTTATCGTAAGCGTTGACGTGAGGGTCGAGCAGGTAGCCGTGGCCAAACCACCAGTGCCCCTCCATATCCGCCAGCACCTGCTGCCATATTCCAGGGCGGAAAGAGAAGGCCTCGACCCGGTGCCACCACAGGGCCGTATTGCTCGCCACCAGCGCCCAACTGATACCCGTAGCGACCAGCAGCAAACCTATGGCGCGGTAGCCTATCAACACCACTAATCCCACGCTGACTGCCGCCAGCGCGGTGCGCGACTGGGTAAACAGCACCAGGGCCAGTAATACCAGGGCCAGGCAGCCATACGTCAGCTTGTTGTTGCGCCCCCTTTCGGTGAACAGGTAGTGCGCACTCAGCAGCAGGAACAGGCCGTAGGCGCAGGCGGCCTTGTTCTCGTGGTGCATAACACCCAGGGTAATGATCCTGGAGCTGGGAAAGGGGTTCTGGCTGTACCATGCCACTATAGACACCAGCGCCGCACCCGCGGCCAACCAGACCGATCGGTGGGCGAGGCGGTCCATGCGCTGTGCCTGCTCAGTCCACAGGTAGCCGCTGATCAAGCAGAAGCTGAGCACCGCGAGGCCGTAGCCTAGCGTCCCGAGTGCCTCCTGAGGCGTGAAATTACTGGTCCACAGCAGGGTGGCCATCATGTAGGCAACGTAGGCCAGAACAAGTCGTGCCAGGAGGTTGTCGCGGTAGAACGCCAACAGCTCCCGCCACAGCAACGCGACCGCCGGCAGCACCAGGATGTAGTACAGCTTGCGGTGCCCGCTCGCCATGGGCAGCAGGAAATAGCCAGCGATATAGGTGGCGTAAAAGTACACCATCCCCCTGTCCAGCAGGAAGCGTCGAAATTTACCGATTTCCATTAAATTCAATTACTTGCGAGCGTTGTGCGAATGCCGTTAAAAATACCACACGATCTTGAGAATGCTCCGATCATCCTATACCCTTCGCCGTCTATTGACCCGCCCTGACCAGGGGATTCTACATGCACATGATCATGAAGCGGCTGACCAAGTGGTTGGTACGCGCCATTTCGGTATTTTTACCGGAAGAAAAGGCCCACGACCTGCAGCGCTGGCGCCGTGGGCGTGAAGAGTTCTGGAAGTATAAACACTGCCAGTACATCTTCGCCTCTTACGGCAAGAGTGGTCGTACATGGGTGCGAGTGATGATTTCCCGTTACTACC
>Ga0316194_10003121_pt1 | contig 11565 bp, 12 predicted proteins | sample CroRivsedime1_MG_FD_204936 | JGI IMG/M metagenome (GOLD analysis project Ga0316194, IMG submission 204936) | Coastal sediment microbial communities from Maine, United States - Cross River sediment 1 | ecosystem: Environmental > Aquatic > Marine > Coastal > Sediment | place: USA: Maine... | reverse complement strand
CTTACGGACATAAGAAACATGAACACGAAGAGACTCATGCCCTTCCTGCCCCTGCTGCTCGCGGCGGTGCCGACCGCGCTCGACCCGGTGCGGGTCGCCCCGCATATTTACGACGTGGCGTTCGAGAACGAACGTGTGAGGGTGCTGAAGAAGATCATTCGCAATGGCGAGACGCCGCCACTGCACGCCCATCCCGACAGCGTGGTCGTCTACCTCAACCCCTGCGCCTGGATGGAAGAGGACGCAAAGGGCGAAAAGCGCATGCAGTCGTTCAAGTTCGGCGAACCCACGTGGGCGCCGGCGGGAACCCAGGGCGGCAAGACGGCCAACGTGGTGCAGGAATGCCACGTCATCGTCGTCGAGCTGCTGGAGTAGCCCGCAGCGCCGGCTCAGTCCGTCTCGCGCAGCGAGCGGACGCGGATGACTTCTTCCTGTTCGTTCAAATCCAGGTGTTCCTCCATTGCCGCGAGGTCCTGGCGGATTTCCGGCAGCACGACGTTTTCCAGCGCGCGAACGCGCCGCTCCGTGCGCCGGTATTCGCGCATCAACCGCTCGAGATTGGCCGTGATCGCAGCAAGCGGCGCGGCGGCCTCCAGCACGGCGCGAAAGGCATCGGCTAAGCGGCGGACTTCCGGCGACGGCCGTACGGCTTCGCGTTCGAGGCCGGTGTCGCCGAGCTCGAGGCTCGCCTCCAGCATGACCTGGCCGACGTAAGGGCGCTCCCCGACATCGAGGCGCGCCGCGTCCAGCGTATAGCGGGGGTGCACCTGCAGCCCCTCGAGTCCCTGGTCCGCCGCGGCTGCGGGCAACGCCCTGGCCGCTTCCTCCCAGCGTTCCGTGAACGCCGTGCGGGCCTCGCGCCACGCTGCGCGCTGCCGCAGCAGTTCCGCCGCCAGCAGGATGCGCTTCTCGTCGAGGAACTCGTAACCGTCATTGACGAGCCGCTGCTCGTCCTGCAGATCGAGAAACGCGCTTCGCGAGGCGGTCTGCGTGCGCGTCAGTTCAGGCACGGGACTTCTGTCGCTTCACGTAACGCGCGATCTGTTCGTTGCTGAGGCGCGTCAGCTCGCCCTCGCCGAGCAGGCCCAGTATTTTCCAGCCGATGGACATGCTCTCCTCCAGCGTGCGCGCCGACGGCTGGTTGATCAATTCGTCCTCGAAGGCATCGCCGAACGCGAGGTAGTCGCGGTCGTTATCGGACAGGCCTTCCTGGCCCATCACGCTGGACAGTACCCGCACACGGCGCGCGTTCGCGTACGCCGCGAACAGCTGGCTCGCGAGTGCCGGGTGATCCGCATCGGTGAACCCTTCGCCCGTCCCGTAGTCCATGAGCCGCGACAGGCTCGGCAGCACGTTGATCGGCGGATACACGGCGCGGCGGTCCAGCTCGCGGTCGAGAACGATCTGCCCTTCCGTGATGTAGCCCGTGAGGTCGGGAATCGGATGGCCGATATCGTCTCCGGGCAGCGTCAGTATCGGCAGCTGCGTCAGCGTGCCGTCGTAGCCGTGCAGGCACCCTGCCCGCTCGAACAGGCTCGCAAGATCGGAGTACATGTAGCCCGGGAAGCCCTTGCGCCCCGGGATTTCGCCGTGGCTTGCCGAGACTTCGCGCAGCGCTTCGCAGTAGTTGGTCATGTCGGTCATGATCACGAGCACGTGGCGGCCTTCGGTAAACGCGAGGTACTCGGCCGCCGTGAGCGCATAGCGCGGGGTCAGCAGGCGCTGCGCGCTCGATTCGTCGGCGCGATTCAGGAACATCACCGTGTGGCCGAGGGCACCACTCGACTCCATCGCCGCGCGAAAACTCTCCGCGATGTCGTGCGAGATGCCGATGCCGACGAAAACCACGGCAAAGTCGCCGCTGTCGCTGTCGCGCAGCCGTGCGCGCTGCGCGATCGCGGTGGCGAGCCGGTCGTGCGGCAGCCCGCCGCCGGAAAACAGCGGCAGCTTCTGCCCCCGAACGAGGCTGTTCATCAGGTCGATCGCGGTGACGCCCGTCTCGATGAAGTCCCTGGGCAATGCCCGGCGGGCCGGGTTGATGGTCATGCCGTCGATGCGCATGCGGCGCATCGCGGGTATCGGCGTATGGCCGTCGAGTGGCCGGCCAACGCTGTCGAACACGCGGCCGAGCATGTTGGGACCGACGTCGAAACAGATCGGCTCGCCCAGCATCGACACGACCGTGTCCCTGACGCCCAGGCCGGCCGTCGACTCGAGGACCTCCACAATGACCGAATCTTCGTCGAGCGTGGCGACGCGTCCCAGCCTTTGTGCGCCGTCGTGCCCGATGACGTAGAGCGCTTCGTTGAGTCCCACGTTGACCGTTCGCCGCAGGAACAGCAGCGGACCTTCCACCCGCTGCGCAACGTCCGCGACCCGGAAGTCAGCCCTCATGGCCCTGCTTCCTTTCGAGCTGGTCGAACTCCTCGTCCAGGCGCGCCATCAGCAGGCGGAACTGCGCAACTTTCTCCTCGGGAATTTCCTCGCTCGCCCGCTGCAGCCGGCGCAGGACCGGCATCGCCGCAATGCGCTCGAGGTCCACGTCGTGCTCGAGGGCCTGACCGGCGCGATCGACGAAGTGCAGTATCACGCGCACCAGCGCCGTTTGCCGTTCCGGCGAGCAATAGCGATCGACGGGCGAGAATGCGGACTGCCGCAGCAGCGCCTCGTTGACCAGGTCCGCGCACAACAGCGTGAGCTGTTGCCGCGGCGGCAGGGCGTCCTTGCCGACGATCCGGGCCATACGCTCGAGCCGCGCGCGCTGTTCGAGCAGCGTGAGTATCTGGCGCCGATGGTCCGTCCAGTCGGGGTCGCCGCGCGCCTGCCACCAGCGTGCGAGTGCGTCGACGTCTTCGGAATACGACGTCAGCGGATGTATCGCCGGGAAGAAACGGGCCTGTGCGCGATCGCGGTCCAGCGCCCAGAAGCAGCGCACGTAACGCTTGGTCTGGCTGGTTACGGGCTCGGAGAAGTCGCCTGCCGGCGGGCTGACCGCACCGATGATCGTTACCGAGCCCTCCTCGCCCTGCAGCGTTTCGACGTGGGCCGCGCGTTCATAGAACTCCGCGAGGCGCGAACTCAGGTAGGCGGGGAAGCCCTGTTCGCCGGGGAGTTCGCCGAGCCGTCCCGAAATTTCCCGGAGCGCCTCGGCCCAGCGTGTCGTCGAATCGGCCATCAGCGCCACGTGCAGGCCCTGGTCGCGATAGTACTCCGCAACCGTGATGCCGGTGTATATGCTTGCTTCGCGCGCCGCGACGGGCATGTTGGACGTGTTGGCGATAATCACCGTGCGGTCGAGCAGCGGTTTGCCGCTCTGCGGATCCTCGAGCGTCGGGAACTCGTTCAGTACTTCGGCCATTTCGTTGCCGCGCTCGCCGCATCCCACGTAAACGATGACGTCGGCATCGCACCATTTCGCGAGGCTTTCCTGGAGGATGGTCTTGCCCGTGCCGAAGCCGCCGGGCAGTGCCGCGCGGCCGCCGCGCGCAACAGGAAACAGCGTGTCCATGATGCGCTGCCCGGTAACGAGGGGCTCGCGCGGCGGCAGCCGTTTTGCGGCCGGCCGCGGACGCCGTATCGGCCAGTAGTGCCCTGCGTCGAGTTTCATTTCGACACCCGCGTCGTCGCGCAGCACGCACAGTACCTCGTCGTCCTCGTAGTCGCCTTCATCGGCGATCGACACGACCCGGCCACCGCTCCCGGGCGGCACCAGGTGCTTCTCGGCGACGCCCTGGGTGTCGAACTCGCCGATGATCTGCCCGGCGCGCAGTTCGTCGCCCTGCTTTGCAGCCGGCCGGTAATGCAGGCTGCCGGCCACCGCCTCGCGCATACCCGGTTGTACCGTAACGCCCGGCATCGTCGACAGCGGACGCAGCAAACCGTCGTAGATGTTGCCGAGCAGGCCCGGCCGCAGGCGGATCGACAGCGGCTCGCTGCTGCTCGTCACCGGGTCCCCCGGCCGCAAGCCGGTCGTGTCTTCATAGACCTGCGCCACGATGCGGTCCGTTTCGACGCGTATTACTTCGCCGAGCAGCGAACGCTCACCGACGAGGATGGCGTCGCTGACATAAAAACGGCCGGACGTGCGGGCGCGAAGCACCGGGCCGCTCAACCAGCTGACGGTTGCTTCAGCCATCGGTTTCCTCTCCGTGCCGCGGCAACCGGCGTTCCCATGCGGCGAGCAGGCGCGCCTCGACCGCGTGACGGTTAGCCATGAGCCCGGCGAGCGTGGCATCGAGACAGGCCGGCCCGAGCCGGATGCGCAGGCCGGCAACGATGTCGCCGTCTTCGCGCAGCTCGGGCGCCGGAAATTCGCGCGCGGCAAACGCCTGTTCGAGCCACTCTGTATCCCTTCCGGACCAGTCGCCGGGGTGCTCGATCGTCCAACGTTCCCGCGGCAGCCGCTCGGTCGCCTCGTCGATCAGCATTTCGCACCAGGACCGGCGTGCCGCTTCCTCGCGCCAGCGATTCTCGAGTTCGGCGGTGAGTAACGGCATCGCCTCGTGCAGGAATGTCCGGTAATGCTCCTGCACCCGGCGGCGGCTCGCCGTTTCCATGCGGTGGCGCGCATCGAGCAGTGCCGTTTCGCGCCGCTGCCGCTCCTCGACGACGGCCCTGTGGGCGCGTTCGCGCATCCGCTGGCGGCTTTCCGCCAGCAGCTCTTCCGCCTTGCGGGCGGCCGCGCTCTCGATCTCCCGGCTGCGCCTGTCCTGCTGCGCCCGCAATGCGTCGAGCACGGATTGCACCTGCATGTCGAGGACGCCCCGGAATGAGTTCATTGCTCGATCCCCAGGACGCGGTCGACCGCCTTGTCCAGGTCCGGTGGCACGACCCGGTTCGCCGCGTCCGGCACGACGAGGACCAGCGGCGTCGCCCGGCGCACCGCCGCGTCGAGCTTTTCGCTGTCCAGCGCGGCTGCAGAGGCAGCGGTAACCAGCACCAGCTCCGCTTCCTCGAGCGCCGCATCGAACGCTTTGGCCGCGCCGTCGCCATCGGCAACGAACGTGCGTGCGCCGATCAGGCGCCACGCGCTTGCGGTGACCTCGTCGCCGACGAAGACCGGAATCGTCACGCTAGCCGATCCTGTTGAGGATGAGGATTGCCACGATCAGCCCGTAGATCGCGATACCTTCCGCCAGTCCCACGAGGATCAGCACCCGGCCGAGCAGCTCGGGCTTCTCCGCGAGTGCACCGACCGCTGCGCTGCCGACGTGGGCGACCGCGTACGCGGCCCCGACGGCAGACAGGCCTGCCGCAATCGCCGCCGCAATCATGCCCCAGCTCAACACCTCGGGGGGCACGGCAGCGGTCGCTTCGGCCGCGAGCGTGGTGCTGCCGAGCAGCAATGCCGACGTGGCGAGCACGGCGGTGAAAATCGTCAGGAATGCAGCGATAGCGGCCGCTGCCTTGTTGGTGGTCATTGTTGCCTCCTGTTTGTCGGGGGCGGGGTTGTTACGAGTGGCGCCAGGGGACGGAACGGCCGCCCCTCGCCGTGCAGGAACCGCACGAAGAATTCGAAAAGCACCAGGCGTGTCGTCTGGATCGAGACGACGAGACCTTCGAGCGCGATGATCAGGACGTTGCCGAGGACGAGGATGACCACGGTGAAAAGCACCGAGTCCGCGGCATCCGAGAGGCCCACGACCGCCATCGACAAACCGGCATGGGCCAGCGCAAATGCGCCGATGCGTACGAACGACACCGTGTTCACGACGAGCTGCAACATGGACTCGAGAAATTCCGCGGCGGCGGTGCCGGCCGCGGCCAGCCGCCGCCCCGGCGACACGAACGCGTGCCCGGCCACGAACCAGGCCGCGCCGGCAAACGCGAGCCACAGCAACCGCGGCTCCTTTATCGAACCCAGCAGAGCGAGGTAGCAGAGCATCAGCCCGGCGCCGGTCTCCCACCAGTGGCGGCCCCGGCGCTGCCAGTACGCCTGCAGTGCGTCGAGCAGCATGCCGATCAGCAGCAGAACGGCGCCGCCCGCCATCGGCACGACGAGCATCAGCACGGGTGCCTCGAGCGGGTGAACCCAGAGCGGCGGGATGATCGTCTCGAGCGCAAATACGCTGCCGAAAGCGACGCCGAAAAGAATGCTGACAGCGCCACCGTAGACGAGCAGCCGCAGCATGGGAAATGTCCGCTGCAGCAGGAAACCCGCAACCAGCAGTACCGCGCCGTGACCGACGTCGCCGAACATGAAGCCGAACATCAGCGGCGTCGCGATCGCCAGCACGCGTGTCGGGTCGGCCTCGCCCGCTGCCGGCACACCGAGCATCCCGGTGAACATCTCGAACGGGCGCATCCAGTGCGGATTCCTGAGCAGCAGCGGCGCCTCGAATCCGGCCGGCGCTTCGTTCAGCTGCAGGAGCCCCTTCACGCCGGCCTCCGCGAGCAGCGCCTGCAATTCCGTGCCGTCGCCGTCGCTGGTCCAGCCGCTGATCCAGGCGAAGTTCTCCGTGGCCGAGAGTTCGGGCACGCTGTTGACGTACCAGCGCACGAACAGCGCATCCGCGAGTGCCCCGGCGACGTCGTGTCGATCGTTCAGCTTGCCGAGCTCGGCCCGGGCGTCCTCGAGCTGCCGACGCGTCTCGTCGAGCCGGTCACGCAAAGCGGCTTCCGCGTCGGCTGCACGGGGCGGCAGGTCGGGCGGCAGTATCAGCCTGCGTGCTTTCTGCGCGTGCAGCTGCTGCTCGAGTGCCACCATGTCGTCCGGCAGGCCGACGGCCAGCAGGAAACGCTTCTCGGGCACCGTCACGCGCTGGGTGATCACCGTGGCGGGCGTGCTGTCGGGCCATTCGCCGGAGCCGAGCAGGAACAGTCCGCTCTCGAGCATCGGCCCCGCGCGCGAGAACTGCGCCAGGTCCGGAAGGGCCTCGGCGTCGCGCAGCATTTCGACCAACAGCTGCTGTTCGTTGCTGCGCGCGGTCAGCCGCTCGAGGCGATCGACAACGTCCCGGGCGTCGTCTGCCCAGCGGCGCAGCCGATCGAGCGAGTTCTGCAGCATCCTGTATGGCTCACCGCGTTCGCCGCGCTGCTCCGGTGCCGATGCCGGCCAGTAATGTCGGAAGCGCCGCTCCAGTTCGTCGAACTCTTCTAGCAGCTCGCGGCACTCCGGCATCAGCATCGGCGCTTTCGCTTCGCCGTGGCTTTGCAGCTCGACGCGCCTCGATTCCGCAAGCACCTTCATCGCCGCAGCAAGGTCGTCCCGCATGACCAGCAGTTCGAACCAGTTGGCGCTTGCCGGCCTGAGGCTCATGCCGCGGCCTCCGTCACGAGGTCGTTGAACAGCGCCCTCTGCAGCAGCCCCTGGCGCAGGCGATGCAGTTCGAGCGCACAGAGCAGCAGGTGACAAAAAACGGTGACCGGCTGGTCGCGGTGCCGGCGCAGGATACGAACGGCCCGTGCCTGAAGCCTGCTCCGCCAGTCGTCCGCGGCGTCTCCTTCGCGCCGGATCCCGTACTTTTCGACCAGCGACACCAGCGTCTTGAGCGCAGCATCCTCGTCGCCGTCGTCCGGCCACAGGAGCCGCCATTGCCGTAACCAGCCGGCGAGCCTGTCGCCGGACGGCGTGGCCTCCTGCCCGGCAGCAAATGCCGACAGCACCGGGTCCTCGGCCATCCACGGTTGCGGCTCGCCGCCATGCTCGAGGTAGCCGGTCGAGGGCAGCTCGGCGAGCCCTGCTGTCCAGGCTACCGCCGGGCGCCAGCGCGCGGGAACCCAGCGCACGGCCGAGTTAACCTCGTCGCGCCATTCGCGTCTCAGGAATCGTTCGATGACGTGTGGCGAGGTCGTCGCCGAGAAGTGTTCGACCCGCGGTGCCAGCGCCGTGCCGCGAACGTGGTGCAGAAACTGCGACAGGCCGACGCTCGATTCGAGCAGGCTCCAGGTCTCGGCGCCCAGTCGCCTGCCGTGCTGCGCCTGCGCACGCGCCTGGGCGTATGCGAGCTCAACGGGCATCGGAGGAGCCCGGGGTCGTCAGCTCGGCTGCGACGACCTCTACGGCCTCTGTAAGGGTGTCTGTTCCGCTTTCGCGGTCGGGATACCGGGCGCCTGCGGTAGCTTCCCGTTCCGTACGCGACACGAGTTCGCGCGTACGCTCTTCACAACCGGCATGCAGGTGGACGATGCGCTGCTGCGTTCTCCGCACCATCGCCCGGACCTTTTTACGGGTAGCTTGCAGCGTCTCGTCTGCCCGGCTTTGGCACGCAGCGATCTGCGCCAGCGCGTCGCTTTCGGCGCTTAGAACGCGTGACATGGCCTTCTCGACGGACAGCCTCTCATCCGCCTTGGCACTCATTTAATCATTCTCAGAGGGCCGGCCAATGCCGGCCATACGTACTACTACTGAGAAGTCTTCGCCGTTATCGCGGGCTGGCGCCCGCTCCTACAGGCTCGCATTCCCGATCGCGGGCTGGCGCCCGCTCCTACAGGCTCGCATTCCCGATCGCGGGCTGGCGCCCGCTTCTACAGGCTCGCTACAACGATCGCATTGTAGGAGCGGGCCCGGGCCCGCGAACGCCTACCCGTGGTATTGCGGGCTCAGCTCGTGAACCGCGTCGAGCAGAACGCCGAGGTTATCGGGGTCGATATCGGGCGTTATGCCGTGGCCGAGATTGAATACGTGGCCGGGGCCCCTGCCGTAGCTCGCCAGCGCATCGGCGACCGCCTGGCGGATCACCTCGGGCGATTCGCGCAACGTTGCCGGGTTCACGTTGCCCTGCAATGCAACCTTGTCCTCGACGTACTCCCGCGCCGTCCCCAGGTCCGTCGTCCAGTCGACGCCCAGCGCGTCGCAGCCGGTGCCGACCATATCGGCGAGCATTTCGCCCGCCCCTTTCGTGAACAGGATCACCGGGATGCGCTCGCCGTCTTTGTCGCGCGTCAGCCCGTCGATGATCTGCTGCATGCTTGCCAGGGAATAGCGACGGTACTCGTCGCGCGGCAGCGCGGCGCCCCAGGTGTCGAAAATCTGTATCGCCTGTGCGCCCGCCTCGATCTGCGCATTGAGATAGTCGGTCGTGATCGACGCAACTTTTCCGAGCAGTTCCTCGAGCGCCGCGGGATCGTCCTTCGCGAGCCCCTTGATCCTCGAGAAGTCGCGGCTCGACCCGCCCTCGACCATGTAGGTACCGACCGTCCACGGGCTGCCCGAGAAACCGATCAGCGGCACCGCACCGTCCAGCTCCCGGCGGATGGTGCGCACGGCGTCGAATACGTAGCCCAGCGCCTCGCTGACGTCGGGAACCGGCAGCTTGCGAATGTCGGCGGCGGTCCGTACCGGGCGCTCGAACTTCGGCCCTTCGCCCGTCGCGAAATGGAGCCCGAGGCCCATCGCATCGGGAACCGTGAGGATGTCGGAGAACAGGATCGCGGCGTCGAGCTTGTAGCGCCTGAGTGGCTGCATCGTCACTTCGCAGGCGAGCTCGGGGTTGCGGCACAGGCTCATGAAGTCGCCCGCCTCGGCCCGCGTTGCCCGGTACTCGGGCAGGTAACGGCCTGCCTGGCGCATGATCCACACGGGGGTGCGCGGCACGGGCTTCTGCAGCAGTGCGCGAATCAGTAAATCGTTCTTGAGCTTGGTCATTCGAACTGTGCCTCGATGGATGCCTGGATGGATTCCGCGGCCTCGCGCGGACTTGCCGCGTCGCGGATGGGGCGGCCGACGACGATGTAATCGGCGCCGTTGGAAAATGCGGTCTCGACGGTTACGACCCGCTTCTGGTCGCCGGCCGGCTTGTTGTCGACCGGTCGAATCCCCGGCGTCACGACGACCAGCTTGCCGTCGACGAATTCCCGCAGCCGGGGCACCTCGAGCCCGGAGGAGATGACGCCGTCGCAGCCGGCTTCCAGCGCGCGCCGTGCGCGCGACAATACCAGCTCGCCGACGTCGCAATCGAAGCCCAGGTCGTCCAGGTCGCCGCGATCGAGACTCGTCAACACGGTTACCCCGAGCACCTTGAGCGTGGCGCCCTTGTTTTCGGCCGCCGCCTCCATGATCGACTGGTTACCGTGCACGGTCACGAAGCTCGCGCCCCGGTCCTGCAGCTGCCGCACCGCGGAGCCGACCGTTGCAGGGATGTCGAAGAACTTGAGATCGCAAAACACCTTGCGGTCGCGTGCGAGCATCCAGTCGAGCAGCTCGAAGTAGCCGCCGCTCATCATCAGCTCGAGGCCGAGCTTGTAGAAAGTGACTGCGTCGCCCAGTTCGTCCGCCAGCGCCATCGCCGCATCGCAGTCGGGGACGTCCATGGCGAATATCAGCCGGTCTCTGCAGGGAATGTCTTTCGGGGCCACGTAAAAATCCAGGGTTCGGGTTGCCGGCCGCGAATTCTAACCCGAGATGCGCTCGTGTTCAGCGAATGCGTAACGATCCGTCATTCCGGCAATGTAATCGGCCACGACGCGTGCCCGCGCGGCATCGTCGCCCTCCGCCGCGTTCGCGGCAAAATCCGCGGGCATCGTGTCGACATCGTTCATGAACGTCTCGAACAGTTCACGCAGCACGGTCTGCACCTTGCGCGTCATCTCCAGTTTTTGTTCGTGGCTGTACAGGTGCTGGTGCAGGAACTGCTTGAGCGAGCGGTGTTGCTCCCCGATTTCCGCCGAGAACCCGACCAAAGGCCTGCCGGCGGCGCGCACGTCGTCGATAGATTCCGGTGCGGCCGCATCGAGATTGCGCTGCGTCGTCTCTATGAGGTCGGTGACGACGATATTGATCATGCGGCGGATGATCTCGTAGATGAGGCGCCGGTCTTCGAGGCCGGGGTAGCGCCGCGTGACCTCGCGATACCGTGGTTCGAACAACGGCTGCTCCCTCAGCTGCTCCAGCGTGATGAGGCCGGACCGGTAGCCGTCGTCGACGTCGTGGTTGTTGTAGGCAACCGCGTCGCAGATGTCCGCGAGCTGTGCTTCCAGCCCCGGCTCCGTGCGGTTCAGAAACCGCTTGCCGAGGTCGCCGAGCAAGCGCGCATTTTTCTTCGAGCAATGCTTGAGGATGCCCTCGCGCGTTTCGAACATGAGGTTGAGACCCGGGAAATCGGCGTACTTCGCTTCGAGCTCGTCGACCACGCGCAGCGACTGGAGATTGTGCTCGAAGCCGCCGTAATCGCGCATACAGGCATTCAGGGTATCCTGCCCGGCATGGCCGAACGGCGTGTGGCCCAGATCGTGCGCAAGACAGATGGCCTCGGTGAGCGGTTCGTTGAGGCGCAGCGCCACGGCCACCGAGCGGCCGATCTGCGCGACTTCGAGCGAATGCGTCAGGCGCGTTCGATACAGGTCGCCTTCGTGATTCACGAACACCTGGGTCTTGTAGACCAGGCGCCTGAAGGCGGTGGAATGAATGATGCGGTCCCGGTCGCGCTGGTATTGGCCGCGGTACCTGGCATCCGGCTCGCTGTAGCGCCGGCCTTTCGACCGCGACTCCGTTGCGGCATAGGGCGCGAGCGGCGCCGGCTGCATCAGCGGGCCGCCTCCAGGACGGTTTCGAGCCGCGCCGTGTCGTAGTCGCTCGTGACGAACGCGTCGCCCAGCGAGCGCAGCAGCACGAAACGCAGTTGCTTG
>Ga0316194_10003118_pt1 | contig 11569 bp, 11 predicted proteins | sample CroRivsedime1_MG_FD_204936 | JGI IMG/M metagenome (GOLD analysis project Ga0316194, IMG submission 204936) | Coastal sediment microbial communities from Maine, United States - Cross River sediment 1 | ecosystem: Environmental > Aquatic > Marine > Coastal > Sediment | place: USA: Maine... | reverse complement strand
CCTTTATATCAAAAGAAGCCTTGAAATTTGTACCGACCATTAACCGCCTTTCTTCTATTTTCAGGGACAAAGGTTTTCCGGTGATATTCTCCTGTGATTCGTTTTTAGAAGATGATTTTATCTTTCAGGGAAAGATGAAACCGCATTCCATCAGGGGTACCGAAGGTGCAAACGTTATTGATCAATTGGATAAGGAACCCAGCGATATTGTTTCAGAGAAACGCAGATTCAGCGCTTTTTTTAAAACGGATTTAGATCAAACCTTGAGAGATCTTGACTGCGATACGGTTGTGGTCGTCGGAATCTCAACACATATTTGTGTTTTGTCAACGTTAATAGATGCCGTGGCATTTGATTTTAAAGCAATACTGCTCAGAGATTGTTGTCAGGCACACACCTCTGAAATACATGATGGTGTAACACAAATTTATGAAAAAACTCCTCTATATCCATTGATGCGGATTTTGTCGTCGGAAGAGATTATCAAAATTATATGAAACCCTGGTTGATCGAAGATATATGAAATCTTGACGCTTCCTTATATTAGAGCGATTTATGCCCAAACATAGAAACAGACCTGTATTATTCTATAGATGTTTTTAATAGTGGCTATTTCTAACGTGAGGAAACTGAATCCATGAAAGATCTATTAATTCGAATTGCACAGGAGTTAGTTGACGATCCGAAGCAGGTACAGGTTGCGGAAATTGAAACTGCTAACACTGTAGTATTGGAGCTTAGAGTTGCTAAGAGCGATGTCGGTAAGATCATTGGTAAACACGGCAGAACAGCCAATGCAATCCGGGTTGTACTGAACGCAGTTTCTGGAAAGGCTCAAAAAAGGTATTTGCTTGAGATCCTCGATTGATGCAGCATCATGAGGCGGACTCGACTCGACATTGTGGTGGCCAGAGTTTTCATGATGTCACTTGGGGCCAATTTCATCAAAGCAGAAAAAAGTCTGGAAATATCGATCATTATTGAAGCTGTTTCAAAACCACCCATTCTTTGGCTTGAGTTTTTTGTCGAAAAGGAGAAGTAGAATGACGGATGCGTACCAGCGATTAGCAAAACATCTGGATGATCTGCCGGGCGGGTTTCCACCGACCGAGACCGGAGTTGAACTTCGGATTCTAAAGCGGCTGTTTTCAAAAGAGGAGGCGAAAATTGTCCCCGGTCTGACCATGATGCCCGAACCGGTCTCGACCATCGCTGCACACATGGACCGGGACCCGTCGGAACTGGCCATCGTGCTGGAGGAGATGTCTAAAAAAGGACTGATTTTTCGTTTGTCCAAAGGTGGGGAAAAGCACTATATGGCCGCCCAGTTCGTGATCGGTATCTGGGAATACCATCTCAATGACTTGGACGAAGAGTTGATCCGGGACGTGAACGAATACTTGCCGTATTTTATGAAAGTTGGGTGGGTGAATCAGAAAACCAGGCAGTTGCGGGTAATTCCCATCTCTCAGAGCATCAGCGCCGACATATCGGTCATGGCCTATGAGAAGGCCGAAGAGATTGTTAAGCGGCAGTCGAAAATCGTGGTTTCACCCTGTATTTGCCGAAGGGAGCACGAAATGGTGGGAAAAGGCTGCGACAAACCTCGGGAGGCCTGTCTGATCTTCGGCTCGGGTGCTTACTATTATGAGGAAAACGGTCTGGGACGCGCCATCACTCAGGATGAGGCCCTCGCTGTCCTGAATACCGGCCTTGAAGCCGGGCTTGTCCTTCAGCCGGGAAACGCCCAAAAACCGAGCAATATCTGCATGTGCTGCGGGTGTTGCTGCCAGATTCTAAAAAATCTGAGATCACTGGAGCGCCCGGCCCAAGTGGTTCACTCAAACTATTATGCAGAAGTGGCTGTGGAGGACTGCAATGCTTGCGAAGCCTGTGCGGACCGGTGTCAGATGGACGCCATCGAAGTGGAGGATACGGCCCGGGTCGACCCCGACCGGTGTATCGGATGCGGCGTATGTTTGACTGAATGTCCTGTGGACGCAATGACGCTTAAGCAAAAGGCAGTGGACGACCAGTATGTGCCGCCCAAAAACACATTTGAAACATATCTGACCATGGCCCGTGAAAGAGGTAAAATTTAAACCCCCTTCAGGAAGCATTCTAAATTTTTCGCAATTAGGGTGAAACGTCCCATGGAGACCGAATGATATATTTGGATCCAGGGACCCCTTCCACCCGCTTTAATACGAACCGTCCAAATTCAATCCTAAAAAGGAGGTTGAGATTGTGCCTCGCGTTAAATTAGATCCTTTGGATTACTACCCGCATATTTACGAAACCACCGTTGAAGTGACAGATTTAAATTATGGCGATCACTTGGGAAACGACGCCATGATCGGGATCATTCACAGAGCGCGAGTTCATTTCATGAACCACCTCGGCTTTAGTGAAAAGAATCTCGGAGATGGAAAAACTGGGATCCTGCTGTCTGATCTTGTGGTTAATTATAAAGGAGAGGGGTTTCTTTTTGATATGCTGGTTGTTGAAAGTGGTATCGGTGAACTCGGTACAAAGGGCTTTCGGATGTTTCACCGAATCTCAACTCGACAAAACCGGCCCATCGCACTGGCTGAAACCGGTTTTGTTGCTTTTAATTTAAAAGAAAAGAAGGTCGCTCGGATTCCCGAATTATTTATCCAAAGAATTTCGGCTTTGTGATACAGGGACATTTGATCAACTGATTTCCGGTTTTCATCCCGCAGTCTTCCCAACCGCTGGTACGAAACGGGAAAGATATGTCTTTATCGTAAAATTTATTTCAATTTGCAGGCGGGAAATTAAAAAAATGGTTCAAATCAAATCAGAGTCGGACGAATTCTCAGCGGAGTATATCAAAATTCACATCGTCGATCCGGATTTAAACTTTTCCAAAGCAAAGGATTTGTCCAAGGAAAAAGCCAGGGAACTGTGCAAGGATCCAATGCTGCTGTCATGGCACAATGGAAAAACCGGTGAGTTTTATCCCAGGTTCGATTGCGGCAGGGGAGACAAACCGGCATGGGTTGTTTTTGCCGAAGCCAGAGGCGGAAATTTGACCATCGACATTAATGATGGGGAGTATATTTTTATCTACCTTATGCTGTAACCCAAAGGGATCGTAAACAAAGCGTCCCCATTTAATCCGTTCTGATCGGAGAAAAATCTTTCATGGATAGATAAAAAATGATGATTAACGGGAGATTCACAACGGCCGTGACGTAAAATCCATATTCAAATCCAATCCTTTGAATGACGCTTCCCATGAGTGCGGAACTCAACATCATACCAAAATATATACAGGTGTTATACCCGCCCATTGCAAGTCCTCGAAGTTCAGAATCGACGGTTTCAGCGATGAGCGCTCCGATGGATGTGAACGCCAATCCCATACTGCATCCCAATGCAATGGCAAACATCATAAAATGACCTAGGGTGCGGGACATCCCGAAGCCGACCATCGTAGCGGCAAAACCGATCATTCCGAGTGCCACAAGATTTTTACGGTTGGCCACCTTATCGCTCAAGTACCCCAGAGGAATTCGGGAAAGCGCGTTGACCAGTCCTTGGACAAAAAATACAAGCCCGATTTGTTTGACGTTCAGGTTTTGGTTTTTAGCATGAAGCGGAATGAACGTAATAAACATACCAAGTCCAAAGCAGCCCCCCAGCGTAATCAGCCAGCTACCCATCAACGGACGATTCTTGAACAATTGGCGGAAAAGAGATACGGTTTTTTCTTTTTCGGAACGGGGCGTTGAACCCAATCGACGCCGGGGTAGAAAAAAGAACACGATCCAGAAAACCAATAAAAACAAAATGCCGGAAACAAGAAAAACCTGAAGGAATCCCGATGTATGAGCCACAAACCCGCCGACGGCAGGACCTAAGCTCAAACCGCAGTACAGTGCTGTTGTGTACCACCCGTATGAACGTCCCAGATGTGTCGCCGGAGAAATATCCGCAACAAACGCCATTATGGTCGGACCGAACGCAGCCAGGCCGATACCGATAAAAAGATAGCTCCACATCAATTGAATGAACGTATTGCTGAAATAGAGAAAAAATGACGCGCCCGATAAAACCAGCAGGCCCAAACAAGCGAGAAGCTTACGTCCCAGGCGGTCAGAAACAAAACCTAAAGGCAACGATAAGCAACCCGCCGTTAGAAAGAAAGCAGAATTGATAAATCCGATCTGAGCCGTATTGATGCCCAGGGAAGTAGCGTAAAGGGGGACTACCGGAAGCCGCATGTTCGATGCAAAATAGCAGCAAAAAGCGACGCCACAGCTGATGAACATCAAAACCCCATAGGAGGGCAACTTCAATTTGTCTTTTGAGACTTCCATCGGCAACCTGGCAGCTGAGGGACGAAATCTGACTTTTTATGCCTGAGAAATTCGTTCCGGAGAGAACTTTCCTTGGTATTCTTTTTCCCCAAAGTATTTCCGGAATCCGTTATGTATAAAAACTTTTTCGTGTTATTCTAAAAAAACATAAACCGAATGAAGATAAATAGCAAAATTTCTTCTCCAATTTAGTTGGAGAAGAGGGTCCAAGGATTCCAGGGGTCAAGGGTTCGAGGGTCTGTTTTCTAAATCCTTCTGTTTACCCTGTTAAATAAGATTTTAGTCGTCTTTTTTCTATCAAGAACATATGTTTAATACATATATTCCTCAAGCTCTATTTAACAGGGCAGGTATTAGAAGGAATAGACACAACAGATCTTCTTATCTGTGAAGTTAGACCGTATCTTTCTTCCTTGGGAATTTTGCTGTTATTGTATATATCTCTAAACAGAGTTTGTATGACTTTTGATAGACTTTCAACTCTTTGTAATTCTTTAGCATTTTCACTCGAACCCTTGAATTCTCGAACCCTCTGAGATTACACTTTATTTTACCCATAGTTAACTACAACTAATTGGGAGATGATCCATAGCAAAAATAATGTATATCGGGTTATAAAAAAGAACAGCCATGATGGTATAAAGAGGGAAAGTGCACGGATTAATGGTTGTCTGCGGGCCCGAAGGAGTTTTCGAAAAGGTCGTGAATCGCTCTGCGGCCTTCGTCGGTGAGGTTTCGGGTTCCGGTCCCTACAAATGTCTTGTCTGTGACCGTGGGAGTTTCAGCGACCCAACGGTTGTCCTTCCAGGAGAACCACCCCTTGCGTTCCTGGTCATACACGCTGAGCGGACGGTTAAAGAGCTTTGCAAGCTCAACGCCCCAGCCGGTTCCTCCCTTGACGGTGTCATCGGGTTGTATCCATCCGACTGCAATCACCTGGTAGCCGTTGTTGACCATGTGGAAAATGGACTGGATGACTTTTCGGATCTTTTCAACATTTGAATATTTCCGGCCCATGCGGGCTGAGACGATCTCCAAGCTGACATCTCCTTTGTCGAGCTCTTCCGGATTCAGCACCCGGACCCCTCTGGTACGCTCGATATTGTGGCCTTCGAACGAAAAGTTTACCTCCTGAATTTCCCAAATTTCGGCAAGCTTCCCGAATTCGAACTCGGCGCCCTTGTGTCCGCCGCTGTATAGTGTAATGTGAGAACGATCTGTCATTGCTTTTATCTCCTTGTAATTAAATAAAAAATCGGCATTTTGTGCCGTACGATACGATTTTCAATCCTTTAAAACAGCGTACCCCGTCGTTTCCTGACGGAGTGAGCGATAAAGATAAGCCTTTTTATTCCGATTGCAACCAAGGACCTCGATTTTTTTGTCGCTCAATTGGAACGGGTATTCAGAGGTTACGTTTGCTTTTGCCGACAAAGATGGTAAGAATAGAAAAACATGGGATTAGAAAAATGGATCACAATCATAAAAGCAGAACCCAACGGAAAAATGAAGACCGGGCCTTGCATATGCTTGGTCAAGAGCTTGTGGATTTGTCATCTGAACAGCTTAATAAAATAAAAATTCCGGATGAGATCCTGGAGGCTGTCCGATTTGTGCGGAAAATAACGCGTCACGGTGCAAGGCGAAGACAGATTCAACGCATCAGAGCGCTCTTGCGGGACGTTGACGTTGAATCCATTCAGAATGCCCTTGAGATCGTTCAGCACAGGGATAATCGACAGGCCCTTGTCTTTAAAAAGATTGAAAACTGGAGGAATGAACTCCAGGAAGGAAACAAAGCCCTCATCGAGGAGATTCTCAGCCTCTGCCCGGATGCAGAACGGCAGCGCCTGTCGCAGCTCGCACGAAACGCAAACAAGGAATATGTAGAAGGGAAGGGTGTAAAATCTTCGAGGCTACTTTTTCGTTATCTGAGGCAGATTTCAGATCCATTGTCTTTTTCGAAAATCGATAAGGAATAAATCGTTCTCATTTAAGGGAGAGATCGAATTCGAAAGCATACCATGATAGATTCCAAAAAAATGTGTTGCGGAAGAAAAGAAATGCCCATCTGCGGTGCTGATCGGAAGAGTATTTGTCTCCTGAATCTCAGGGGGAGGAGAGAGGGGGGGTCCTTAACTTTTCCTGCCGGTGCAAAAGATGCAAACAATGACCTTTCCTTAACATTTGAAATGGTGAAAGAAAATATCGATGGATAACAACCGCTTGGTTTATTCAACAGAATCCGGCAGCATCTGCTCCGGATGTAAACAGCCGACTGCTAATTGTGTCTGCAAAAAGAAAAAAGAAACCCAGAAACAGCAGGTATACCCGAACGATGGAATTGTACGAATCAGACGAGAGGTCAAAGGCCGAAAAGGGAAAACAGTAACATGTATTTTTGGCCTTCCCCTTGAAGAAAAGAGAATGCAGCAATTTGCCAAAACACTTAAACGTCGCTGCGGTACCGGCGGTACAGTGAAGGACGGCATGATCGTTATCCAGGGTGATCACAGAAAGACGCTTCTGGATGAGATCAAGAAACTAGAATATACCGTAAAACTTGTTGGTGGTTAAGGACGCCATGAAGCGCCGCCCAGTGGGTGTTTCAGAGATTAGGTTCATGCAGAAGGTTGTAAAACTTTGATCACACGATCTTCGCTGGCAAGATCGACACGTTCCCGATTTTTGGCTTGGGATCCATCCGCATTACGAACCACCTGGCACAGGGGTTTGGCGAAAGTCTTCCGACTTCTTGCGCCAGACACCGAAATAACGAGACGGCCTGAGTCCAAGCGGAGGATTGAGCCAGGGGGAAACATCCCCATCTTATTAACAAACACTTGGAATAGATCCGGGTCATAGGCCTTGCCGGAGTGGGCGGCCATGCGTGCCAGAGCATCAGGATACGACAGGACCGGCCCCTTACCCGGCCGAAAACGGGTCAGAATATCGTAGTCGTCTGCGATATGAATGATCCGGGCGAACAGGCTCGGGCGTCCTTTTGGGCTGTCGAAGGGGCGATGGTGTTCGACCACGGCGAGAAGACGCCAAACCTTGGCCTCGTGGAAACCCCGCTGCCGCATTAGAGCACTCAAGCCGGCTGTGGTGTGGCGTTCGAAGGGCACCCAATAGCCGTCTTCCTTTAATGAGTGGCCCACGTCGTGGAACATGGCCGCTACGCCTAGGTCACTCAAAGTGGCATTGGAGAAGCCGGCCACTCCGCCGATAAGCAGCGATAGATTGGTGACCATCAGCGTGTGGCGAGCATAATGGGGCAGCTGCCGGTCCTGATCCCGCGCCAAATCGGCGACGCTTGCAGATCGGCTGGTATCGATCATCTCATTTACCAGACGTCGAACTGGAAGGGGGTTTGGAAGACGGCTCGCGGCCAGGTTGCGATAGGCCTCGGCGATGATGCGCGCGCTTTGTTGATAGACCTCTTTGAATTCCCGATCTATCTTGTGAATTCTCTCTCCTTTCATACGGAAAGAGAAGATTTTCTGCAGTTCTATGGAACTCATCCCTGTTTCGGTTAATTTTCTCTGGAAAGCCATGCGTGGTGATTTTTTGGCCGGTGACTCCATGATCATTCCAACCAAAACCAGAATTTGTTTTTCGGTGATGACGTCGTGGAACGAAATGCCGCCGATCCGGTGCCGCCGAAGATCCGTGCCGATGGCTTCAACATGCTCCGAGGCTATCTCAAACCGTATCCGGACATCATTGACATAGACCTGATCCTCAACACATATGAGGTGTACGGTTCCAAGGAGTTTGCAAAGGCTTTCCAGGACGCTTCGAAAATCCTGGATCGGTGGCTCGAAGACGACGTTATCCAGGGAATGGATGCGCGTCATGCGCAGCAGGCCATAGAAGATCTTGGCAAACTGTTCTCCTTTTTCCCGCACCCGACGCGAGATCTCCCTGTCTTCTCCGGCACGGGCCTGAGAGAGGGCTGTACCCAGCTGAACTTGGGCATTCCGAATCTCATCAGGCATCGCGAACCTCCATTCCCAGTCTCCTTTGGCGAACCAGAGACTTCATGCAGTGGCGGTGGAGTTCCTCGCCGGGGGCCTTTGCAGCCAGACGGATGTATTCCTTGGCCTGGTCGCCGGGAATCTGAGAAAGGCCGGTAACTGCCGCCCACTTGAGATTTTGCCGTTTCGGAAGCATCCGTTGAAGGAGTTTTCTCGGCTGAATCCACTCAATGAACTGTGCTAAAGCGCGGTCCTCCTTGATGGCCACCATGGCCGAACCCAGTGCCTCTATTTCGTGAAGATCCAACTCGTTTCCGGAGGCGTTATGCTCCAGTCGTTGGGTTATACTGGAGAATGCCGAGGGTTCTTTATGGTGTACCAGCAATTTAAGTGCCTTCATACGCACGTCCATGCTACTCGATTCCAGTAAATTAATAAGGTACCGGCCGACACGTTTGGAGTAGTGTCCCTGTTCCATGAGCGACAGCATAACAAGTTGCAATTCCAAATCAGCCTCGATCCCCATGTCAATGCCCACGCGAATCCCACGATCCAAATCGATGTCCGACACCACACGGAGGAGATCGGCCGCCACGGAGGCTTTTGACTGATCGATGGTCTTAATCAGATGGTCCAGGTTGTCGGAACCCATTCCTACCAAAAGATTTCGGGTTACCCATCGGGCGGTACGGGTCCGTTCGTTTTGTAAAATTTCCAGCAGCATGGGAACAGGGTTCTCGGGAGCCATCTTCACCAGGTCGATCAGCTGTGGCGGCACCTCTTGAAGACCCGTAGGAAAGGAGCGGATGACACTTAACAGAACATTGACGTCAGAGAAGGCCCTGAGTAGCTCCATTCGGTGTTCTTCGTCACTTCGATTAAACGGGAGAGTTTGAACCATCTGCATTGCTTCCAGAAGAGAAGCAAGCAGCCCCTCGGCCGACAGAAAGTTCGACACCTCTTGGACCATCGGTATGGCTTCTTCCAGTTTCAAGGGCTCGACGGGGTTTGCGGCCGTTTCCAGTATCTCTTTCAAGAGTCCTACACATTGGTCCGGCAGGGCAAGGTTGGAGACCTCCTCATCCAGTTTTCGCAAGTGCTCCGGAGCCATTTCAACGTATCTGATCGATGCCCGTTCGTTGTAAACGGGCCAGGGCATGTCGAAACCTTCAGGTGCAGCGGAATATAACGTAAGGGCTGAGGCAGCAGCGTCTCCGTCTGAATAGATGGCCGTATCCACGTCGACATCGTCATCGTCCTCGGGGATAAATCCTTCCACCGATTCCACCACGATGTGCTTGAATCCGGCCTTCCAGAGCATGACCACCATATCGTCTTCCTGTTGTCGGATCCCAGTGTATTGGATGGAAATGATACCCAAAAACTTGGTCAACTCATTCCACGCCACATCCGGGGTGATGGTCACCTTGCGCACTCCATCACGAAAAAGCCGGAATGACAGGGAGCGCTCCCTGTCTCGATTGAGATAGACGACCTCTGATCCCAGCACCATCTCCCATGGGCGAATATCCAACACCATTTCGCCGTACTGGTCCAAAAAACCATAAAATTTGTCTTTCAGATCTTGTAGAAAAGAGGTGACTGCTTGATTGTCCGGCTCGTAGAGCAAGAAGGACCGTGCAGCCCTGCCAAGGGCAATTAAGGCTTCACTGGCCTTGCGCCCTGAATCGGTCGTGCCGACTTCGGCCTCGATTTCTTCTTCGTCGGAGCCCGAAGGTATCGATTGATTTTTCGTCTTCGGGAGCGCAGCGCCTTTGGGATCGACCTCTCCAAGGGAATCTTTTTGCCGGGGCGCATCTGCAGGATTCAAAATATCGTCGGGACCTAGGGTCGACCCATTCGAATCAGAAGGCGTTTTTGGATCGCTCTTATGGGAGGCATTCTTCAAAGGTATTTTTTCTCCTTTGAAGTTCAATCGGGATCTATCACCGTTTGTCATGGCAAATACCTTGTACCTTGGCATCGTTGAGATGGGTTGTTATTTCGTAACCCACTATACGAAAGACGTTGAACTGAACCGGTGGTGCCCAGATTGTCTAGTATGTGGAAAAGAATAAATCTATTAAAATGTTTAATTAATATAGAAGATATAGTGTGTCAAGCTAAAACGACCCCATTATATTGTGGGTGAGCCATCCATTTGCGAAACAGGATGAATTCCTCGGAAAATCGCATTTTAATGTGTCTGAAACCTAAATTCAACGGAGGGTTGCCTAAGTCACTTTTCGCAGGCTCTGATTTTTTTGATAAAATTTAAGCCCGTTTCAGACGATTCAACTCCCTGGTAGAAGGCCGCAGCCAGCAGAATTAAACCGAACAGGGCGTGATTAAAGCCTTCAAATTTTGTCCAGATCACTTCTTCAACAGCAGTGATGAGCAAGACCCCCACCAACGGGCCCAGTATACCCCTTGCCGGCACAATTCGAGACGCCAACAAGGCTGTGATACTGAGTGTCAGACTGAAACCGGAAACCGGACTCACGTGGGAAGTCCTTGCCAGGTGAAGGAGACCGGCCATGGATGCGGGAATGGCCGAGAGCATCAGACATATGGTCTTTACTTTTCGGGTAGGGATACCAATGGCTTCAGCGGCCTCTTCACTGACCTCCGTCTCTTTAGAATAGAGCCCCCATCGTGAACGGGAATACAGCACGTGACACGCAGCGGTGGCCAAAAGCAGAAATGCTGCCAGGATGTTGCAGTGAAGTTTGGAAATGGTTTCAGGGATATAAAGCCCCGCTGAACCTCCGGTCAAACTTTCCAGAGTTTCGAAAAGCCTTTGAAAAACGATGAGAACTCCCAGGGTGGCCAGAGAATAGTAACCATGATCCAGACCGGACAAAAGAAAGACAATGATAAAGGCTCCCATGGCGCTCAGAAGGACCGATAGGATCAAAGCCGGAAAAAAAGTAAAGCCTTGTGTGATACTGATACCGAAACAGTACGCCCCCATCCCGAAAAAAGTGGCGTGTCCAAGGCTGATGAGACCCAGAGAACGTCCCGGGATATCGAAAGATAGGGCCATAATTCCGTTAATGATGAGGGAAAAAATAAAAATGCCGAGATATCCTTCACTGAAATAGGCTGCAGAAACCAACAAAGCGCTTAAAATTCCCGTCAGAAGAGATACCCGACATATTTTCATTGCCACCTCCGGCCTCTTTTGAGTACCAGGTAAATGACCAAAAGACTATAAACCATGGTATCCGTTGACGTATAGGT
>Ga0316194_10003115_pt1 | contig 11575 bp, 11 predicted proteins | sample CroRivsedime1_MG_FD_204936 | JGI IMG/M metagenome (GOLD analysis project Ga0316194, IMG submission 204936) | Coastal sediment microbial communities from Maine, United States - Cross River sediment 1 | ecosystem: Environmental > Aquatic > Marine > Coastal > Sediment | place: USA: Maine... | reverse complement strand
ACGTCAGCGCCTCGGTATGATCGATAACAATTGCGCCGCCAGAAGGCAGGGTGACTTCCCGTGAAAAGGCCGATTCGATCTGGTTTTCAATTTGATAGCGATTAAACAGCGGCAGTTTATCCTCAAAACGTTTGAGCTTGTTGATAGAACCCGGCATTACCATCGTCATGAAATCGTGGGCCTGCTGAAAGGCCTCTTCAGAATCAATCAGGATTTCGCCTATGTCGGTACGGTAGTGATCGCGCAGTGCACGGATAACGATATCGGATTCCTGGTATATCAGGAAAGGGGCTTTTTTCTCACCCGCAGCTTTTTCGATAGCTTTCCAGACCTGGGTTAGATAGTCGAGGTCCCATTGCATCTCTTCGGTAGATCGACCGACGCCGGCGGTACGCACGATCACGCCCATACCTTCCGGCATGGTCAGTTCAGAAAGCACCTTTTTCAGTTCATCCCGATCTTCACCTTCGATGCGTCGAGATACGCCCCCCGTTCTTGGATTTTGCGGCATCGCAACCAGAAATCTGCCCGCCAGGCTGACAAAACTGGTTAAGGCGGCACCCTTGTTGCCACGCTCCTCTTTTTCGACCTGGACGACGATTTCCTGATCGACCTTAAGCGCGTCTTTGAGAATTGGTTTACCGTTGTTATCACGCGGGACATCGCCGAAATACTGTTTGGAGATTTCTTTGAAGGGCAGGAAGCCATGGCGTTCGGCGCCATAATTGACAAATGCAGCCTCGAGGCTGGGTTCGACCCGGGTTATTTTACCCTTGTAAATATTCCCCTTTTTCTGCTCCCGGGATGGTACTTCTATATCAAGATCGTAAAGTTTCTGGCCATCGACCATGGCCACTCTCAGCTCTTCGCTCTGAGTGGCGTTGATTAATATACGTTTCATTAGAATTATTGCCTTGCATAAACGGCCGGGTACTGCGGTTTGTCTGTTCTGTCAGCTGGATTTCCATTTGATTCTGCGAGGGCAGCAAGCCCATCCGCGCGGTTCCCTGCGAACCGATTATGATGAGGAAATTTTTGAGCAGAACAATACTATGTATGAGGAAGTACATTGGCCTGTGTGTATTTAGAGTCATGAAATCAAGCGCTGATACTCCGCCTGATACGGACTAATTAATCTGGAAAACAGCCGTTACGACGGTATGCTTTCTGTTAAAAAACTGTCATGGTAGTGTTTTGCCTGGAAAATAGGCAGTACAATGCTACGGCCGAGAATATACCATAGTTTCTCCCAACTGCCATCCATTGAATACAATAAACCCACAAAAATCCGCCGTAAGTCTGGTTGAGATAACTGCCGCCCAGCTCGACCAGCGGCTCGATAATTTTCTGCTAAAACAACTCGGTAGTATGCCGCGTAGCCGTATTTATCGGCTCATTAGAAAGGGCGAGGTGCGGGTCAACAAAAAACGCAGCAAACCCGATTACAAGCTGCAGATCGGGGATCAGGTCAGAATCCCGCCGGTGCGCCTGGAGCCCGATCCACAGCAGAAGTCAAAGCCCCCAAAACATCTGCTGGCTAAACTGGAGCAGGCTGTCATTTTCGAAAATAATCATATCCTGGTAATTAATAAACCCGCCGGTCTGGCGGTACACGCCGGTTCGGGAGTGGATTATGGTGTTATCGACGCGATGCGCCTGCTGCGCCCGGATGACGACATCGAACTGGTGCATCGCCTCGACCGCGACACCAGTGGTTGCCTGCTATTGGCCAGGCACCGGCAGGCGCTACTGGCAATGCAGGTGATTCTGCAGGATAAATCGATTAGCAAAAAGTATAACGCTGCGGTAAAAGGTCGCTGGCCGAGGGACCTTACCGAAATCAGCCACGCGCTGAAAAAAATACATCTCTCGAACGGGGAAAGACGCATGCGGGTAGACGCTGCTGGCAAACAGGCATTGAGCCGGATTAAATTGCTGCACGTGGGCGAGCTGTTTAGCCTTATTCAGGTGGAACTGGTCACCGGTCGCACCCATCAAATCAGGGTACACTGCCAGGCCGAGGGCCACCCAATCGCAGGGGATGATAAGTATGGCGATACCGAGTTTAATCGCGCCATGCGAAAGATTGGTGTTCGCCGCCTGATGCTGCATGCCTCCAGCCTCGAACTACCACCAGGTAAATATACGCCGGAAATCGTTATCCATGCACCATTACCGGCCGAATTCGAACAATTGTTCGACAGTATCGACTAAAACTAATAGCAACGTAAATTAAACAATACAGGGAACAACATGGCTGATGTAGAAAACGACACCAATCAATCCGCAACCGGCTCCGACAAGCAGGCGCAATCGGTCGTCGACCGTCTGGTCTTTGCCGCACTCAAGGAGCAAACCCGAGCGCGTCGCTGGCGGGTGGGTTTCATGCTGTTTTTCATCGCTTACCTGAGCGTCGTTACCTTAATGCTGTTCACCGGCAAGAGTGGCGACGAGCAGGCAGATGGAACAAGGCACACTGCTGTAGTGAAATTGACGGGAGTCATCGCCAGTGGAGAAGCGGCAGGCGCGGAAAACATTATCACCGGGCTTAAAGCCGCGTTTGAGCACGATGACACCGCAGGTGTCGTCATAGAAATTAATTCTCCCGGCGGCTCACCGGTCCAGTCAGCCTACATCTTCGATGAAATCATGCGTTTGAAAGAGGAACACGACTCGATACCCGTATATGCGGTGGTGGCGGATATCGCTGCTTCGGGCGGCTACTTCGTCGCCGCTGCAGCCGACAAGATCTACGTCAATCAGTCCAGCCTGGTAGGTTCGATAGGGGTGCGTATGGATGCTTTTGGCTTTGTCGAAATGATGAAAAAAATCGGTGTCGAAAGACGCCTCCTCGTCGCTGGTGAAAACAAGGGTCTGTTCGATCCCTTTCTGCCCGAGCAGAGCGCTCAAAAAGCCCATTTGCAATCCATGCTCAACGAGGTCCATGGCCACTTCATCAACGCGGTCAAGCAGGGCAGGGGTGATCGCCTGGTGGTGAACAAAGATACTTTTAGCGGATTGATCTGGAGTGGTGAAAAGGCTCTTGATCTGGGTCTTGTGGATGCTTACGGCACCACGCGCAGCGTGGCCAGGGAACTGGAAGCGGAACGCGTCATCGATTTTACGCCGGAGCCCGATATGCTGGAAGACCTGGCTGATCTCCTGGGTAGTAGTGTCGGACGTGGTATCAGCCAGTATTTACTGGGCAATTTCCGTCTTAACTAGAATCCGCCCGAGCCGAGGGCAGGTTTAGACTACTTCGACACCTGCGCTTTCCAGCATCGCTACCAGTCTAAGCAGGGGCAGGCCGATCAACGCGCTGGGATCGTCGCCACGCATCTTGCTGAACAGGCAGGAGCCGTATCCCTCGGCTTTGAAACTGCCGGCGCACTGATAGGGTTGCTCGACACGCAAATAATGGTCAAGTTGACGATCGCTCAAAACCCGGAAATCAACCTCGAAGGGAACATCTTCGACTGCAATGAATCCCGACGACAGGTTTAGCACGCATACGCCGGTATGAAAAACCACTGTTTTTCCCTGGGCCTCGCGCAGCTGTAGTAACGCGTTTTCATGTGAACCCGGTTTACCCAGGATTTTAGCGTCCAGCAAGGCACATTGATCCGAGCCGATTACGATTGCATCGGGATAGTTTTGCGCCACGTGACGGGCTTTCGATTCGGCCAGACGACAGACATAGGCGCTGGCGTCTTCGTCTGGATTAACAGTCTCGTCGATGTCAGGTGCATGGCACTCATAATCCAGCTGCAGGCGGTCCAGTAGCTGTTGGCGAAACGGTGAACTGCTGGCCAGGATAATTTTCATTTGCACTAGGTAATTTCCAAAGCTTGCTGACGTTGCCGATTAGACTGATAAGCCTGTCTGGCGGTGGTGGCGCAGTATATTACAAGCATGGCCGGATTACATGATCTCGTCGGATTTTTACCGCGAATTGAATAGACAATGTTATCCACAAGCATGTAGAATCGCCGCCTTATGCGGGACAAGTTGCGTAGGCACTACCAGGTTCAAAAGGAAGTGACCCGAAATGGCTATTTCGAGGGTGAAATTGCGTTATCGGAACTAAGTCGCGTCGGTGAGTTGCTGCATCCCGGGAAATCCGACCTGGAAGGTCGAAAGATAGCCCTGAAATTCGAGTTTGTAAGCAACGAATCTGAAATTCCAATGTTAGTTGGTCGGCTGGAAACGAGCCTCGAGCTGCAATGCCAGCGCTGCCTGAATGCCCTGGAATGGCCGATAGCACTTGATTTCAGTTTAATGATCGACGCCAGTGACGAACTGGTCCTGAATAGTAGTGTCGATACGTTGTATAGTGAAGATGGTTTTATCGATATCGTCGAAGTAGTAGAAGACGAGTTGATACTTGCTATTCCACTGGTGGCAATGCACGAAGATACAGCGTGCAACGAAAACTGGCAGGTTGCGGAATCCGAATCTGCCATTAAAGACAATCCGTTTGCAGTTTTACAACAACTGAAAACGACAGATTAAGTTTACTGGAGATACCAATGGCTGTTCAAAAAAGTCGTAAAACCCCGTCCAGACGGAACATGAGACGATCTCATGATGCACTGGGAAGCGCAACCCTGTCGGTTGAGCCTACTACCGGTGAAACCCATCGTCGGCACCATATCAGCGCCGATGGTTACTACAAAGGTCGTCAGATAATAGCGGACAAGGTCGTCGACGACGATGACGAGTAGAACCGGGCGGAATGCTACTTAAATACGGGCGGCAATAACCGCCCGTATTCATTTAAGATTCCCCGTAAAAATGGGACGAAAAATTATTGCACTCGATGCCATGGGGGGTGACCACGGACCCCCTGTAACCGTGGGCGCAGCAAAATTGGCCCTCGATGAAATCGCCGGGCTGGAACTGGTGCTGGTTGGTGATCAAAATCAACTTGCCGCCGAACTCGAGAAGCATGGTCTGGATAAGGATAATCGCGTCAGCATTCATCACGCCTCGGAAGTCGTGGGCATGGATGATCTACCCGTTGTCGCGCTCAAAAAGAAGAAAGACTCATCGATGCGTGTGGCGATTAACCTGGTCAAGGAAGGCTCGGTCCAGGCCTGTGTCAGCGCCGGTAATACCGGCGCTCTGATGGCAACCAGCAAGTTTGTACTGAAAACTATCCGTGGCATTAGCCGGCCCGCAATCTGCACCATACTGCCGGGAATCAAGGGTCAAACTCATATGCTGGACCTGGGTGCCAACCTGGAATGTACTCCACAGAACCTGGCCGAGTTTGCGCTAATGGGATCGGTGCTTGCGCAGTCGGTCGAGGGCATCGAAAGCCCCACCATCGGCCTCCTTAACATCGGCTCCGAAGAAGTGAAGGGCAGCGATTCAATAAAACAGGCCAGTCAATTGATCGCCGCAAGCAGATTGAATTATTACGGTTTTGTCGAAGGTGATGATATTTACAAAGGTACCGTTAACGTTATTGTTACCGACGGTTTTGTGGGCAACGTATCATTAAAAACTGGCGAAGGACTGGCGGCTTTGGTCAATCACGTCCTGCGTAATGAGTTTAAGCGTAACTGGCTAACCAAACTGGCGGCGATAGTCGCCTTGCCTGTACTCAATTCCCTGCGCCGCAAACTGGACCCGCGCCAATATAACGGCGCCAGCTTGTTAGGACTGAATGGAATCGTTGTAAAAAGTCACGGCAGCGCCGACACCAGTTCTTTTTTAAACGCCATCAGGATTGCCAGTATCGAGATCGAGAACAATGTTCCACAACGCATCTCGAGCGCGATAGCGATTCATTTCAGCCAGGCCGAGGAAGCAGTGACATGAGAAGCAGTGACGTGATCTTTGCTCGCATAACCGGCACCGGCGGTTACCTGCCCGAAAACGTCGTCACCAACAAGGACCTGGAAAAAATTCTCGACACCTCCGATCAGTGGATCCGTGAACGCACCGGTATCGAGCAACGTCATATTGCCCGCGACGACGAAACTACCGTTGATCTTGCTGAAAAAGCATCACGCCTTGCGATAGAAGCCGCTGGAATTGACCCGTCCGAAATAGACTTGATCATATTGGCAACTTCTACGCCAGACAAGATATTTCCCAGCTCGGCCTGTATATTACAGGCACGGCTGGATATTCACGGCTGTCCTGCCTTCGATATCCAGGCGGTATGTACGGGATTTGTCTACGCATTAACCGTCGCCGAAAAATTCATCAAAACCGGCAGCGCAAAAAAAGCCCTGGTTGTCGGTGCTGAAGTTTTTTCTCGAATTCTTAACTGGAAGGATCGTAAAACCTGTGTTCTGTTTGGTGATGGAGCGGGTGCCGTAATCCTGGAAGCCAGCAAAGAAACAGGAATTCTGTCCACCCATATTCATGCCGACGGGCAATATGAAGACCTGCTGTTGGTACCCCATGGCATCTCCGATGGATTTGAAGAAGTAAAAAAGGGCAACGCCTACGTGGAGATGCGCGGCAACGAAGTTTTTAAGATGGCGGTCAATACCCTTGGACGCATCGTTGACGAGACCCTGGCAGCCAACCGTATGATGAAATCCGACATCGACTGGCTGGTGCCGCATCAGGCGAACACGCGAATTATTTTGGCGACTGCCAAGAAGCTGAAAATGTCGATGGACCAGGTTGTGGTTACAGTTCAGAAACATGGCAATACCTCGGCTGCTTCAGTTCCTCTGGCATTGGACGTGGCGGTACGCGATGGTCGAATCAAGAAAAATGAGCTGGTCATGCTGGAAGCTTTTGGTGGCGGGTTTACCTGGGGCTCGGTGTTACTGCGTTACTAGCTGCCCGACCAATGGACTACATACGGTAGGATAGCTGTGCTATGATGCCGGCAGATTGCCTGGTATCACATAATGATAAGCGTATTGTTAACCGACGACCATGTACTGGTGCGTACCGGTATTCGTCGTCTGCTGGAGGACAGCAAGCAGATCAAGATAGTCGGCGAAGCCGATTGTGGCGAAGACAGTATTACGCTCGCACAGCAGCTTAAACCCGATGTAATACTGATGGATGTCAACATGCCGGGTATTGGCGGTGTCGAAGCCTGTCGTCGCATTCTACAACGTGATCCCGGTCAGAAGATCATCGTGTTGACGATTCACAACGAACAAACCTTCCCCAAACGCATGCTCGAAATTGGCGCCAAGGGTTATCTCACCAAGGAGTGTGGAGTCGATGAAATGCTGCTGGCGATCAAGCAGGTCAACAATGGCGGCGCTTACATAGCTCCCAGCATCGCCCAGCAGCTGGCTTTATCATTACTGCCCGGCAACGAATTCAACCCTATCGACCGTTTATCACGCCGTGAATTCCAGGTGATGCTGATGATTTCACACGGCTTAACCAATGCCGAAATTTCTGACAAGCTTTGCCTGAGTCCCAAGACAATCAGCACCTATCGTTTACGCCTGCTGGAGAAGCTGGGCGCACAAAACGAAGTCGATCTGATTAAAATCGCGGTGGAGCAGGGCATGGTTGAGTTCATTCAATCGGACTAGCCCGACGTGAGTGACTTGCAAAAATGCCAGCGCTGCCCGCGTCTAACCGACTATCGGATAAAGCAAAAGGTAATGTTTCCCGATTATCACTGCTTGCCGGTTGCCGGATTCGGCGCCGCTAACGCGAAGTTGCTGATCGTTGGACTGGCGCCGGGATTGCATGGCGCCAATGCCAGCGGCAGGCCTTTTACCGGTGACGCTTCGGGAGACATGCTTTTTGCAACCCTGCACAAGTATGGTTTTGCGAGTCAGGCAAGATCGCGTTCGCAACATGACAATATGCACCTGGTCGATTGCAGGATAACCAACGCGGTCAAATGCGCACCTCCGCAGAACCGGCCAAATGGAGACGAAATAAAACGCTGTAATACTTACCTGCGCGCAGAAATTTCAGCTTTACCTGCTGCTTCGTTGATATTGGCCCTGGGTACTGTAGCCCACAACAGCATCTTGAAAGCCCTCGACCTTCAACAATCATTAACGCGCTTTGCGCACCTGGCTGAACACCACTTAAGCAACCAGGTCAGGTTACTCGATTCCTACCACTGTAGCCGCTACAACTTCAATACCGGCCGCTTGAACCAGGCCATGTTCGAGCAGGTGTTCCAGCGCGCCAGGCAGATTTTGACATGAGCGCGCAGCCAGCCTTCGACCACAAAAGCTTCCTCGCTACGGTTAATGGCAAACCCGGCGTCTACCGGATGATAGATAAGCAGGATAAGGTCATCTATGTCGGTAAGGCCAAGAATTTGAAGAAACGCGTGGCCAGCTATTTTCGTAAAACAGGCTTGTCGACCCGCATCATGTCCCTGGTGAATAACATCAGCAGGATCGAGGTGATCAATACGCGCACCGAGAGCGAGGCGTTGTTGCTGGAAAATGATCTGATCAAGAATTTGAACCCGCGTTACAACATTCTGTTTCGCGATGACAAGAGTTATCCCTATGTTTGCCTGAGCAAGCACGATTTCCCACGCCTCAAGATTTTCCGCGGCAAACCGGATAAACGCAAAGGCACTTTCTTCGGGCCCTTTCCAAGCGCCGGCTCGGTCCGCTACACCATCAATCATGTGCAGCGCATGTTCCAGTTACGTAACTGCGAAGACTCTGCCATGTCGAATCGCACCCGCGCCTGCCTGCAGTACCAGATCAAGCGTTGCACCGGCCCCTGCGTCGGACATACCGATAAACATAATTACCAGTTACAGATAGAGCAGGCGAAAATGTTTCTCGAAGGTCAAAGCAGCGCACTGATCGATCAGCAAATCAAATTGATGCAGGCATGCTCAGCTGAACTCGATTATGAGCAGGCGGCACAGATAAGAGACCGCATAGAAACCCTGCGACGAGTCACCGAAAAGCAATTCGTCACCGATTTTGATGGTGATATCGACATTATTGCCTGTGAGCTGCGCGAGAACTTCAGCTGCATTCAATTGTTCATGATTCGCAAAGGTACCTCGCTGGGTAACAAGCCCTTTTTTAATCGCGCCAAACTCGATACCGATGCGGCCAGTCTGATTGAATCGTTCATAATCCAGCATTATTCCACTCATCCGGCGCCGAGAGAAATTATCGTCAGCCATGATCTCGAGAATATCGAGCTGTTGACCGAGTCACTGTACCAGCTCAACCAGTCGCGCATCAGGATCACGCACAATGTGCGCAACAAGCGTCGACACGCACTGGAAAATGCCGTCAACAATGCCAGGCAGGCCCTGGAAAGTTACCTGTTGTCGGCGAGTCTGCTGAGCAAACGTTTTCAAAACCTGGTTGAGTTGTTACACCTGGAAAACCCGCCAGAACGCATTGAGTGCTTCGATATCAGCCACACGATGGGAGAGGCGACAAAGGCCTCATGTGTCGTTTTTGGTAAGGAAGGTGCTATAAAGAACGAGTATCGACGCTACAACATCAATGACATTCAGCCCGGTGATGACTACGCGGCGATGCGCCAGGTACTGGATCGACGTTATCGCAAACGACAGGACTCACCGGAACAATTGCCCGACCTGATCCTGATCGACGGGGGCAAAGGCCAGTTGGGAGTCGCACTGGACGTGCTGGAAGAACTCAACATCATGACAGTTAAGGAAAACCTGCGCATTTTCGGGGTAGCCAAGGGCGTTGAACGACGTGCCGGGTATGAAGAAATCATCGATGAGGAGATGACGGTACTGAATTTTCCTATGGATTCGCCAGCGCTTTTGCTGATCCAGCAAATTCGCGACGAGGCACATCGATTTGCGATCACCGGTCATCGCCAGGCTCGCGCCAAAACCCGGCGCAAATCCCGCCTCGAGGAAATCCCCGGTGTTGGTGTTAAAAGGCGCCAATTACTGCTGAACACCTTTGGTGGACTGCAGGGTATACAGTCAGCCGGGGTTGAAGAGCTGATGCAAATCAAGGGCATTAATCGGGAGACCGCACAGGTTATATATGATAGTTTTCACGCGTAAATCCATTGCTATAAGCCAATGAAAATAAACCTGCCTACCGCTATTACACTGTTTCGAATCGGGTTGATCCCGCTATTCATTGTGGTGTTTTATTTACCTTTTAGCTGGGCAAACATAGCCGCAACATCGATCTTTTTTGTCGCCGGTGTCAGCGACTGGGTGGATGGCTATCTTGCCCGCATGATGCAACAGGAATCATCGTTTGGGGCTTTCCTCGACCCGGTAGCCGATAAACTGATGGTCGTGGTAGTTATCATCCTGCTGGTCGAAGCCCATCCGAGTATATACATGGCATTGCCAGCGGTGATTATTGTTGCACGAGAGTTATCGATTTCGGCATTGCGTGAGTGGATGGCGCAACTGGGCAGCAGCGCCACGCTGCAGGTCTCGTTTATCGGCAAAACCAAGACAGTTGCGCAAATGTGGGCCCTGGGTTTCATGATATATTCGGAACCTTTGATGGGACTGCCGATTTTTTCAATCGGCATCTCGATTTTCTATTTTTCGGCCTTATTGACCATCATATCCATGGTTATTTACCTGCGTGCCGCGTGGCCGGTAATTAACCATCATGGATAGAGCTGGATCTGCGCTGACTCGGCTTGACAGGTCAGACCGAATCGATAGAATAGCGGCTCTTTTGCGGGAATAGCTCAGCTGGTAGAGCACAACCTTGCCAAGGTTGGGGTCGCGAGTTCGAATCTCGTTTCCCGCTCCAGTTTTCATGCCTCGATTCGATCGGGGCTTTTTTTGGCCATCAGAATTAAATTGAGTAAAATGGCCCGGTTAAAGAATACCTTTTAGACGCCTTCCGTGGCTGGGTGGCAGAGTGGTCATGCAGCGGCCTGCAAAGCCGTGTACGGCGGTTCGATTCCGCCCTCAGCCTCCAATTCTATATGTACCTCTACTTTTCTATCCTGTATCATGCGTTCGCTTACCAGATGACACTATCCTGCCCGGGTGGCGAAATTGGTAGACGCAAGGGACTTAAGTAAAATTGAGCACTCGGTTGGGAAACCGCCGATGTGAATGGAGTCAAATTCGGGGAAACCTCAGCTTTAAGATGGTGGCAATCCCGAGCTAAGCTTTTATACGGTTTTTACTCCGAAATGTCGGAGCAAGAGACTCTGTGTATTCATGCAAAATCCGTATTAATGAAAGTGTAGAGACTTGACGGCTCCTGCCTAAGTTATGAGCTCAGTAATATGGCAAAGAGAAAGTCCAGACCACAAAAACAAGCTCTATGCTTGTTGCAGCTAAAGCTGTAGTTGGTAAGAAAATCCCTCGGTGGAAACACCGTGCCGGTTCGACTCCGGCCCCGGGCACCATTTAAAATCAATGACTTATAGCTAATACTTAATCCTTAACATTATACACCTTCTGGTTCGGCAACCGACCCACAGTATTATTCCCTGAGAGTCTACTTCGAGGGCTGCGCCTTATGCTGACTACTCTATGTCCGAGGCGTGCTGCTAGGTACTTTAAAAGAAAGGCTAAAGGTTTTGTCAAAGGGTCTTCTTAATAATAGTGGGAAAAGAACTTGATCCAGGGTCTATTTGGGTTACACGTTGGCGACTCTTCCACCACGAC
>Ga0316194_10003113_pt1 | contig 11579 bp, 10 predicted proteins | sample CroRivsedime1_MG_FD_204936 | JGI IMG/M metagenome (GOLD analysis project Ga0316194, IMG submission 204936) | Coastal sediment microbial communities from Maine, United States - Cross River sediment 1 | ecosystem: Environmental > Aquatic > Marine > Coastal > Sediment | place: USA: Maine... | reverse complement strand
AAAGGGCGTTTTCACCTGGCCCAAGAAGAAGGAAGACGTCTACTGGAAGTGGTTCAACCCGGTGAGGGTCCCGGTCTACTTCGAGTACTTCATCGACTCCGGCGAACAGATCTCGAAGCTGTGGGACGAGTTCGGCGGACAGGACTTCTTCAACTTCGACTGGTCCCGGTTCAAGGCCCTCGCCGACTGGTATCCGTGCCCGACGCACACCGAGTCGAGTCCCGAGTACGACATGCACGCCTTCTACTGGCGCGCGGTCATGCACTGCAACTCGATGACCCAGCAGAACCCCTACCTGGATGAGTGCTCCCAGGACGACCCCTACGTCTATGCCGTCCAGATGCACAAGGACACCGCCGCGCAGAAGGGAATCGAGCAGGGCGACACCATCTGGCTCGAGAACCCCAAGGGCCACCGGGTGAAGGGCTGGGTGGCCGTCACCGACGGGATCGAGCCCCACCACCTGGCCATCGCGGCGGTCGCGGGCCACTGGGGCAAGTACATGCCCATCGCCAAGGGCAAGGGCACCTTCTTCAACGACCTGGTCGAGATGGATCTCCCCCACACCGACCCCCTCACCTTCAACCAGGACATCTGCGTCTGCGTGAAGGTCTACAAGACGGATCAGTGATCCAGGGCGAAGCGCGATCGGAGACAACCATGCCGCGTTACGGAATGGCGATCGATCTCAAGAGGTGTTACGGCTGCTACGCATGCTCGATGGCGTGCAAGACGGCGAACCACACACCGCCGGGGGTCTTCTGGGCCCGGATCCTCAAGGGCGAGGTCGGGACCTTCCCCAACACCACCCGCCAGGCCCTGCCGGTCCTGTGCATGCAGTGCGAGGAACCCTCGTGCCTCGAGGTCTGTCCTACCGGGGCGACGATCAAGCTCGACAACGGCATCGTCATCGTCGAGAAGGACAAGTGCATGGGCTGCAAGTACTGCATGATGGCCTGTCCGTACGGCGCGCGGTACTCGGTGGAGTCGTGGGAGAGCTACTTCCCCGAAGGATTGCCTCTTTCCCCGTACGAGGAGTTCACCAAGAAGGCGTGGGAGGAGAAGTCGGGCGTCGGCGTCGCGACGAAGTGTGATTTCTGCAGGGAAAAGATCGCGGACGGCAAGGAGCCGGCCTGCGTGGAGACGTGTCCTGCGAAGGCCCGCACGTTCGGCGACCTCGACGACCCCACGAGCGAGATTTCGGTCCTGATCAAGCACCACCGCGGCGAGGTTCTGCTTCCGGAGGTCGGCAACAAGCCGAAGGTCTATTACCTCGCCCCGAGATAACCGAGAGGAAGCACCATGAACCCGAAGGCCAATGGTCAACTGCAGAAGGAATGGGGTTGGCTGATCGCGGCGTACCTCTTTCTCGGCGGGGTCGGCGCCGGTGCCTACACCATCGCCGCCATCAACAGCTTCATGGGCGAGAGCCTGGAGCCATCGACGGTGGTGGGACTGTGGATCGGCTTCCCGGCCCTGTTGATCGGGAGCCTCTTCCTGATTGCCGATCTGGGCACGCCCAAGAACGCCGTCCTGGCCGGAATGAAACCGGGGTCTTCGTGGATCGCGCGAGGGACCTGGATCATCAGCACGTTCATGGTTCTCTCCCTCATCCACCTGATTCTTCATGTATTCATGGGGATCGGTGAAACCGCCGGTGGGAGGACGATTCTCTCGGTGGTCGCCGTGGCGGGGATCGCCTTCGCCGTCGGGACCATGGCCTACACGGGGATCCTGCTCGGGGCTTCCAAGGGAATCCCCTTCTGGCGCTCCGGCGTGGTTCCGGTGGTCTTCGTGATCTCGGCGGTGGTGACCGGTCACTTCACGATTGCTCTGGGCATGGTCCTGTGGGGCGGAGGGGCGGTGGCCGCCGAATCGTTCCGGCTGATGGCCGCCGAGGCCGCGGCGCTGGTCGTGATCGAGGTGCTGGCGATCTTCTTTTTCCTCCACGAAGCCTACAAGCTGCCCGACCCGCGGGAGTCGGCCGAGCGGATCCTCAAGAACCGGATGTTCGTCATCGGTTACTTCGCCCTGGGTCTCGGCCTGCCTCTGGTCCTGATGCTGCTCGTGTCGCTCGGAATGGCGGACGCCGGCAAATCGACGATCCTGGGGGTCGTGGCCGTTGGCTCGATCCTCGGGCTGGTGGGCGGCCTGATCCTGCGGCAGGCGGTGCTGATCTCCGGAGCGCTGCCGACCCTGAACATGGCCGGCTTCGAGTTCCGCCGCATCGCGCGTCCGAAAGAGCCGAAAGCGGGCATCGGCCTGCTACCTCCCAGCTGATCGCGGCAACCCGGCACCTGAGATAACCTGGGACCGTCATGAGCCAGGATAACGACGACCCGCGTGCCGTACGGTACGTGCCGGCGCACCGTATCTCTACCGCGGTGGGGGGAACACCTCCAGTGGAAGAGTCGGTCGGCGTGGCGCTCGAGGGCACGGTCACCATCGAGATCGACGGCATCGGATCGTACACGGTCCTGTGTGTCCCGGACGACAAGCGCGCCATGGTTTTGGGTTTCCTGTACTCCGAGGGCATCATCGATGCTGCGAGCGATGTCGCCTCCCTCGAGCCGTCCGAGATCTACCCGGGGGTCATGCAGGTCAGGCTCGCCGGGGAGGTATCGCAAACGCGGAGCCACGAAGGCAGCCGACTGATCCTGTCGTCCTGCGGTGCCTGCGGAAGCGAGGGCATCGACAGCAAGCTCAAGGCGATTCGCGAGGTCGACGACACGTTGCGCATCGACGGGACCGTGTTGCCCGCGGTCCGAGATTCCCTTCGCGAGAATCAGACCCTGTTCAAGGCCTGCGGCGGCACGCACGCGGTCGCGATCTTCGACGACACGGGCACGATCCTCTCGGCCGCCGAGGACACCGGCCGCCACAACGCGCTCGACAAGGCGATCGGCAAATGCCTGCTCGCCGGGGTACCGACCGACAGGCGCGGCGCCGCGCTTTCAGGCCGGGTCAGCGTGGAGATGGTCGGCAAGTGCGCGCGCGCGGGCATCGAGCTGATCACCGCGATCTCCGCCCCCACTTCCCTGGCCATCGAGGTTGCCGAGCGGTGCAACATCACGCTGTGCGCGTTCGTGCGGGAAACTCGCGCCACCGTCTTCACCCACCCGCGGCGGGTCGTCACCACAGGTTGATCAGCTTCCACCACGCGCCGCCGATCCCCAGCCAGATGACGATGTTGACGACGCTGATCAGCGCGCCGAGCCTCCACCACTCGCCGAGCCTGACGTAGCCAGCGCCGAAGAGCACCGGCGCGGGGCCTGTGCCGTAGTGGGTGGTGCTGCTGAACAGATTGCTGAAGAACCCCAGGACCAGGGCGGCCAGAAGTGGCGGCGCGCCGACGGCGATCGCCACGCCGAGGAAGGGCGCGTACATCGAGCTGATGTGCGCGGTGTTGCCGGCGAAGAAGTAGTGACTGTAGAAGTAGACCAGGGAGAGGGCGACAAACGCCGGAAGCCAGCCGCTGCCCGCGAATAGCCCACCCACGCTGGTGCTGAACCATTCCACCAGGCCCAGCCGGTTCAGCTGCGACGCCATCATGACCAGCGCGGAGAGCCAGATGAAGGTGTTCCACGCGCCTCGCTCGCCCAGGACGTCTTCCCAGCTCAGGACGCGGGTCGCGAGCAGCGCCGCCAGGCCCAGGATCGCTGCCGTGGTGCTGTGGACGCCGAGCGGCTCACCGAAGATCCACAGGACGAGCAGCATCAGGAACGTACCCAGCGTGATCCACTCGTCGCGCTTCATGGGTCCCATCTCGGCGAGCCTGGCCCCGGCCAGCTCGGCCGCGTCCGGGGTCGCCTTGACCTGCGGCGGGTAGACCTTGTAGAGGACGAACGGCACCACGAGCAGGCTGACGAGCCCGGGCACCACCGCCGCCACCGCCCAGGTCGTCCAGGTGATCTCGACGCCGAGATCGCGGGCTATCTCCGCGGCCAGCGGGTTGGCGGCCATCGCCGTCAAGAACATCGCGCTGGTGATGAGATTGCCGTGGAAGGAGCTCTGGATCAGGAAGGCGCCGACACGACGCGCGGTGCCGTCGCCGGGACGGCTCCCGAACCCCTCGGCGACCGATCGGACAATCGGGTAGATGACCGCTCCGGCCCGGGCAGTGATGCTCGGAATCGCGGGAGCAAGCACCAGGTCGGTCGCGATCAGGCTGTAGCCCAAGCCCAGCGTGGTCTTCCCCAGGCGCCTCATGAACGTGTAGGCGATTCTCGCGCCGAGCCCCGTCTTGATGACGCCTCTCGAGATGAAGAACGCCATGACGACGAGCCAGATCACGCGGTTTCCGAATCCGCTGAGCGCGTCGCCGAGGCTCACGGTCCCCGTCAAGGTCGCGGCGGCGATCCCGAAGATCGCCATCGTTCCCATGGGAAAGGGCTCGAGGACAATCCCGACGATGGTGGCCACGAAGATGGCGAGCATGTGCCAGGCCTGGGGCGTGACGCCCTCCGGACCGGGAAGCCACCACAGGGTCAGCCCGACGCCGATGGCGAGGCCGAGCCTGACGCCGATGGCCCGCGTACTACGGCTCGATGCCACCGGCCGTGCCTAGAGAGCGCCCTGCCGCCGGAGCGCCTCGATTTGCTCCGGGGAGTAGTCCAAGACCTCGGCCAGCAGCTCCTCGGTGTGCTCTCCCAGGAGCGGAGGCGCGCGACGAATCGCTCCGGGCGTCGCGGAGTACTTGATCGGGATGCCCGCGACGCGAAGGGTGCCGATGGTGGCGTGTGGCACCTCCGCGATCATCTTCCGATGCACGACCTGCGGGTCGGAAAACAGATGTTCCATGTCGTTCACCGGGCCGCACGGGATCGCCGCCCCCACGAACAGCTCCATCCACTCGTCGCAGGTCTTGCCGCCCATCACCTCGGCCACCAGCGGCAGGATCGCATCGCGGTTCTCGACCCGCTTGGGGTTGGTCTCGAACCGAGGATCCTCGAGCCATTCTTCCTTTCCAACCGCCTTGCAGAAGTTGACCCACAGCTTCTGGTTGGCGACGGCAATCGCGATCGGGCGGTCCTTCGCGGCAAAGACCTGGTAGGGAATGATCGACTCGTGCGCCGTCCCCCAGCGCGTAGCCTCCTGCCCCGCAACCAGGTAATTGCTGCCGATGTTGGCGAGGGCCGAGACCTGGGCGTCGAGAAGGCTGCAGTCGACGTACTGCCCCCGTCCGGAGCGCTCCCTCCACAGGAGCGCGGCCGTGATCGCCCCCGAGGCGTACACCCCCGTCAGCACGTCGGTGATCGCCACGCCGACCTTGCAGGGGTTCCCGTCTCGCTCGCCGGTGATCCACATCAGGCCCCCGACGGCGGAGAGCACCATGTCGTAGCCCGGCCGATCGCGGTACGGACCGTCCTGCCCATAGGCACTGATCGAGCAGTAGACCAGGCGAGGGTTCAGCTCCCGGAGGGTGTCGTAGTCGAGGCCGAAACGCTTCGTCAGCCCGGGGGTAAAGTTCTCGATGAAGACGTCGGAGGTCTTCGCAATCTCCCGGACGAGGTCCGCGCCCGCGGGGTTCTTGAGATCGATGGTGATCGACCTCTTGTTGCGGTTGCACGAGAGATAGTAGGCGCTCTCGCCGCCGGCGAACGGCGGTCCCCAGGTCCGGGTGTCGTCGCCGGTGCCGGGCCGCTCGACCTTGATCACGTCGGCGCCCTGATCCCCCAGGATCATGGTGCAGTAGGGTCCCGCGAGAATTCGCGAGAGGTCGAGAACCCGATAGCCGCTCAGCGGTCGGTCGTTGTCGGATGGATCGGTCATCTCACCTTCCCGCGAGGTCGAGCCGGACCTCGCTGGTGGCAGATTCTATCGCGTCTTGCCTCGGGCCCTCGTTGCATCCGGGTCATGCAGCAGCATCGCGTCACCGTAGGAGTAAAAGCGGTAGCGGTTCTTCACCGCCTCACGGTAGGCGGCCAGCAGCGGCTCCCGTCCGGCAAACGCGCTGACCAGCATCACGAGCGTCGATTTCGGGAGGTGGAAGTTCGTGATCATCGCGTCCACCACCCGGAAACGGTATCCCGGGTAGATGAACAGATCGCAGCTCCCGGTTCCGGGGCGGACCCGATCGCCTTCCGCGCTCGCTTCCAGGGACCTCACCACCGTGGTTCCGACCGCCACGACCCGCCCTCCGCGAGCCCGAGCGGCGTCCACCGCCAGGGCCGTCGCCTCCGGGACCCGGAATCGCTCGGCGTGCATGCGGTGCTCCTCGACGGTCGCGGAGCGGATCGGCATGAAGGTCCCGATGCCGACGTGGAGCGTCACCGTCGCGCGAGCGATCTCCTGGCGGTCGAGGGCCTCGAGGACCTCCGGCGTGAAGTGGAGGCCGGCGGTCGGCGCCGCCACCGCGCCCGGGTGCGTGGCGAAGACGGTCTGGTAGCGCCGGCGGTCGAGCGCATCGCGCGGGTCTCGCTCTTCCCGCCGGATGTAAGGCGGCAGGGGCATGACCCCCAGCCGGTCGAGGATCGCCTCGGGAGCCCCACGACGATCCCGGAGCCGGAGGATCCACTGATCGCCGTCACGAGCGACCACGTCGACCGCGGCATCGTCGTCGAGTTGGATCGAGGTGCCCACCGCCGGGCTCCGCGAGGCCCGTACCAGGCCTCGCCAGTCGCCGCTCTCGGAGACGGGCTCGAGAAGCAGGACCTCGACCCTCCCGCCGGTGGGTTTTCGACCCCACAGTCGGGCCGGGCGCACCTCCGTGTCGTTGACCACCACCAGGTCACCCGGCTGCAGGAGATCCGGTAGATCGCGAAACGCGTGGTGCGCCAGTCCCCCGGTCGCACGGTCGAGGACGAGCAGCCTCGAGTCGTCGCGCCGCTCGGCCGGCTCTTGAGCGATGAGCTCGTCAGGCAGCCGGTAATCGAACTCGCTGACCTTCACCGCCCGGCCTCGATCATGCCCGCCGTCCGATCATGGCGCGGAGAACCCCGAGATTGACCCTGTCCTCGGACAGGTCCGGCCCCTTGGGAGTCTCCAGGACCATGGGCACACGGCGGAATCGACGGTCGTTGAGAATCAAGCGGAACGCCTCGAGGCCCACCTCGCCCCTGCCGATGTGCTGGTGGCGATCGCGGCGGCTCCCCAGGCCATGCATCGAGTCGTTGAGGTGGAACGCCTTGAGATGCTCGAGGCCGAGGGTCCGGTCGAGCTCACGGACGGTCTCGAGATACGAGCGGCGGTCCCGGAATTCGTACCCGGCGGCGATCGCGTGGCACGTGTCGAAGCACACCCCCAGTCGATCGGCGTGGCGGGCGTTCTCCAGGACCCACGCCAGCTCGTCGAAGCTCGCCCCCAGACCGTTGCCCTGGCCTGCCGTCGTCTCGAGCAGGATCGTGACCTTCCGCCGTTCGGCGGCCTGGCGCGCGTTGACTCGATAGAGACGATCGAGGCCGCGTGCGAGCCGCTCGAGCCCCTTGCGCTCTCCCGCGCCGTCGTGAGACCCGGGGTGAAGGACGAGGAAAGGAACCCCCAGAGCCGCGCAACGCTCGACCTCGACCGCCAGGGCGTCCTGAGAGCGTTTTCGAAGCGCCGCCTTGGGAGAGGCGAGGTTGATGAGATAACTGGCGTGGGCCATGAGGTAATCCGTCAGGCCCGCGGCGGCCGTGGCGCCCCGGAAGTCGGCGATCGCCTCGGGGGCAAGGGGAGCCGCCTTCCACTGCCGCGCCGACTTCACGAAGACCTGGAGCGCCGTCGCCTCGACCTCGACCGCACGCTCAACCGCCCTGTGGAATCCACCGGCGATCGACATGTGGGCTCCGAGCGGTGGCCCGGGCTTTCGACGCGCGGCGGTGGTGGGCTTGGATCGGGTGGACACGGGACAGTCTACCCGACAACCACCGATCGGTCTGCGAAGAGCGTCGAAGGTCCGGCAGGCCGGCCCGGGCTAGAACACGGTGTAGATGAATGGCGCCAGCGCGCTGTTGGCCGTCAAGACAACCACGAGCCCGAGCAACAGCAGCAGGATGACGATCGGAAGAAGCCAGTACTTCTTCCTCTGGCGGAGGAACTGCCAGAACTCGCCGATTACTGAAATATGGCCCATGATCCGTTTACTCCGCGTCGATTATACACGGCGACCGAAAACGAGCGCCGTAGGCGGAACCGACGCGCCCTAGTTGCCGAGAGCGAGGGCCAGAACGAGCAAGAGCGTCGCCACGGCCAGAGCCCCCAGCAAGATGCCGGTGCGTCGCGAAAGGCCCCATCCCGAGTCAGCCTTCGCTACCGTCGCGGGGGTCACCGAGCCCAGGGTGGTCGCGACCAGCCCGTCTCCTAACGCCGTCGCCGCGGCCCGGCGGAAGACTTCGCGGTTGACTCTCTGAACCGGAGCCCGCCCGATCCGACCGTAGAGAATCCGCTCGAGCTTGCGAACGCGATAGCCGGGCGGAGGGTAGGCGACCGCCGCGTCGGCCACCGTCGAATCCGCGGTCGAGATCGCGAACTTCAGGCGCCGCAGATATCGCACGGCCGAGCTCGGGTCGTACCGAAGCGAGAGCATCGCACGCAGCGCGGTCGCGTCGGCGTCGAGCTCGCGCCTGCGCCCGTACCCGAGCCGGGTCAGGTCGAGCATCGCGTCGGTCCAGGCGGCGTCGGGGCGGCCGTCCTCGTCCTGGGCGAGCGCGCCCAGGCTCCATCGAACCAGCCGTACTGCCGCCTCTCCGGAGGCGACGTGCGCCAGCTCTCGGGCGAGAACGAAGGCCAGCTCGGCCTCGTCCTCCAGAAAGCGCAGCAGCCCGAGACTGATCAGCACTACCCCCGAGGGCAGGGCCGTCGCCCGCAGCGCGTCCTCCTCGATCAGGACCACGCGACTGCTCTCGGGTGCGCCGTCGATCCTCACGGTCAGTTGCCGGGCCACCTCGTCGAGGTAGCCCGAGAGCTCACCGGAGGTCACGAACTTCCACGAGCCATCCAGCGCCGACCGAACCTCGGTCTCCATGGCGTGGACGATCTGAGACTCGGGTGGATCGACCGGCGACTCCGACCCCCGACACGTGGAACACTGTCGGGGCTCGGCCGAACCGTTGTCCGCGAGGAACGGAAGCCCGCACGCTTCACAGGTGAACAAGAGCTGGTGGGGGCTGCGATCGGTGGTCGCGCGGACTCCGCAGCGACTGCATCGACGAATACCGGCACCGCCGAGGACCGACGCCTCGACGGCGTCGAGAAAGCCCTGCGGCTCGCCGCACTTGGGACAGATGCCGCTCGCGGGCTCCTCGAGCGAGCCCGGGTCGAGCGTCAGGGCCTCTCCCGCGTCCATCGCAACCCCAGCCATGCCACCAACAGTCCGAGCGTCGTGCCTACGAGCACCCAGGTTCGGGGCTCGCCCATCTCCGCCAGCCGCGGAGATAGCCACCAGCCCGCTGCCGCGCCGGCGACCGTGATCAGGAAAGTACTCAGGATCGCACCGGGCTCGTCCCGGCGCGCGCGCGGTGCCACAGGACCCGCGCCGGAGGTCGTCGGCTCGATCGCCTCCGCTGTGGCAATCTCTTCGGAAGCCACCTCGTCGGGCTCGATGCGGTAGGTCAGGGCCGGGCCGGAGGCCCCGGCCCCGGTCAGCGCCGTATGCTCGAGCTGCGGGGCGATCGACGGATCGTCCATCCCGATCGGCATCCGGGGTGGCGCCTCGGCCGGGTACCCGCCGGGCGCGACGACCGGCCCGGCGAGCCCGGGCCCGGCGCTCCCGCCGTCCGACGGCCGCGCCATCAGGACATAGGACTGCGGGCTCGGGGCGAGAGGAAAGACGTGTTCGCAGCCGGAGCACCGGGCATTGGCCGGCGTCGCTCCGGGTGCGCGGCGGTGCCGGTACCGCGTGCCACAAGACGGGCAACTTACGATCACGAAAGCTCCCCCAACGGAGGTTACGATTCTCCCCACGAGAGAACGTAGGTCGGCGCCACGGGAGGGTCAAGGCGCGTCGCGACCGCCGACGGGGACATTTTCGACGCCACCCTCGCCCCAGGCGCTGTCGCGTCCACATCGTTGCAATTGAAAGACTTCCGGCCGCTGTGATATAGTCCGGGCTTCCCTCGGGACCATGCCTATGACGGTCCGACCCGCGGGTTCGGCACTCCCGCCATCACCTCGCGGTCACGTCCGGCTGCGCGTGCCAGAGGTGCAATAGGAGCCCTTCGATGAAGGTTTACGACACCGCGGATATCCGAAACATCGCGCTTGTGGGACATGGGGACTGCGGCAAGACCACGCTGGCGTCCACCATGCTGTTCGTTTCCGGAGCGGTGAACCGCCTCGGTCACGTCGAGGAAGGCAACACCGTTACCGACTTCGACGACGAGGAAATCGAACGGAAGATCTCGCTTCAGACCGCGCTCGCGCACACCGAGTGGAACAAGAAAAAGATCAACATCCTGGACACCCCGGGCTACGCGGCCTTCTTCGCCGATGCCAGGGGGGCCCTGGCGGTTGCGGACGGGGCGTTCCTGATGGTCGAGGGCGTCGCCGGGGTCCAGGTGATCACCGAGCGTGCGTTCAAGTTCGCCGGCGAGGAAGGGCTCCCGGTGATCTTCGTCGTCAGCAAGCTCGATCGCGAGCGGTCCTCGGCCGAGCGAACTCTCGAAGCGATCCAGAACCGGTTCGGACGCACTGCCGTCCCGATCCAGCTCCCCATCGGCGCCGAGCACGACTTCGAGGGCGTGGTGGATCTGCTGACCCTCAAGGCGCACAGATTCGCGAAGGACGGCTCCGGCAAGATGACCGTCGAGGACCCGGACACGGCCATGGCCGACCAAGCCGCCGAGGCTCGCTCGGCGCTCATCGAGATGGTCGCCGAGACCGATGATGCCCTGATGGAGACCTTCTTCGAGGCCGGCGACCTCAGTGACGACCAGCTCCGCCAAGGACTCCACAAGGCGGTCGCTCTGAGGAGGATCTTCCCGGTGATCTACACCGCCGCCTTGCCGGCGATCGGCGCCCAGCCGGTACTCGATCTGGCGGTCGATCTCATCCCGTCGCCGGACGAGCGGGGGGACGCGGTCGGGACGAACCCGAAGGACGACTCCGAGGAAAGTCGGCCGTCGGATCGCGACGCGCCGGTCTCGGTCTTCGTCTTCAAGACCATCGCCGACCCTTACGCCGGGCGGATCTCCCTGTTCCGGGTCCGTTCCGGTGTGCTGAAGGGCGACACCCCGCTGACCAACGTCAACCGGGGCCACGCCGAGCGTGCCGCCGGCATCTCCGTCCTGCAGGGCAAGCAACTCGAACCCGTCACCGAGCTGGTCGCCGGCGATCTCGGGTCGGTGGCCAAGCTCAAGGACACCCACACCTCCGACACGCTCGCCGATCCCGGCCACCCGATCCAGTACCCGGGCATCAAGTTCCCCGCCCCCGCGATCTCGTTCGCCATCGAGCCGAAATCCAAGGGCGACGAAGAGAAGATCTCCCAGGCGCTGCTGCGGCTGATCGAGGAAGACCCGGTGCTCAAGATCGGGCGCGACGCGCAGACCGGCGAGTTGCTGGTTTCCGGAACCGGACAGGTCCACGTGGAAGTCGCCTTCTCAAAGCTGAAGAAGAAGTTCGGGGTCGACGCGATCCTCAAGCAGCCGACGGTCCCCTAC
>Ga0316194_10003111_pt1 | contig 11579 bp, 11 predicted proteins | sample CroRivsedime1_MG_FD_204936 | JGI IMG/M metagenome (GOLD analysis project Ga0316194, IMG submission 204936) | Coastal sediment microbial communities from Maine, United States - Cross River sediment 1 | ecosystem: Environmental > Aquatic > Marine > Coastal > Sediment | place: USA: Maine... | reverse complement strand
CTTTGAAAACAGCGTGCTGTCGACATACTCACCCGACTGGCCGGCATCATCGAACGGCTTGGCGTCAACCAGCACTACGTTTTCAAAGCCATGCCCTTTCCAGTACGCAGTCATCTCCTCATTGGTCTTGAGCGACACCATGGAGTGATGTTCCTGGCTGTAACCGTTCCATACCAGTACCGGCAGGAAGTTGGTGCATTTCGGATAGGCGGTATTAAAGTGCATCATGCCCGACAGCACGTAGGGTTCGCCCATGCCACCGTCACCCAGGGTGAAAGGGAACAGTTTGTCCGGATGCAGGTGCGCACCGGCCATGGCGAAGTGCTGTCCCTGCCCCAGCGGACCGGCCGGAGCCAGCAAACCGGGGATAGCCCCGGACAAGTGACCGAGCAGACCATCGCGTTCGCGGAAACGCGCCATCATGTCGTCCACGGTGCGGATGTCCATCTCTTCGAGCGAGCTATCGAGGAACATGGCACTGTAAAAACCCGGGGCGTGATGACCGACCTCCGTGACAATGTTGGTGTGGCCAAGCATCACCAGTGCCGCATAGGCATCGGCGCTGCTGGCAAAACCACCCGGATGACCCGATTCCTTGCTGCTGCAGACCTGCAGGGTCAGATAACGCAGGGCGTCGGCGGCGAGTTGCGTCTGGTACACTGCCGCGTCGGTGATCTCGGCGATGGCACTCTGGCCTTCGTCGATAACCGCGTTTTGGCCATACCCTTCCAGGTCGCTGGTTTCCGCGCCAAAGTACTTGATGCCCCGGGTAAAGGCGGGCATGTCGTCGTTCATCACTTTCTGGGCTGGTGTGCTCATGGTGCATCTCCTGAATAAGCTGTCTTTCGACACCGCCACCACCGTGGGGCGTTTCTGGGAATATACTTTGGCAGACTTGCAGATTTCATAAAGCAAAATGTTTTTCATAATGCGGGATATTTTACGATTACCGCAATGATATCGAGCTAAGCAACTGATTTGTTTGCCATACTCGACTCCGTATGCCACAATCAGGTATTGTTTTCACAATGTGAAACCGTTATGCCGGGAAAAACCACCATCCAGGTCATTGACCGGATGTCCAGCCTGCTGGACGCCGTAGCCCGTTATCCCGAGCCCGTCAGTCTGAAAATCCTCGCTGCCGAAACCGGGCTGCACAGTTCGACGACGTTTCGCATTCTCAGCTCGATGGTCGACAACGGTTTTGTGGAACGCGATGCCGGTGGCAAGTACCAGCTGGGCAGCAGACTGGTGCGTCTCGGCAACCGCGTTCACGCCCAGGCGGATGTGCGCCAGATCGCCCTGCCGGTGATGGAACAGCTGCGCGATGAACTCGGTGAGACTGTCAACCTGACGGTGCGCGAAGGCGATGAAGTGGTATATATAGAAAAGGCCACGCCCAATCGCATGATGCATGTGCAGCAGCTGATCGGCAGCCGTGCCCCGTTGCACGTCACCGCCGTGGGTAAACTCATGCTCGCCCTGGGTAGCGATGCGGAATGCCAGGGTTATGCCGCGCGCACCAACCTGCCGGCGTATACACGCAACACCATCAATACCCTGCCCCGGCTGCAGCAGGCAGCCGAACAACTGCGTACACAGGGGTATGCCTTCGATGACGAAGAAGCGGAAATCGGTGTCGGTTGCATTGGCACCGTTATCTACGATGCCACGGATAATGTGGTTGCCGGGCTGTCGGTCTCGGCACCCATCGAGCGGCGCAAACTCGAGTGGGTAGAGAACCTGCTGCACGCCGCCCGACAGATATCAGAACAACTGGGGCACCGCACAAACTAGAGCAGGATGGAAAATGAGGTTAGAGAAAATTTCTTCCCGCATGCCATTATAGTCTTGCTCTAATGTTACCTTTTAAAAAAGTCAGGGGATGCTCATGAAAGCAGTTCAAATGCGTGAAGCCGGTGACATCAGTGTTTTACAGTATGTGGACATGGATGAGCCTGTTATACGCTCGCCAACAGATGTAAAAGTAAAACTGCATGCAGCAGGTGTTAATCCGGTTGATACCAAGATACGGGCAACAGCCGGTTATTATCCCGACAAGTTGCCTGCAGTATTAGGTTGCGATGGCGCGGGGGTAGTGGTTGAAACCGGTGATAAGGTCAAACACTTCAAGCCCGGCGACGAAGTCTGGTTTTTTCATGGTGGTCTGGGTAATGAACAAGGCAACTATGCAGAATTCAATGTGCTGGATGAGTCGTTATTGAGTAAAAAACCCACAACACTCGACTTCAAGCAAGCGGCAATCGGACCACTGATTCTCATCACGGCGTGGGAAGCCTTGTATGACCAGGTTCATCTTGACGAACGTAAAACCATCCTGATTCATGCCGGTGCCGGCGGGGTTGGACATGTCGCCATTCAACTGGCGAAAAGAAAAGGTGCGCGAGTCTTAACTACTATACGTGGTGAAGACAAACAAAAACTGGTCAAACATTTTGGTGCGGATGAAGTTATTGATTATCGTTCAGACGACTTTGTAAAAAAAGCGAATGAGATGACGGGTGGTGACGGGGTTGATGTTGTTTTTGACACGATTGGCGGTGAAACGTTTAAAAAGAGCCTGAATTGCCTGGCTTACCGCGGTGAAATTGTAACCCTGCTTGACCCGGGCACCGATACCGCCTGGAAAGAAGCGCGCCTGCGTAATATCAAAATGATCTTCGAGCTGATGTTGACACCCATGGTGAGCGGCTTGTCTGCAGCACGCCGGCACCAGGTGGAGATATTGGACCAGTGTGGGCAGTGGATTGATAACGGCGAGTTGCAGCTGGTGCTGTCACAAAGCTTCCCGTTAGCCGATGCGGCAAAAGCACATACTGCGATTGAATCAGGTCATACGATGGGGAAAATTGCACTGGAGATTTAGTGCGATAGGCATAAGCGGCCGCAAACACGCCTGGTTGTCTGAACGTTCATGCCGACCGGCAGGTACGTCCAGCGGCACGGCTCAATGTCATGCGCCAGCGCCGAGCGCTACCCAACAGCGTCAGCAATGCAGAACCCACTGTTTTGTGCTGTTACCGCAGGGTGCCCACGCACATGACCATTTACGTATCTGTATCCTGTTTCTGTTTTTCTTCGCGCAGCCGCTGCCGGTATTTCGCCCTGGCGAGTGCCTGCATGTCTTCGACAGTATCGCGTTCGTCAAGGATCTCGCGGCCCAGGAGGGTCTCGATGGCGTCTTCCAGGGTGACGATGCCCGAAGTCTGACCGAACTCATCCTCGACCAGGAACAGGTGCGCGCGGTTTTTTATGAACAGATCGAGCAACTGCTGGACCGGCAGTTTTTCGGATACCCGGAAAACGGGTTTGGCGAACTGACCGATGGGGTCCGAACCATGTCCTGAACGTTCTGCTTCAAACAGGTCCGCGCGAATGACTTTGCCCTTGATATCGTCGATGCCTTCGCCATAGATGGGCATGCGGGTAAACTGACGTGTCTCGGCTTGATCCAGCGCTTCTGTGACCGTCAGGTTCTGATCCAGCATGTGCACGACGGTGCGCGGTGTCAGTACTTCTTCGGTGCGAATTTCGCGCAGCTTCAGAATGTTCGCCAGGTACTCATTCTCCCGGGATATCAGGGTGCCGTCTCTGAGCCCCAATGAGGCCAGGGCGATGATTTCCTCGCGGGTGATTTCCTGCTCTTTGTTGCGGCTGAACAGCCTGGTCAGGCGCGTGGAAAGCCACACCAGCGGATAGACCAGCTTCACCAGCCAGGCAATGATAAAAGCGGACGGTATCGCCAGTTGCCGCCAGAAGGTCGCGCCCAGCGTTTTCGGAATGATCTCGGAGAAATACAGGATAGCCAGCGTCAGCAGCACTGCAATCAGTGTTTCCCATTGTTCACCGAACACCTGCAAGGCCTGCGCACCGACCCCGGCGGCACCCATGGTGTGGGCAAAGGTGTTGAGGATGAGGATACTGGAGAGTGATTCATCCAGGCGCCCTTTGACATTGCTCAGCATGCCCCCGGCACGTGGTCGATCCAACAGGGTTTTCTCGGCAAAGCTCGGTGTCACCGACAACAGCACCGCTTCGAGTATCGAGCAGAGAAACGAAACACCGATGGCGATGGCCAGATAGATAAACAATAGGGTCATGATGGATTCCCGTGTATCGTAAGAGTTTCATTTTTCACTATTCGTGGCACGGCTGTCTATGGCAGCCGAGGGGGCCGCTGCTACAATGCGCGGCGTTAACCTGTAGGAGCGCCGGCCTTCGGCGCGATCGCGCAACAACCTATCGCGGCCAAGGAGGCCGCTCCTACAAGGTCCGATTTAACCTGTAGGAGCGCCGGCCTTCGGCGCGATTATCAGGACAAACAATTAAAGGCAATTAAAGGGGTCGGTGACAAATGAGAATCATTTGTCACCGACCCCTTTCTTCGCTTTCCCCGACCCCTTTCTTCGCAAACCGGTATGCACCGCCAACTACAACACTGGCGCACCACCGTCGCCGCTCAAGGCTCTGTTACGCTTTCTTCGAAATCGATACTCACCCGATCGCCCGCATGCGGCCGGAAATGCTCGTCGGCAAAGCGCTGGTGGTCGGGATGGTCGCGGTAGCTGTCGATGACCTCGGGGGCGCAGAACGTCACCAGCCAGCAGTGCTTGTAGGCTGCGTTGTCCTGCACCGCATGGCCGGTAAAGAGGCGCAACACGCCGGGGATCTCACCGAGCACGCGCCGGCCTTCAGCCATCATGGCTTCGACGCCGGCTTCATCCAACCCCTTGGTGTTATAAGCGATGACATGCTCCACCGGCAGCCAGGGACGGCAGGCTGAAAGCAGCGCTTCGGCCCTGCCGTTGCTGCCCCAGGTGTCGATGCAGCGCTCGGCTTCCCTTTGCACCGCCTCCGCAGTACCGCGCAGCATGCCGGTATAGCCGGGGCGTTCGGCCGTCTTCGCGTTGGTCTGTATCTGTTTGCCGGCCGCATCGGCCAGGGCGGTGTAATAGTTGATCTTGGTGACCCCGTTGTCGATCAGCCGCCTGAACTGCTCAACACTCAATCCGGTGCCACCATGGATGACCAGCGGAATACCCAGGGCCTGGTTAATGTCGGCCAGCCGCTCGAAATCCAGCTGCGGTTCCCCCTGCATGCGTCCATGCACGGTACCGATGGAAACCGCAAGAAAATCCACACCGGTTTCGTCGCGGTAGCGTTGCGCTTCTTCGACGGTGGTATACACCACATCCCCGGGATGGCGCTCGGCATCTTCACCTTCAACGCCGGGCACATAACCCAGCTCACCTTCTATCGGGATACCACAGCCACGTGCCATGTCGACGACGGCACGGGTACGGGCGATGTTGTCATCCAGCGGTAATGAAGAGGCATCCACCATGACGCCGGTCGCGCCCAGGTTCACGGCACGCACCGCGGACTCCAGCGACTCGCCGTGATCCAGGTGAATCGCCACCGGTACGGTGGTCCGTTCCGCTGCCCGCACCACCGCCGCCATCAGCAGCTCAAAATCAAAGTACTCGAAATGCGACTCGGCCAGGCTGATGATAACCGGTGCCTGTTGCGCTTCGGCAGCGGCGATGACCCCGGTAATAAAATCGAGGCTCACCACATCGAATGCGCCGACGGCATAGCGGTTATCGTAAGCGTGATGCAGCATGTCGCCCATATGAACCAGCGGCATAAGACAGTCTCCCCAACCAGGTTAAGCTGACTATTTATCTGGCGGCGGGCACAGTGTCCCGGCAGCCCGGTTTATGTCAGCGGATTTATCTACAGGTGCAAATTGTCAACAATTGAAGCGCCAGGTCAAATAGTGGAATCCCTGCGTTACCATAAGCATGTCTTATAGACCAGGCGCTTATTCGCCGTAGACCTGCACCGCGAGGGTACGTTCGCGCGAGCCATCCAGTTCGACCAGCATAATGGACTGATACTGCCCAAGCACCAGCCCGCCGTCAGCGACGGGAATCACTTCCGAGCTGCCGAGCAACATGGCGGCCAGGTGCGAATGGGCGTTTTCCGGTTCATCCGGCGGGCAATCGCGCAGATGGATATCGTTGTGCAGGTAGTTTGCCTGCGGTGGAATCAGCCGCATGAAAAAGGTCTTCACATCTTCCAGCAGGCGTTCCTCATTTTCATTGATAGTCAGCGCCGTTGTCGTGTGACGGGAAGTGACCGTAACAAAGCCGTTTTGAATCCCGCTATCATTCAGGCACGACCTGACCTGCGGTGTCACATCATGCAGCGCAACACCCTCACCGGTCGTCAGCCGCAATGGATAATATTTGATCAACATAGTGCTCACTAAAATAACAATTGACCAATTGGAACAATTGGGGTCAGAGAACAATTACTGTACTGTGCCAGGCATCCGATTCTAGCGAATAATACGAAAAGTCAAATTAAGACGCGGCCCAACAGGAATCCTGGATTTAGGAATGGCATGTACCCAGTGATGTTGCGTAGGACCTCGCATCAGAAGCAGACTTCCATGCGACAATTCCATGTCGATTTTCGGGAGGCGTTTTTCATTCTTGTGTTTCAAGACAAACCGACGTGTCGCTCCAAAACTGACCGAAGCGATGATCGGGTTCTTACCCAGTTCCGGTTCATCGTCGCTATGCCACGCAACCGAATCACGTTCATTGCGATATAAATTCAATAAGACGCTGTTAAATTTAGCACCGGCTTCAGCATCGACGGCCTGTTTAATGGCTAATAAAGGCGCGTTCCATGGGAGCGGTTTCATGCGAATGCCAGAATAAGAATAGTGCTTACCCGAATTACCGTACCACGCGGTGAGCCTGGGCAATTGCGTCCCTTTTCGACCGTGTTTGATGGCGTCCTGTCGCCATTGAACCCTGGCTAACAATGTTTGAAAATAATCGTCGCTTTGGGAAAGATCAAAGAAATCACGTATCCAAACAAGATCACAATCGGGCATTTCGGAAGGCCCGATCTTTATAGTTCGAGATTCCTGAAATAATTCCGTTTGTTGCATGCAAAAATGCCTACATGGTCTGTCCCGTAATTACAGATTGGCGGTTCGCTCGGTAAGACACTCGTATTCACCCATCTCAAGTTCACGGCAAATTCCCGGCCGCTTCTCGTAAACCAAACAAAGCATAGTGTTTCGGTCAAGGGCCGAACACCAGCCATCATCCAGCCGCGCCATGCGCCTCCCGCCCCATTTATCTACCTCGATATAACGATCGGGGACTCCGGTATCAGTGACGAGTAATACTTCCAAACGGCAACAACAGGCCTCACAGCTTAGACAGGAAACCTCGATATAAGGCAATTTTGCAGCTTCGATCGTCATGCCTTAGGTTTGAATTGCATGCTATGTCGATACCGGCCGTTTTGGTTGTCCTGAATTGGGAGCACCTTGCCAGTCCCGTTTTTGCTCGAAGGTCACACGAAGAACGCGATCACCAAGACGCCGCCCGTTCAGCGCATCTTGGGCAGCGCCGATGTGCTGTTCGTCCAGATGCACAAAACCGAAGCCCCCACAGCGCCCTGTCATTACGTCCGTAGCCAGGTTGACAGATATGACATCACCAAACTCCGAGAACAACTTATTCAAACTTTCCACGGTCGTAAGCGAAGACAAATTTTGCACCATCATTTTCGTCATAATTATCCTTTTGGCATCCGCCGAGCGTCTTTTTGTCCGCTGCGTCTGCAGTGATAGGGAAACTTCGTGGTTTCCTGCCGAGACTTCTTCGCTGCTTTGCGTAATCCGCGCCACTGCACCGTCAGTGTACACCCAAATGACAGCTGTCCGCTCGGTGCAGCGGCCGGAGTTAGTATTTTGACGCATGGTCTGTGCGGTAAGCGACAAAAGCGTTTAAATAAGAGTTCTTGCTATTCCAGTGCGGCTCTGGAATACTGACGCTGTCATTACGACGCTATACGTCACCACCGCATCTCACGCCTTAGCGACACTCCACGTCTTAGCGACACTCTTAATGCCTTGACGGCACATCACGTCATATCCAATGACGCCACACACTATTCAGAAATTTCGTTCGGAGAAAATCATGATTAAACTTACACCTGTTATCGCTGCGCTAGGCCTGATCGTAGCATCCACCTCGGCCAGTGCCTGGGGCCCGTGGAACAATGGCGGGAGCAACAACGGCTTTGGAAACGGCTCAGGAAACGGCATGGGCGACATGTTCAGCGATGGCGATTTTGGTATGAATTTCAGCGGTCGCGGTCGCGGTGAAGGCCGTGGATACGGTCGCGGTGAAGGCCGTGGATACAACAACTACTACGGCGGCTACCGGGGGTATGATGCTCCTTACGGCGCTCCTTATGGTGGTGCACCGGCTGCTTACGCTCCGAATGGCCCCCAGGGTCCTTACGGTGGCCAGGGTTACGGCGCTCCTCAGGCTCCTTATGGTGCTGCTCCTCAGGCTCCTTATGGTGCTGAAGCGCCTTATAACCATCCCCGGGCTCCGGGCCGTATGGCACCTGCCAGGTAAAACCGGGACACAAACCGGTATGCATAAAGGGGGCTTTCAGAGCCCCCTTTTTTATGTGCTGAATAACCCGCTACCAGGCACCACCCGGCGTGGTATTGCTGCGAAAATCAATAATACGCCAGTCCCTATCCTGTTGTTCAACGCACACCAGACTGCTCCGATTCCAGCTGCCAGGTTACCAAGAGTCAGGATCCGGGGAAGAACAACCTGGATGTTATTTTTCACTTTTGGAGGGAAAAACCCGAATTCCAACAGAAATAGTTGCCAACACAACCGCGGACCAGATAAGAAAATTGCCGACATGGTTGATCCAGGGAGTTGCAGTTAACACCGCTGTGGCAAAAAAGAATTTTGAAATGTTTTGCGAAAGAGCCTTTTTCTTGCCGAACTGATTGGCCCCTTTCACTTGCGCACCTCTTAGAAAAGTCGAGCTTATGTCCAGGGCAAATAAGATAAGGAAACCTATCTTGTCAATTGCTGACCAGAACAAGATCAGAGTGCTGTAGGTAATGAATTTATCGACAAGGGGATCCAGGACCTTGCCGTGTTTGGTAACCTGCCCGGTTTCCCTGGCCAGGGCACCGTCAACAATATCAAAAACGATAACAATGGTGATAACAATAAGGGCAACAACACCAAATAACTGCCATGGCATTCCTGTCCACTGAGCCAATTCATTTTTATATACCCACGTCAACCAGCCCGGGATAAAAATAATCAGTCGTCCCCAGGTGATCTGGTTTGGTGTAATCCCCAGATCATAGCCAACCCATCGAACAAATCTTTGGAAAAATCTCTGTGGCAAATGAACTCTCCTACCTATGGATGCCAGGCGTGCTCACCCCGCGACTCACCGGGCGCGATTGTTCAAAATGCCCGGCCCTCATTTAACTATGACCTATTTGAATAAGCCGCATCGAAAACTGCCTCCAACCCCGCATCAACCCCACGCAACCCGTCGATCACCGCCTTGGCCCAATCAAAATAATCCCGACGCCGCTCCAAACTCCAGTCCGGCGGCGGACAATTGGAGATATCACGCAAGTTGGAGATCTTGTCCGCAAGCTTCACCAGCTTCGCCTTATCGCTGATCCCCGCAGCATGCTTAATCTGGGCTTGTTTGCGCTCCTGTTTGGGAAGCGCCTTGTCATCAGTGACCTCCAGGACGATATCACGGATCGCTTTGCCGAATTCAGCCTCGAGTTCCTCCGGCCCGGTCGCCGTGTCTTCGACCGTATCGTGTAACAAGGCACCGCAGATGACTTCGATATCAGTGACGTGACCCTCGTTGCAGAGGACATCGGCAAGTGCAATCGGGTGGTTAATGTAGGGCGACGCATCGACATCTTTTCGACGCTGATCTTTGTGCCTGGCGGCCGCAAACGCCAACGCTTTCAGTAATAGTTTCAGATCGTCTTCGCTAATCATCACATTAGCCTCATAATTCCACGCCTGGATCACTGAGTATAACTCGCTCTTATCACCGAGCCATTCATCGACGTGGTCCTGATCATTACATCGGCGGTACCCGGGTAAGATAGCGTCAGAGAACAATTATTTCCAATATTAGAAAAACCAGAAGGTGTCGCCGATATATGACAGAAACAAGTGATTAAAACGGTAACATTTCTTCAGGAAAATACCCTGCAGGTTTATTACAAGGAGATACTGTATCGCCATGCAAGTTGGCATACACATTGCTGGTCTATTCTTGACTGTCAATCAAGCGTCTGCAGTACATACTGAACACTTAGCATCAAGAAGGGTCAGATAATAACGCTCAGCTAATCAGGTCAACGAACGTCTCTGACGTCAATGCAGTCTCTAAGGAGGAGAAAACGATGCGCCAATCATGGAAAGATTGTATCTACCGGCAGCGCGAACAACTGGCGCATAAGCTGCGGGAACCCCTGACACGACTGGGTGAGCAATGCGCACCCGCCTGGGGCGATAAGGAACATTTGAACAGGATTCTGTTCGACGGACTTGCAACTGTTCCCCACTGCACCTGGCTCTATGTGCTCGCCAGCGACGGCATGCAGCTCAGCGACAATGTCGGCCGCGCCGGGATCATTCCCGGACACTACGCGCTGGACCGGTCGCAACGCCCCTACATGAAAGAGCAGGTTCCAGCCTGGGGCTTCCTGTTATCCGATGCCTATGTCAGTATTCTGACGCATCGACCCTCACTGACCGCATTGCAAGTGGTTCGTTCGGAGCGGGGGGTACTCGGCTATCTGGTTGCCGATTTCGACCTGCGCGATTTACCGGTCACTTCTGATCTGTATGAAGAACCCGGTAACTGGCAGCAGATCAAGGGAGACCCGGCGATCAGAAGCACGCTTTTTCAGCAGACCCGGGTCGAGACGCCGATGGACCGCAACCTGGACCAGGCCATGTCCATCCTGGAAGAGTTACTCACAGAACGCGGTATATTTCAGTGCCAGATTCGCTTCTCGAGCAGCCAGGCAACCATCTGGACAGTGGATGATCCCTTCCGCTACCGGATACTCGATCACGAGGCGATGACAGATCCGGATATATGTCTGGTTTATCCACACGGGCCTTATGCCGATAACGCGCTGACCCCCAGGACGGATATTCCGCGTGTTCTGGATACCATGAAGGCACTGCGCCTGGCCGACGAGACCATCTATCTACGCATGGCGTCTATCAACCTGTTCAATGGCATGGTCAGTCTGACCTTTTCCTGCGACGGAACGCAACACATGCGTTACGACGAGTTGCTGGAAAAGGATCGGGCCTTCTGGTTCGGGAATGCTGCATGAGAATAATCGGGGTCAGAGCACAGTTTTCTCTAATATTAGAATTAATTGTGCTCTGACCCTATTTATTCCAACCAAGCGCGCCGAAGGGCGGCGCTCCTACAAGGTACCAGGTGAACGTCAATTAATCCCTCCGTCCCCTTTCCTTTTCAACGCGCTTATCTCTTCCACCAAGGCAGCATCGGACATATACAACACACCCCGGTGATTCATAAAGGTCGAATCCGCACGGTTCAGTTCCAACGGCTGGCCGTAAAAATCACAGGCGACCGCCCCGCATGCCTTAAAGATCGCCGCGCTGGCCGCAAAATCCCAC